>JADMIO011565023.1_pt1 | contig 27044 bp, 24 predicted proteins | sample 8958161 | NCBI WGS metagenome assembly JADMIO01 (sample SAMN16585339, study PRJNA669376) | soil metagenome | isolation source: Crop rotation soil | place: USA: Cullars Rotation, Alabama | collected 2011
CGCGACAACTTGTCCACGTGGAATTCTAAGCTTAGGATCCCAATGTGCTGGAAAGACTATATTTTCTTCCAGATCCCAGCCCTGGAACTTCAGTTCAACCAAACAACACCACTAACTCTCCAAGTGGTGAAACCTTGAAACCGCGGAGCGCGTGCTCTGCTACTGGGAGAAATCTATGAAATCGACCCTCTTTGGCGCCTTGCTCGTGCTGGTTCTCACCGGCGCGGCCGCGGCGCAACAACCGGCTCCGCCGACACAAGGTCCGACCGCACAACTACCGGCCGGGAACGGCAGCGGCGAATCAGCGGCCGAGAAATACTTCACCAATATCCAGCTCGTTAATCAAAACGGCGAGAAGATGCGTTTCTATCAGGACTTGCTACAAGGCAAGACAGTCATCATCAACACTTTCTTCGCGACCTGTCAGGCTAGTTGTTTGCCCATCACGCGCAATCTCGAAAAAGTCCAGGAAGCTCTCGGCGATCGCCTCGGCAAAGACGCGCGCATCATTTCGATCAGCGTCGATCCCGACGTCGACACGCCGCCGGAGCTGAAAGCGTTTTCGAAAAAATTTCACGCGCGGCCCGGCTGGTATTTTCTGACCGGCAATAAAGACGACGTCGCTTTTGTTTTGAAGAAGCTGGGGCAGTACGTCGAAGACAAGAACGAGCACTACAACATCGTGATCATCGGCAACGACCGCACCGGGTTGTGGAAGAAGGTGTTTGGTCTGGCGAAGAGCGAGGAGATCATCAAGATCGTGGAGAGCGTGCTCGACGATAAAGGCGAAAAGAGCGGACAATGAAAATAGCATTCCTCTTACTGTTCGTGTTGTTGGCCGTGCCTGAGTTCAGTGTCGTGCGCGCGCAAACCGATCGTTATTCGTGTCCGATGCACCCGGATGTTGTTTCCACGAAACCCGGCAAGTGTCCGAAGTGCGGCATGACGCTGGTGAAGAAGGACGCGCATGCGGAAGCGAAAGCCGATCCCGAACCAGCCGCCGCGCCGAAATCTTCCGAGGCTTTCTCGTCAGTCAAGATTCCTGACGCGCAAGTCGTCGATCAGAACGGCAAACAGCTCAACTTCTACACGGATCTAATTAAAGGCAAGACGGTCGCGATCAATTTCATCTTCACGACCTGTACGACGATCTGTCCACCGCTGACGGCGACGTTTCGTCGCGTGCAGCAGGACGCGGCGGCGCGTGGTCTCGACGTGCAACTGATCTCGGTGAGTGTCGACCCGGTTACCGACACGCCCGAACGGCTGCGCGATTTCGCGGCGAAGTTCAAAGCCGGACCGGGCTGGACGTTCGTGACCGGCGACAAGGCGCTCGTCGATTCGGTTTTGGCGGCGCTCGGCGCGGCAGTGTCGAACAAAAACGATCACACACCCATGATCCTGATCGGCAACGACACGAGCGACTACTGGACACGCGCTTACGGCCTGACTTCGCCGACGAAGCTCGTCGAGCTCATAGACGGCGCAGCGAAGCACAACTAAGCGCGTCCTTCGAAGATCGCGGCGTGTAGTTGTTGGACAACTGCGTCGACGGAATTCGTCTCGACGCGGAAGTTGATGCGTAAGCCGTTGCCGATGCAGCCGACGATCGCGCTCTCACCCGCGATCTTGTGGGCGATTGCCTTGACCCCGCCGTTTGACTGCGATTCATCTGAGATGAGCGTGCCCGCCTGATCCGGCGCGTGTGAATTCAGGATGCGAATCGGGATTCGCTGCGCGATGACGGGTTCGATCATCTTCGGATGCATCACACGCGCGCCGAGCTTCGCGAGTTGCGCGGCTTCGGCGTAAGAGACGTGCGGCACGGTGCGCGTCGTCTTCACGAGGCGCGGGTCGGCGGTTTGAATGCCGTCGACATCGGTCCAGATCTCGATCGAACGCGCGTGCAACGCCGCGCCGATTAGCGTCGCGGAATAATCCGAACTGCCGCGCCCGAGCGTGGTCGTCACGCCTTCACGAGTCGCGCCGATAAATCCACCCAACACCGGAATCCGTCCCGTGTTCACGAGCAACAGCAATTCTGCCGGGGCACGCTGCCGCACTTCATCCAACAAAGGCTCGGCATTTCCGTGTTTGTCGTTCGTGACCACGCAGCGGCGTGCATCGACGTACTCCGCCGGTAATCCGTGTTCGTCGAGCACGAGCGTGAGCAGGTTCGCGGCGAGTCGTTCGCCGTGCGAAACGATCGCGTCGTAAAGCCGCAAGTCTGAACTGCGGCTGTCCGCCACACGACGCAACAACTCGCGAAGTTCAGCGCGCGTCGACTGAATCAGCTCTTTAAGACGCACGCGCCGTTTCAAACTCAACAACTCGCCCACGCGCAGATGTCGCTCGAAATGTTGTTCGAGCAGCGCGAGTGCTTCGTCACCGCCCTGCGTCGCAGCGCCGTGAAAACTCGCGATCAGCGCATCGGTCACGCGGCTCATCGCTGAGACTACGACCACGAGCGGCCGCGCTTGTTTCGCTACGACGATCTGCGCCACGCGCTCGAACGCAGCGCTGTCCTGAATCGACGTGCCGCCAAATTTTGCTACCGTGATGTGAGTGGCCACGTGTGCTCCGTTCGGGCGATCGGAAGATGAAAACGAATTTGTTTAGTCCGGGCGGAGGACTGGAAGTTAACTCTGAATGGATTACGTTACGCGTTTAACGATTGCAAGGAATTTTTCTTGACACGGAAGGTTAAGAGAACTACGCTGCACCTGTCAATCAGTAACCGACGCTTATTGTTATTTCACTCACGCTGGTCACCCGCTTACGCCAGCCCCGAATAAACGACCGAACCTTCTTTCTGCTTTAGCCCGAGTGTCATTTGCCTCAGTCTTTTGATGTTTCGCCCGCAGCAAACGTAAAAAGGAGATTTGAGATGTCCGCTTCGAGCTCCCCCGTTCGCATTGTTGCCTCATTGACAGTGATCACTTTGAGTTTGCTGACTGCGGTAGTCGCAAAAGCGCAAGCGCCCGTCACCGCAGTGGACAAACCGGTTGCGGAATTAACCGCCGCAGCTTCAAAGCCGGCGCCGAACACCGCGCCGTCTGCCAATGAAGAGAAAGCGAAACCCGCAACTGAGTCGCCCAAAGCTGAAACCGAGTCAGTGAAAACTGAAACCGCGCCGGGCGTGACGACAACTGCGTCCGCTAATCCGGCAGCCGCGCCTGCGACCACAACGCCGGCTGCGACTAAAGCTCCGGCCGCTGCTGTGCCCCCGATTCAGCAATGCACGCGCACCGTCACCGCGGATGTTGTCGCGATTCCGAAGGCGCTCATGCTCAATCGCCTTGGCGCGTCGATTCCGAATGCTTTCGTGTTTGCGCTGCGCAGTGACACCGTCATCACCGCCAACAACAACATTCAATTGCGTCCCGGCAAACGGCCGCGCCCGCTCGTGCTGCGCGCGAATGTCGGCGATTGCCTGAAGGTAACGTTTACCAACGCCATTCCACCGGCCGCGTTTGCCGAGTTTCCAGTGGGCTCTAGCACACCAACCTCGCCGCAGGTCGGCACGCAGGAACTCTCGCTGCATATACAAGGACAGGAATGGACCAGCAGTTCTGCTGACGACGGTTCGTTCGTCGGCAGAAACAACTCGAGTCTCGCGAGTCCGAATCCGGCGCCTACACCGCCGCCGATGCCGCCGCAGCAACAGATTTACACGCTCTTCGTGCGCAACGAAGGTACGTTTCTCCTTTATTCAATGGGTGACACGACCGCCGTGCCCACGGGCCAGATCAGTCGCGGCCTCTTTGGCGCGCTGAACGTTCAACCGGCGGGCGCCGAGTGGTATCGCAGCCAGGTCACGCAACAGGATCTTGCGCTCGCGACGAAGAAAGGTCCGACCGGACCGCTAAAGACTGCGAGCGGACAGCCGGTCATCGATTACAACGCCGTCTATCCGGCCGGCTCGACTTATCCTGACGGCACACAGATTCCGGCAAACACGCCGATCCTGAACATGTTGGTGAAGCAGGTCGATGGGACTTTCAAGATCGTGCACAGCGATCTGACGGCTATCATCACTGGGCCAAACGCCGGACGTTTCCCGGGCACCACCGGAGTGAACAATCCGGAGCCGGCGTGTAACGCGGCGAACAACGGCTCGGGCGCCGTCGATCCGCTCTTCTGCGCGAACCCGTCCGCGCCCGATCGCAAAGAGCCGTATCGCGAGTTCACGATCATCTATCACGAGGTCGGCCAAATCGCGACGCAGGCGTTTCCGGTCTTTACCGATCCGGCGATGTCGCAAACCGTGAACGCCGGTTTCGATGGTTTCGCGATCAACTACGGCACCGGCGGGATCGGCGCTGAGATTTATGCGAACCGCGTCGGCGTTGGTCCGATGGGCGGTTGCGTCGATTGCAAATTTGAAGAGTTTTTCCTGAGCGCGTGGTCGGTCGGCGATCCGGCGATGCTGGTTGATATTCCCGCGAACTCGAGCGCGCTGCCGCCGATTACACCGCCGCCCGTGCAGCCACCAGTTCCGGCCTTAGCTCCGCCACCCGTGCTGTGTACCGCGGATCAACTGAACAATCCGACGGCGAATAATGGCTGCGCGAACCCGCGTAATCCGGCGACCGGAACTCCGTACAGTCTGACTGCGCTGCCCAAAGCAACGAAGGCTTACTATCCCGACGATCCGTCGAACGTCTATCACAGCTACATCAACGACCACACGAAATTCAGAATTCATCACGGCGGCACGGTGGCGACGCACGTTCACCACCAGCACGCGCACCAGTGGTTGATGTCGCCTAACAGCGACGAAAGCGCGTATCTCGACAGCCAGATGATTAGCCCCGGCGCGAGCTACACCCTCGAGATGACTTTCAACGGCAGCGGCAATCGCAACAAGGTTGTCGGCGATTCGATCTTCCACTGCCACTTCTATCCGCACTTCGCGGCCGGCATGTGGGCCATGTGGCGCACGCACGACACATTCGAAGAAGGTTCGACCGTCGATGCGAACGGCATCCCGGTGACCGGCACGCGCGCTCTGCCTGACGGTGAGATCAAAGCCGGAACGCCGACGCCCGCCGTCGTGCCGATGCCGACGTTGCCGATGGCGCCGATGCCTTCGCCTGTGTTCATTCAAAACGGCCAGATCGTTTACGGCACACCACAGAATCCCGATCCGACGGGTGACAAGGTAACCATCAATCCCGGTTTTCCGTTCTTCATTCCGGGCATCGCGGGGATGCGCGCGCCGCACCCGCCACTCGATTTCGCACCCGATGGCAACGGCGGTCTCATGGACGGCGGTTTGCCGCGTCACGTTACGACCGGCGGCACGATCGGTTACGAGAAGCACGATCAGTTTGACTGGAGTAAAGACTTCGCAACGCTGAACGCGAAGCAGCTACCGGAACAGGGAACGCACGTCGAACAAGTGGCGATGAAGTTCTTCGGCATCCGCTGCCGCAACAGTTTCAGCCCCGACGGCGCCGCCAGTAACTGTCCGCCGGCGGTTTCAGGTTCGCCACAGATGACCCAGCCGAAACCGCACGGCTTCGTGCTGAACGGATTGCCGCTTGGTCCACAACACGGCGCGCCGTTCGCCGATCCCGCGGTGGACGACAACGGCCAGCCCATCAACGTCGATCCAACGACGCACAAGCAAGTGATGCGCGTCTACAAAGCCGCGGCGATCCAGTTGAACGTGCTGCTCAACAAGCAGCGCTGGCACTATCCGCAGCAACGCATTCTCACGCTGTGGAACGACGTGAAGCCGACGCTCGCGTTCACGCCGAACGGCGGCGGGCGCGCGCCCGAGCCACTCTTCTTCCGCGGCAACTCCGGCGACATCGTCGAATACTGGCACACGAACCTCGTGCCGAATTATTACCTCGTCGACGACTTCCAGGTGCGCACGCCGACCGACATTCTCGGCCAGCACATTCACCTCGTGAAGTTTGACGTCACGTCTTCCGACGGCGCCGGCAACGGTTTCAACTACGAAGACGGCACGTTCAGTCCCGACGAAGTGCAGGAGATCATTCACGCGATCAATAACGGCGGTTCGTGGACGCCGTGCGCCGGTTGCGGCGCGCCTGGTCCACTCGCGCCCAAGCCGCCACCGGCTGAAATCTGCGGTGGCCCGAATCCGCCGGCGCAGTGCGCGACCGCGTGGATGGGAGCGCAGACCACGATTCAACGCTGGTATCTCGATCCGGTTGTCGATAGCCAGAACGTCGATCGCACGCTCCGCACCGTGTTCACGCACGATCACTTTGGTCCGTCGACGCACCAGCAGGCAGGTCTCTACGCCGGTCTGTTAGTCGAACCGAAGAACTCGGTGTGGCAGACACTGGATGGCTCGCCGATGGGTGGCGGCACGATTAACACGCCGCCGGTGAGACCCGACGGTGGTCCAACCAGTTGGCAAGCCAACATCGTCATGCCGAACGTGTCGGACAGTTATCGCGAGTTCATGCTCGAGTATCAGGACTTGCAGCTGGCTTATTTCGCCGGCTCCAGGACGGAACCGAGTCCGGTAAAGAGCGAAGGCTGGCGCGATCCCTCACACGCGATCAACCCGGCGCTATTCTCGCCGAACAACCAGCCGATGCCGCGGCTCGTCAGCACCGGCAATATCCCGATCACGGGCACGATGTCCGTGAACTATCGCAACGAACCGATCTCGTTCCGCATCGGCACGCCGATGCCCGGGAATCCGAATCCGGATCTGTCTTATGCTTTTGACAATCAGGCGGCCCTGAAAGGCGATCCCAATTCACCGAATCCGGATCCGATCACACCGCTGATGCGCGCGTATCAGGGTGACAAGGTGCAGATTCGTTTGCTCGTCGGCGCTCACGTGTTCGCGCACCAGTTCAACCTGATGGGTCCGCAGTGGTTTGCGGAACCTTCGTGGCAGAACTCCGGTTATCGCAGCGCGCAGCCGGCGGGACTCTCGGAACACTTCGAGCTGCTGTTCAATGTGCCGTCTTCCTCCGCGCCGCTTCCGTTCGGAGCTTCCAATACCGTGCGCAAGTGTCCTGACGGAACGTCGAGCGGCAACTGCGTCGACTATCTGTACAGCCCGAGTCTTGACGAAACGGGTCTCGCAAATGGTTTGTGGGGCATCTTCAGATCCTACGATTCAAACGCCACCGCGAACGGCGTGAAGCCGTTGCCGAATAATCAGGTTGGGCCAACTACGAACGTCACTTACGCGACGTGTCCCGTGGGCGCGCCGCAGCGCACGTTCAACATCACGGCGATCACGGCGCAGCGATCGCTCGGGACCATCACGCCGGTTCCCAACACCAATCCGCCGCAGGGCGAATTGATCTTCAACGATCGCGGCCCGCGTGAGAACTGGATCGGAACGCTCATGGGCATCATGTATGTGCGTACCGAGGATCTCCAGAACGGCTCCGTCAAAGTCGGCACGCCGATCGAGCCGTTGATCCTGCGCGCTAACGCCGGTGACTGCATCAACGTCAACCTGACGAACGCGCTTGCCAAGTCAGCCGCCGACTCGAACTCGTTGCTGGTCTACCAACACGACTTCAACTGGCCCAGCCCGTTCAACGGCAATGCCGGCGGGATGAAGCCCGGCTATCAGAAGATGTCGAAGTTCGTCGGCCTGCATCCGCAACTGCTCAGCTACGACGCCATGTCGAGTTTCGGTTGGAACATCGGCTGGAACAGCGTGCAGCGTCCGGATCAGTTCGCCAACTTCGGCGAGACGATCAAGTACCAGTGGTACGCCGGCAAGATCGAGCGCGGCGCCAACGGCGCGTTGACTTACACGCCGGCTGAGTTTGGCTCTGCAAACCTCTTCCCCTCGGACCCGATGTTCCAGCATCCAAACGGCCTGATCGGTCAGATCATCATCGAACCGAAAGGATCGACCTGGCAATGCGGTGACGTAGGTCACCTGGCCGCATGTGATGGCCCAACGCCACCGACCACTCGCTCGTCCGCGACAGTCACGGCTGGTAACGTCAAGTTCCGCGAGTTCTCGATCATGATCAGCGACGCGCTGTTCACTTCGGACACGACGACGGCGATCAACTATCGCAGCGAACCAAAGAACTTCCGTTACACCGCCGATGCGCTGAACAATCCAAACACCGATTACTCCTGCATGACTTCCAACTTGCTGCAAATCGCAGGATCGTCGCCGGCCGGTGAGCCGAAGACACCGATCTTCACGGCGAACGTCAACGATCAGGTTCGCTTCCGCATGACTCACCCGATGGGCACGGGCGATTCGCTGGTGTTCACGGTCCACGGTCACGCGTGGCAGCGCAATCCTTATCAAAACAACTCGCTGACCATCGCGCCGAACAACCTGTCGCAGTGGCTTGGCTCGCGCGACAACCACGGTTCCTCGGATCACTTCGAGCTGGTCATCCCGCAAGCCGGCGGCCGGTTCAGCAAGCAAGGCGATTACTTGTACACCGCTTACCTCGCGGATCAGGCATCGCTCGGCGCGTGGGGTCTCTTCCGCGTCGGTAATCCGGGAACCCCAACAGGAAACGGTGTGTGTACGCAGCTCCAATCAGCGCCAGCGGCCAACCCGGTGCAGCCGCGAACTCCAGCGCAGGATCTACACAATCGCTTCCACCGGCAGCCAGCTAACCCCGGCAGCGCCAAACCATGACGCTGCCCTACCCCGAATTGGAATTAGTAACTCTCTCACTGAAGGAGGAACCGTCAAATGGCGGGCAAAGGCGGTAAAAAAGGAAAAGGAAAGAAGGGTAAGGATAAGAATGGCAGCACTCCGTGGTCTGACACGGTAGCCGTCATTCTCCGGCGCGATTGTGCCGAAGCCCTCTACGCGGCCCTGGTCATCGCGCTCGGTACCTTGCCGACTCCGAAGAAGAAGAAAAAGAAGAAGGACAAAGGTAAGAAGAGCAAAGGCAAAGGCAAGGGCAAAGATGGTGGCGGCAAGGGTAAAGGCGGTAAGAAGTAGTCGCGCGGATGCTGCGGTTCCCGCACGGCACAAGGACTTCTGCCTTGAGCTCATAAATCTCGCCAGACAGAAGAATGTGCCCTGGGATGTTCGGCGCCTCGCCGTATTACTGGCCGAACAGCAGATTCTGAAACTGCGGCCCGACGATCTCGAAAGTTTCGACGCGATCTTCGTCGCGCTGGAGCTGAAGCAGCCGGGAATCGAACGCGCGCTTACGGCCGCCGTTCTGAAAGAAGGCTACACCACCACCGAGCTGCGTAGTTTCAGCGTCGAGTTTCAGCGCCGGCTCTCGAGATCCAATCGCGTGCATCGCAAGATGCGCCGGCCCAACATCGATGCAGCCGCGATGCGCGACTTCATTGCGCTCGCGCGTCGCGACTGCAAACTCACTCTCGCTCGTTACCTGTTCACGCCGGAAGAGATTGTCGATCGCGTGCTGACGCAAGTGAGAGTGAGCGACGGATTGAACGACGTCGACGTGGCGCAGCCGCGTTTCGTCGACACGGAGCTCGCGCACGTGTGGCGGAGTTTGCCGGAGTTTGAAGCGCGCATCCTGAAACGTCTTTGTGCGGGCGCGAAGATCTACTGGGTCAGCGACGCTACCGGTTCCGAGATCAATTCGCTGGTTGAGTATCCGTTGTCCACGGTCGTGCTGGTAATCAAGCCGCCGGGCAGTCATTACGAATTCGAGATCAAGCGTGCGGGACGCAAGGGCAATCCGCTCAACATAGTCTTTACGCGCAACGGAAATCGCGTTCCGGCGTCGCACCGGCTTGATGGCGGCGCCATGCAGTGGTTGCTGCGTTATGAGGCGAACAACGCGGCGAAGTTGAGTCTGATTTATCGTTTGGTCCATGGTGTCGACGCGCCGCTGCCGGGATACCTGGCGCGCAACAACGTGTTCAATGTTCCGGTGAACGCGTCGTTGAATGCCCCGATGAACGGCAGCCAGGCGCCGGCGTTTCGTTACTTCACCGAGCCGCGCGTGTTTGGGTCGAGCGGTTTTCAGGAAATGCGCGCGTCGATGAAGGCGTCGGTGGAAGCGTTGCAGAATGAGGAAGGTGAGTTTTTGCCGCAGCTTCCCGGCGACATGGCGCTGACGGGAGAGTTTCTCAGTCACATCGCGCCGGCGCAGGCGCTGGTTTGTGGGACGAGCTCGTTTCGACTCGATAAAGTCGCCACGTATTTGTCGGCCGAGGGCGCTGAGACTTATTTCAAGCAGTGGCGTCAGGTGGATTACACGAGCGAAGACGCGCGCCAGTTTGCGGATGAGCTGTTGGACGAAGTGCTCGGTGTTTACGTTTCGCCGGACGTTGCTTACGAAGATTACGAGAGCTATTTGCAGGCGGCGTTTGCCGTCGCGGAAAATCGGCGGCGCGCGGATGAGATCTTTCTCAGTCTGGTGAAGCAGATCGCCGTGCTCTGGGGCACGCTGCTTGGGGTGCGCGGCCATTCGCGCGGTGAGTCGTTTGTGGCGCGCAACGTCGGCCTGCGCAGTGTTTGGGAACGAGGCGAGTGGCGCGTGAAGCTGGTCTTCATGGACCATGATGCGTTGTCGCTGCCGGAGCCGGGGCAGGGCCACTTCTTCGCGCAGAATTCTTTACCGGGCATACTGCTCGACGAGCGACACGTTTGGGGGCGCGCGAATCCGGTGCTGTTTGCGGGCACGCTCGTTGGTTGTTTGCAAAGTATCTATCGCCCGAGTGCGGCGCTTGAGTCTGAGGCGCGGGCGCTTGCCGATGCGGAGTTGAAAGCCGCGTACCAGAAGACGCTCTCCGCGTTGTCGACGAATATTAAATTGCGCGGGTTCTTCTCTGACGTGTTTCTCAGCCGCTTGTTTGACTGGGACGAGTTTGTGGCGGGACATCTGAACGGGCGTGATGAGCGTTGGCAAACGGACATGAAGAAGATGTTCGCGAAGAAAGGCTACGAGGCTGACGCGTTTGACGTGTACACGCAGGCTGTCGAGCAGTACAAGGGATTCTTCGAACGGAATGGTTTTTTGTTCATCTGAGCGTTGCGTGCCGCTAGTTTAGGTTGAGTAGGACAGGGATTTTGGGAAGGGAACGGATCTGTTGAGCGTTAGCTTGTCGCGAGAGTCGGTCGAACGTTACGCAGGCGAGGGAGTTTTGTTTCCCGTTCGTGTGTTGTCGGAGGGCGAGGTCGTGCGGTATCGCGATGCGCTCGAGGCGGTGGCCGCGAGTTGTCGCGGCGACGGTTACCGGCGGCGCTTCGATAACCTGCACCTGTTTTTTCCGTGGGCCTACCGGCTCGCGACGAACGAAGCTCTCTTGAATGCGGTGGAAAGTATTCTCGGGCCGGATCTGGTGATCGACGGCACGCTGGTCTTTTACAAACCGCCGCACGATTCGAGCTATGCGTCGTGGCACCAGGACAGCGTTTATTCGGGCTGGCACCTGACGCCGTCCCTCTCCGCGTGGATCGCTTTGACTCCCAGCGAGCGCAGCAACGGTTGCATGCGCGTCATTCCCGGTTCGCACCAGGACGGACTGCTGGACCACGACAACATCGTCGATCCGGATCTTTTGAACCGTCGCGGTGAGCGTTTGCGCGCCGATGTCGACGAATCGCTGGCGGTCGATGTGGAGCTGAGTCCGGGCGAGATGTCGTTGCATCACACGAACGTGGTGCACGGCTCGAACGCGAACCAGTCGAATGGCCCACGCATCGGCTTCATCGTGCGCTTCGTCACGAACCAGACGACGCGACGCGACCGGCGCGTGATGCGCGTAAGAGGCGCCGCGGATTGCAGTCACCTGCGGCTCGCGTCGCCGCCCGTTGATGAAGATTTACACTTGGCCGTGACGAAGTGGCGCGAGGCGATGGACTCAGCGCGGCAGCCGGAGAGCGTGGTTCGGTGATTGGAAGAGACGCAACGTGCGCTCCAGTGACTGTGCTCCTTGCGCTTCGAGTGCTTCGCGTTTGACGAATCGACACTGGCTCTGAACGTTTCTTGCCGGTGTGCTCTTTGAAACATCGATGCCGCGCGTGATCCCCGTTTGGCGAAGCAATTGAGCTTGCTCCGGTGTGAGGTCGATCACTTCGCTAAACCCCGTCGTGCCGTCGTACTCTTCGCACATCAGCAAGTTCGCGCGAACATCAAGCGTCTCGAGATACAGGTCGTCGTCGGTCAGCAGAAAAAATCCGGTTTCCAAATCGCTGTTTGAAATCCCTGATACGAAGTCGTCGCAAACGACGATCTGCGCCAACGGCGAGAAATACTCGCGATAGTAACGTTCGAGAAACAGCGCGTTCTCATCGCCAACAGAGTGCCGGGCGATCACGATCGCCGTCTGACCAAGCAAGCGATCGACGCGCGCGCCAAACAGCACCAGCGACTTTTCGAGATACCAGTGGCGCTCCAAACGGTTTTGCACGTCTGAATACTCAGACTGCACCCACGCGAGATTCGGCAGGAAGCAATAGCAGTTGAACCGCTGTTGCAACTCGTAAGCATTCACGTCGAGCACGTGCTCGGCCCTGGCATTCAACTCGACAAACGCGTCGAACACCGTGCGCTTCAATGCATACGCATAAGTCGAGTTGCCTTTCGTGATTCGATAAACGTGGTCGCTGACACGCACGGGCTCGTCTTTGTGCAGCGCGCCGAAATAAAGCAGGTCCCAGTCAGCCGGAACTTCGCCGATGAATGAAGCAAACTTCGTCGCAAACTCCGGATCGAGCACCGCGTCGTCTTCGAAGATCAGCACGCTCTCGTGGCCCAACTCGCGCGCCGCCTGGACCACCTGCACGTGACTGAGCAAGCAGCCATAAGCTCCCGCCGTGTGTTTCCAGTGCGGAGGCAGGACCAGCGCGTTGCCGTCGCACGCCGAGAAGCGACGCACATCAGCAATCCCGTGCCGCGCAAACTCCGCTTGCATTCGCTGCCAGCGATCGGCGCGTCGATCGAGGTTGATACAGACTTTATGAGGGAAGAGGTTGTCGAGCAGCATTGAGGCTGGATTATAGAATGATCTCCGTGCTCACTCATCAACAATTAAGCGAATACGACGAACTGGGTTTCCTCCACTCGATCCCCATCCTCTCGCCGGATGAGGTCGCGCGTTTTCGCGCCGCGATCGAGGAGACCTGTCGCGCGCTCGGCGGCCGCGTCACGCGCCTCGACGGGCCGCATCTCTATTTTCGCTGGGCCTGGGAACTAGCCACGCACCCGCGCGTGCTCGACTGCATGCAGCAACTCATCGGGCCGAACATTCTGCTCAAATCCACGCGCGTCTTTTATAAATTCGGCAACAGCGATTCGTTTGTCGGCTGGCACCAGGACGGCATTACGGAAAAGTTGAAAGACGCGTACGTGCCAGCGATCTGGCTCGGCTTGACTCCGGCGACCGCCGAGAACGGTTGCCTGCGCGTCGTGCCGCGTTCGCAGCGGCTCGGTTTGATTCCGCACGCGAACCGTCCGAACCCCGACAACTTGACGACGCAAGGCGCCACCGCGCAGGTCGAGATCGACGCGCCGCAGGACGTGGTGATGCAGGCCGGCGAGATGAGCCTGCATCATCCGCTCGTATTGCACGCGTCGAATCCGAACCGCTCGACCGAATCGCGCATCGGTTTCTCCGCGACGTATTCAACTCCGGCATTGACGGCGAGCCGCACGGCGGTCGCGTGGGTGCGCGGCGATGGTCCAAGAGATCGTTTCCGCATCGTCGAGCGGCCGCGGGCGCGTTCGATCGAAGCGGCAGTCGCCGCCTATCGCAAAGCAGATCATCAGGTCCTCTTCGCAAGGTGACAAAGCCACTTCTTTCCGTTGTAATTCCCACCTGGAATCGCGCTCATATCGTTTGCGAGGCGGTGCAGAGCGCGCTCGCGCAACGTGAAGGAGCGGTTGAAGTGATCGTCGTCGATGATGCATCGACGGACAGGACTGCCGAGTTGTTGCGCAAGACTTTCGGCGCGCAAGTGCACTTGTTGCAGCTCGCGAGTCGTGGTGGCCCGGGCGCCGCGCGCAATGCGGGCGCATTGTTGGCGGGCGGCGAGTTCGTCGCTTTTCTCGACTCCGACGATGTTTGGCTGCCGGGAAAACTCGATGCTGAGCTGCGCGTGTTCACTGATTTTCCCGAGGCCGACACGGTTGTGTCTGACAGTCGAAGCTTTTTCGAAGGCGAGGCTGATGGTCCGAGTCGCTTTGCGCAGAATGGACTGCTCGCCGCAACGCGCGGCCGCGTGCGTTTTGCGGAGGATTGTAAATGGCTTTGGACCAACAGCATGTTGACGGCGCACACTTGCGGGATCACCGTGCGGCGCGAGGTGCTTGCACAACTCGGCGAACACTTGTTTGCCGACGACCTGCCATGTTGCGAAGACTGGGAATTTCAGTTGCGCGTTTACCAACGCGGCGGTGTGATGGTGTTGCCGGAAGTTTATTCGTCGGTGCGACGGTTCAACGACGGCTCGCGTCTCGGGCGCGCGATACCCGGACAGGAGCGGACGCGCGAGCAGGATCTGATGCTCTTGCGCGCGCGGCTCGCAGTAATTGAAAGATCGAAATCGTGGTTGCACGGACTGCCGCCCAATCTCGCGGCGGAGCTGGAACGCTTTCGTCGGGAAACCGAAGCGCAGTTCGCGCGCTTAACTACAAAGGTAATGATCGCGTCATGATGATCGAGGAAGTACATCTGTGGCGGGGCACGGCGGCCGAGCGCGCGCTGCGTTCGCAGCTCGTGAAGAGTACGCAATTTGCTTACTTCGACGAGCAACTCGATCGTCCTGACTGGACCGGTAAGTTAGTGCTCGACTTCGGCGGCAACAAGGGAAACCTGTTGCGCGATCCTTCGTGTGTCATCGCGCACCAAAACTATTACTGCCTCGACGTGGTGCAGGAAGCGATCGACGAGGGCCGTAAGACCTTCCCCGACGCCCATTGGATCCACTACGACCGTTACAATCGCTCGTTCAATCCCGAAGGCATTCCCGATCTGCCGATCCCCGATCCCGGTTTGAAATTCGATTTTATCCTGGCCTACTCCGTCTTCACGCATACGACGCTCGAAGAAACCAAGGACCTTCTGTCTCAACTCGAAGCGCTGCTTGCGCCTGCTGGAACGTTGGCGTTTACATTCATCGACCCAAACTACGGCGGGAATCTCGAGTGGCGTTTGACACGAAGGGAGGGATTGGACGGATTGGATGTAGACGGCGTTCTCGCGCAAGCGAATGATGCGGAATGGTGTGCGCTAGTTAACGGCAGCGAGCTTTACGTGAACAGCAGCGGGCCGTGGCGCCTCAGCGCCGAAACGTGCGCTACTTACAACATCTATTACACCGAGCGTTTTTTGCGGCGCGAGTTTCCACGCGCGGAGGTGCGGCCGCCGGTCAACGGCGAGATGCAACACTGCGCGATTCTGCGAAAGGACACGGCGAAGTAGATGCTCGCGCCTTTGCCGGAAAGTGCGAAGGTCAAGGTTGAGCCGTCGTTGGCGCGCGCGCTATTTAGCGCCGCGAAGCGTCTGCCGCACTTCGACAACAAGGCATTCTATTCCGTCGAGTTGCAGTCAATGGTCCATGAAGCCTTGCGCGAAAAGACCAGCGGGCTCGATTCATTGACTAAGGACATCGAGCGCAGGCTTAACCAGGCGCCGTATTGCGTGCTCGTTCAGGGTTTGTCTTTCGACGAAGGTAACAAGGTTTTTGTCGGGATAAATCGCGCTTTCGGCGAGCTGGTGGCGCGGCCGTATGAGAAGCCGCGCGCGCAGTTGGTCCATTACATTCAACCGGCGACCGACATCGTGTCGGCGCGCGGCGGCCATGAAAGCGAGCGTTTGCACACCGACACCGCCGACTGGGAGCCGCCGGTGGAATTGATCTCGATGGTTTGCGTGCGCGCCGATCCCGCGGGCGGCGGCTGCTCGCGTGTTCTCGACGTCGATGCCATTCGCGACGAAGTGAGCGAACGGCTGGGCCCGGCGGTGTTGCAGCTACTCGCAACCGAAACTGTCCCGTGGCAGTTGGCGAGTTACTGGGGCGGCGGCGTGCGTTGGCGGCCGATCCTGACTGAGTCGAGTGTCTGCTGGCGGCGTTACACTATCGACATGGCGCTCGATGCGACGGGCGCGACACTCTCGCCGGAGATGCTGCGCGCGCTCGATGAGTTTGAGAAGGTGATTTCGCGGACCTCGCGGACGGTTGAGTTTCTGATGCGCGAAGGCGAGCTGTTGTTTTCGGACAACCGCCGCACGATTCACGCGCGTACGCCGATTGTGGATGGTCCAAAGTCCGAACGGTTGATGATTCGCAGTTGGGTAAGGAGAGGGAATTAAGGGATTGCAAATGGATCTAAAAGCTTTGGTTGGCACGTGGATCAACTCAAACCCGGACACGCACAGTGTCGCGTTGGTTAGGGCCACGGAGGCACACGGAAAACTCAAACTACAGGTTTCGGTTGTCGGCTCTGACGGCTTGATCGACTGGGGCGAAAGAGAAGCCGACGTCTTTGCCGCGACTACTGAATCGCACGCGGGCGCGGGTTTCACCTGTCGTTACGTTTTCGATCACGGCGAGACGCGCTTGCAGGGCATGATTATGAAAGGTCTGCTCGTGTTGGCCCAGTTTCATCTTTTCAACGACGACGAGCGCGAGCCTTATTTTCTGCGTGAATACTTCGCGGCGACTCACGATCGTTTCCTAAAGGTCAGCTCATGATTACAAGCGCAAACCCGGCGAGCCTGTCGGGGCATTGGTTGAACACGAACCGCGACACGCGCGGCATTTCCGAATGTGTGGTGGCTCAGGACGGCGAGGGCATCACTGTCAGCATCACTGCCGTCGGCGACAACGAACCCGTGCGTTGGCCCATCGCCCGTGCGACGGTCTTGGCGAACCTCGAAGAGGAAGCCGGCCAGCGCACCGTCGCGTTGCTGGCGAAGTTCGATCTCGGTTACATGACTGCCGACACGCACGTGCGCGTCAACAAAGGCGTGCTGGTGATCGTGCTGTACTTCACCTTTGACGACGACAGTGGCCGTTCGAACTATCTCAATCGCGAGTTCTTCTATCGATCAGAATAAGCGGGTTAGCCGTGGCTTTTCTCTCAACGAAAAAGGGGCAGTTCACGTACTTCGCACAGCAACTCGGTGAGACAAACTGGCGCGGCAAAAACGTCCTCGACTTCGGCGGTAATATCGGCAACATCCTCCGCGATCCGCATTCCACGATCGATCACGAGCGCTACTGGTGCCTCGACGTAGTGCCCGAGTCGATTGAAAAAGGAAGAGCGGAGTTTCCCGAGTCGCACTGGATCTTTTACGACCGGTATTGCTTCTACTTCAATCCGTCCGGCGTCGCGCAGCTCGATTTGCCGCCGTTGGAAGAGTTGTTTGATTACATCGTCGCTTACTCGGTGTTTACGAACACGCCGCGCACCGACATGCTTCAGCTCGTGCGGCAGCTCGAAAATCGCTTGGCGCCGCGCGGCGCGCTCGCGTTCACGTTTATCGATCCGTATTACCACTCGTGGCCCGATCGTTATAGCGGCAACAACCTGGTGTGGCGGCTCGAACGCGAGATCTTTCTCGAAGGTGAGAAGGGCAACACGCTGGACATCGACGTGCGCGCGCTCAGCGAACGAGCGCAGGAGGCGTCGTGGTTCGTGCTCGTGAACGGCGAGGATTTGTATCTCGAAACGGAAGACGTGCCGCTTTACGAACCGGAGCGGCAACGCACTTATCACACGTTCTACACGGTCGAGTACATGCGTTCGCTGTTTCCGCAAGCAGAAATTCTGCCGCCGGCGAACGAGGAGATGCAGCACTGCTGCGTGATTAGGAAGAGTTGAGTGATGGACTTCGTACCGCTCACTGCCGAGCAGCGTCGCGCGTTTGAGGAAGATGGGTTCCTCGTCGTGCGCAATGCGCTCGACCGCGAGTTGCGCGAGCGATTGCTTGTGGAAGCGGATGAGGTGGCCGACCCGTTTTTGCGCAAGCCGGTGATCGCTTGCAAGCCGGAATACAACCATCTCGATTGGCGTCGCGGCTTGTTGAAAAAGAAAGCGCTGTTGTCGCTCGCGGCCCACGCGCCGACGGTGTCGCTTGTGGTCCAACTGCTCAGCCCGAACATTCACTTGCACTCGACGACCGTCATTTACAAGCGCCCCGAGACTGCGGACGCGCCGGTGTTTCGGCGCGGCTGGCATCGCGACATCCGCATGGCGCGCGATTTCGGGCACAAAAATCTGCCGCTCGCGGGCATCAAGATCTGTTACTGCCTGACTGATTTCGCCGAGGCCCAGTCGGGCATGACGCTGATGGCGCGCGGCACGCATCTGCGCAACGAGCCGTTGCGCATTCCGAAAGGCGCAGTCGATCCGATCGATGCGGAAGTCTGCGACTTGCAACTCAACGCGGGCGATGCGCTGTTGTTCGAGAACCGCATCTTTCACACGGCCGCGCCGAACCGCAGCGAGCGCACGTCGAAGGTAGTGATCTACGGTTATGCCTATCGCTGGTTGAAGCAGGAGGTCTATCTCGAATCACCGGACGAGCAGCAACTGCTCGAAACCGATCCGATCACGCGCCAACTCCTCGGCGGCTATCGCGACCTCGACACGCCGCCCTGGGCCCTCGAGCGCTGGGCCAAAAAGCACGGCATCGCCCGCGAGAGACTTTCCTGGACGACCGAGGCATAACTCCGATCCTCTTTCCTTCTGACTCCCGCAAGCGCGAGTCCAGTGGGCAGGGATTAAAAACACGATGTCAATGCACGATGCACAACTACTGACTGAGAGCGCGAAACACTTGTTCGCACCCGTGAACTCGTTTTCGTGGAACCTCGTTTCCACGCGCCACACACAGTTTCCCTATTTCGACGAACTACTCAACCGCCCCGTTTGGCGCAACCGCAAGATTCTCGACTTCGGCGGCAACATTGGCACGTTTCTCGAAAGCGCCGGCAAAAACGTGGACCACGCCGATTACTGGTGCATCGATCTCAACCCCGCAGTGATCGCGCAAGGCCGCGAGCTCTACCCGCGCGCACACTTCGTGCATTTCAATCGTTACAGCCCGCAATACAATCCGCACGGCGTGCGCCATCACCCGATCCCCGATTGCGGCGTGAAGTTTGACTTCATTCTCGCGTTCTCCGTGTTCACGCACGTCGATCAAAAGGAGATGCTGGAGCTTGTAGGAGCGCTGCGACAGATGCTGTCTGACGAGGGCGTGCTCGCGTTTACGTTTCTCGACCCGCAATACGATCGCTCGCTGTCCGATCCCGAGTCTCCGCTCGGCGCGACGGTTATCTGGAACCTTGGACCACGGCAGGACGAAGCGCGCTTGTGGCGCGCGGGTTGGTTTGTGCTGATCGACGACCAGCTTTATCTCGAGCCGGCCGATGCGGTGTGTCACCAGACGCGCAAAGGCAAACCACTCGAATCGTTCTGTTCGTTCTTCACCGCGCGATACATGCAATCACTTTTTCCCGGCGCGGAGATCCACGCGCCGGTGCAGCGTGAATGGCAACACTGCTGCGTGTTGCGAAAGTAAGCGATGGCCCCCAGGTTTCACTGGATGCTGCCGAAAGGCGGCGAAGTAAAGATCGACGGGCGGCAGACGCCGCTCGAGGCGGCGCGTTATCGCATCGAGTCGATGTCGACGGAGTCGCCCGCGCCGAAGCCCGATCTGGTCGGTTGGACGCACTTCGCGCGACGTGCTGAAGCAGCGGGGATCGAGCAGGTGCTCATCTCGTTCAGCCGTTACGAGCCCGATCCGTTTTTGGTGGCTTGTGCGTTGGGCCAGGCCGTCGAGAAGCTCAAGTTCATCATCGCGTATCGCTCGGGGTTGATGCAGCCGGCGACGTTTGTGCAGCAGATGAACACTGCGTCGGCACTGGTCCAGGGACGCGTGGCTTTCAACATCGTGGCGGGAAGTTCGTCCGCGGAGCAGCACGGTTACGGCGACTTTCTTTCGCACGATGAGCGTTACGCGCGGGCCGAGGAGTTTCTTGCGGTGTGCAACGCTTTCTGGGCCGGGGATGAAGAGGTGGATTTTAAAGGGAGATTTTATTGCGTCGAGCAGGGAAGGATCGCGACGCCGTTTGTAGTGGGCGATCGTGTTACGTCTCGCGCGCGACCGGAAATCTATGTTTCGGGGCACTCGCCGCGTTCGGAAGAGCTCGCCTATTCGCAGGGGACGTGTTGGCTGCGGGTTGCGGAAGGGCCGGAGAAGCTGGCGCCGATCGTGGCGCGGGCGCGCGAACGCGGCGTTGGTGTGTGTTTGCGGTTGTGTTTGGTGTGCCGTCCGACGCGCGAGGAAGCGATCGAGGTTGCGGAAAGCTTATTGCCTCTCGATCGCGGAGAGAGCACGACGACGTTGAAAGACGATTCGCAGATGTATCGCGAAGGCAAGAGCGTCAAGAGCGACGAGCATTGGCTGACGGACTCGCTGTGGACCGGGCTCGTGCCGCACTACGGTCCCGTTTGGACCACGTTGCTCGGCACGCCGCGCGAGATCGCGGACGCCTTACTGGAATACGAGCGCATCGGCGTGACGGAGTTCATCATCTCCGGCTGGCCCGAGCTCGACACAGTCGAAACCTTCGGCCGCGAAGTGCTGCCGCTGGTTCGGTGTGTTTAGAGCGCCCCACGCGCGACAGAAGGTAGCCAAAGGCAAGTGCGAAGCGAAGCGGAGCACGCGGCCCTGGATCACAACAAAAGAGCGGGCCAGCCCGGAACGGGCGGCAGAGATGTAGCAACGTAAAATGAGTCTCAGATTTCACTGGATGATGCCGAAGGGTGGGGAGGTCGGGATGAGGACCGCGCAGGAGACCTCGCGCGTCGCCACTACCAAAGCGAGCTCGCCCGCCGCGCTGCCCGACATGGAGGGCTGGACGCGCTTTGCGCGTTGCGCCGAAGATGCGGGCATCGAATCGGTGTTGCTGTCGTTCAGCCGCTACGAGCCAGACACGATCCTGATCGCCTGTGCGATGGGCCAGTTCGCCAAGAAGCTCAAGTTCATCGTCGCGTATCGCCTCGGCCTGATGCAGCCCGCGACGTTCGTCCAACAGATCAACACGCTCTCCGGCTTGATCGACGGGCGCGTCAGTCTGAACATCGTGGCCGGCAGCTCGGCTGTCGAACAACGCGGCTACGGCGATTTCCTGGACCACGACGAACGCTACGCACGCGCGGAAGAGTTTCTCAAAGTGTGCCATGCCTTCTGGGCGAACAACGGCGACGTGACCTTCGCGGGTAAGTATTGTCACGTCGAGAACGGAAAGATCTACACGCCGTTTCAGGCGCCCGAGCGCAAGTCGCCGGAGATCTACGTGTCGGGCCATTCGGAACAGGCGCAGCAACTCGCGTTGGGCCAGGCCTCGTGTTACCTGCGTTTGATCGACACGCCCGAAAAACTCGGTCCCGTCGTTTCACACTTTCGCGCAAACGGTGTGGAGGTTTGTTTGCGGTTGTGCGTAGTGTGCCGGCCGACGCACGACGAGGCGCTCGCGGCGGCGAAAGCGTTATTGCCGTCGGAAGAGGTCGGGCGCGAAGAGCGTGGGATTCTTTCGCGCAGCGATTCGCAGACGTTGAAAGACGCGCTCGCCGCGGCTGACAACGTGGGCTGGTTGAATCGAAATCTTTGGGCCGGGCTGGTGCCTTACTATGGTTCTTCGGCGATGACGCTCGTCGGCTCGCCGCAGGATCTGGCTGAAGCATTTCTCGAGTACAAGAAGATCGGCGTGACGCAGTTCATCATCGCCGGTTGGCCCAAGCTCGACGAGATGATGATCTTCGGGCGGGAAGTTTTGCCCTTAATTCGGTCTACTGAATCAGAAAGATGAACAGCCCTCTAAACCACTTGATAGGTCGTTTGCGTGAGGTGAAGGTGGACACAGATCCCTTCGCTCACTACTACCTCGAGGGCGTCCTGCCGGAAAACTATTACCAGGAGCTGTTGAGCAATCTGCCCGGCAGCAGCGTTTACGAAAATCTCTATGAAGTGACCGATCTCAAACTCGATCACTTCCGCCATCGCTACCAACGCGATCTGAACGAGGGTTGGACCAACGCACTGCCGGCAGAGCTGCAAACCTTCTGGAACTCATTCAACGAATGGTTCCTCTCGCCGGAGCTCGCGCAAGCGTTCCTTGAATCTTTCGCCGAGCCTTTGCGATCGCGTATCGGCGAGCGAGGAGCGTGGCCGAAAGTCTCCATTGAAGCGCAGTTCATTCGTCATCGCGCGGGCTACTTTCTTGGCCCGCACTCAGATCTCTACACGAAGCTCGTCGTCGTGTTGCTCTATCTCGCGCCTGACGCGCGCGCCGCACGTCTCGGCACTTCGCTCTACCGTCCGAAGCGCGCCGGGTTTAGTTGTCCTGACAGCAAGCACTACGCGTTCGAAGATTTCATCCGCGTAAAGACCGCGCCTTACAAACCGAATTCGCTGCTGGCGTTTGTGCGCTCGGACATTTCGTTTCACGGGCTCGAGCCGTTGACCGAACAGGATGTCGTTAATGAGGGGCGCGACTTAATCCAGTACGTGGTCCACGACAAAGCCGCGCGCGAAGCGCAACTGCGCGCTAAACGCGCCGCAGTGAATGAGAGGGCTTCATCGTGAGCGCACAAAGACGAGTGTTGTTTGTTTGTCGCGCCGCGTCGGGTGAGAGTCTGCGCAGCGCCGAGGCCCTGGCGGCGCTTGATAATGTCGGCGTGGTGACTGCGGATGTAAGCGACGTGGATCAAGTGATTGCAGCGGCGGTGAAGCTTCGCGATGAACACGGATCGGAAGCGAGAGTCGCGCAGGAGTTGCGGATCGTCACCGCGCAGGAGACGTTGCTTGAAGCGGTCGCGCTCGCGAACGAAGCGCTCGGCCTGCCGGGTTTGAGCGTCGCAGCCGTGCGCAGAACGTTGGACAAGTCACAACTCAAGTCGACGCTGAAAGCCGCAGGTCTCAACACGCCAGCGTACGCCATCGTCATCGCTCTCCCCGGGGCACATAACTTTGCGGAACAGATCGGTTTTCCTATCGTGCTGAAATCCCTTTCTGGCAGCGGTGCGCTAGCGACTTTCCTGATTCACAGCGAAAACGATCTAAGCAACGTAATACAGTCAGCGCCTTTCCTCGCCGAGCAATACATCACCGGTCAGGAGCTCTGCATCGACACGATCACCATCAACAACGAACCGCAGTTCCACTCGATCTGCTGTTACCAACCGTCAATACTCGCAGCACTCGAAGACCCAACGACACAGTGGTGCTGCATCATGCCGCGCGACATGTCCCCGTACGACGACTTCATCGAACAAGGCCTCGCCGCGATCCGCGCCCTCAAAGTCGGCAACGCAATGACACACATGGAAGGCTTCCTTGACGCAAACGGCCGCGCGTGGTTCACGGACGCAACCCTCCGGCCCGCGGGCGCTCGCATCGCGCCGATGCTGGCCCACGCCTACGACATCGATCCCTATCGCGCCTGGGCCAGAGTCGCAGTTGACGGTTGCTTCGATGGTCCATGGGAACGGAAATACGCCGCCGGCACGATCTTCCTGCGCTCGAGCGGCGCCGGAACCGTGCAACACGTCGACGGCAGCGAACGTGTCGAGCAAGAGTTCAAAGACTTGTTGGTAGACGTGCGCTGGCCGCGCATCGGCGCGAACAAATCAGCGACTTACACCGGCGACGGCTTCGTCACCGTCCGTCACGAGCACAGTGAAACAGTGCAAGATGCGCTGCGACGAATCGCCGAGTTGATCAAGATTACTTACAGTTCCGACGACTCACAGCTCCCGTCAGCAACCTGGGAGCACAGACTACAAAATTTTCACGAACTAAACCGGCCCGCATGGGACCAGGCAAACTGAGAGGCAGGACCACAAACATGGTGACTTCAGAAGCGCCGCGCGCTTTTAACCGCGAGATGTATCACGACCATCCCGAGAACGTTTTCTACGGCACTGACGACGGCGCGCAGGACGGCTCGTTCAGCGAGTTTGCCGAGATCAAAGCGCACTATGAAAGCGTTGCGCCCGAGCGCCGCGATGACATTCACATGATCAGCGTCGTCGGCGGTCTGTACGGACTGAATTTGATCCCGCTGTGGAAACCGAAGCGCCTGACGATCTTCGACATCAACCCCACCGCCATCACTTATTTCAAGCTCATCCGCGACGTGTTCACCAGCAGCCGCGACGTCGCGCATTTCCTCCGGCGTCTCACCGACGGCGACTACGAAGCCGCCACCGAGCGCGAGCAGTTTGTGCGTGAGAACATTCGTCTCAAACAGCGCGGCGCGTTGCCGCGCGAACGCGGCTCAACGAAGCGTCCGTACGAACAGAGCTGGCAATACGCGTTCGAGCATTTCGATCTCACGAAGCAAATCCTCAGCGAAGCGGCGCTCGAGATCCGCACCGAACCGATGGAGAGCGACGACTTCCGCTCATGGATTCGCGAACAGAACAACCTCTGGATCTACAGCTCGAACATCACAGAGTTTCACTACTTCGATCTGGACTTCGCCGACACGTCAAACGTGGTGCTGCTACAGATCATCTTCCCCGGCAACGTGCAACTGCTCGATCTCGCTTCGCTCGCGGGTGGTCCAGTGAAAGTCAACTACGAGATCCCCCTCCGCGCCGCCCGCGTTTCATAAAGGGAGCGCCGCCGGCGCGTGGAGAACGGCGAAGGCCCGAGCGTCGCAGGTGCGCTGATAAAGGCGAAGGCCCGAGCGCCGCAGGCGCGCTGATAAAGGCGAATGCCCGAGCACGGCCGGCGCATTGACAAAGGCGAAGGCACGAGCGTCGCAGGCGCGCTGATAAAGGCGAATGCCCGAACGTCGCCGGCGCGTGGAGAACGGCGAATGCCCGAGCGTCGCAGACGCATTGATAACGAGCGAACGCGCAGGAGCGCCGAAGGCGCGTTCATAAGGTAGCCAGGGGCAAGCGCGCAGCGCGCAGCCCCTGGAACCCGCAACCGAACAATCGAGCACCGGAGGTGCGACAGAACACGGAGCAGAGCAAAATGGTGAACAAGACACGAATCAAAACCGATGCGGCGCCGCCGGCGATCGGCACTTACTCGCAGGCGATTCGCACCAGCGATCTCATTTTCGTGACCGCGCAAACCGGCCGCGATCCGGACACGGGCAAACTCGAAGAAGGTCTCGAAGCGCAAACGCGGCGCATGTTCTCGAACCTCGACGCGATTCTCAACGCGGCCGGCTGCTCGCCCGCCGACATCGTAAAGGTCACGCTGCTGCTCGCGGACATCAAAGACTTCAAAGCCGTCGATCAGATCTACTCCGCGTGGCTGCCGGGACTCGGCGTCACGCCGCTGCCGGCGCGCACCGCGTTCGCCGCGGCGGCGCTGCCCGCGGGCGCGCTCGTGATGATGGATATCGTCGCGGCCTTTCCGCTCGAATGATCCACCCGCTACCGCGGGTGATACTGACCGTTTGCAATGCGAATCACGATCGTCATTGCGGGACTTGCCGGCGGCGGCGCTGAGCGCGTCGCCGTGAATCTCGCGAACGCGTGGTCCAGCCGTGGTTATCAACCGACTGTCCTCACCATCTCGCAAAACCGACGACCCTCTGCTTACACCATCGACGAAAGCGTCGCAGTGCGCGACGTCGGTTGGCCGCGCGGCGGGCGCGAGTATGAGCTGAATGCACATGCGGTCGCGCCGATCATGCGCGGCTTCCACGCAAACGATTCCACGATCCTGATGCCCGACATCACGATGCTCGCGTTACTTCGCTACGCGATCTTGCGGACCGAGCCGGACGTCGTCGTTTCCTTCATCACGCAGACAAACGTGCGTGTGCTCGCGGCGCTAAACGAGTCGAAAGTCCCGGTGATTGCTTGTGAAGTCACAGACCAGCGCCGTATCGACATGGGAAACTGGCGGCGGCCGCGCGACATGTATTACCGCCACGCCGCTCACGTCGTGGCAACAGACCCTGTGATCGCCGAGTGGCTAAGCGCCCGTGGAGCCAAAGCGATCTCAATCCACAATCCACTACTCGCACCGGCGGCTCCAGTCCCCCCTCAACAAGACACTCGCAAGCGGGTGATCACGATGTCGCGATTATCGATGGAGAAGCGGATTGAGTGGCTGGTGCGCGCCTTCGCTTCCATCGCCGAACGTTACCCGAATTGGGACCTCGAGATCTACGGCTATGGACCACAGCAAAACTTTCTCGAGCACCTCGCCGAAGATCTCGCGCCCCCAACACGCATCAGAGTCTGCCGTTTCTCACACGATCCATACCGTGTCATGTCCAATGCCCACATCTTCGTCTCCGCCTCGTGGATCGAAGGCTACGGCAATTCGATCTGGGAAGCGCTCGCGTGCGGCGTACCCGTGATCGCGATCGACGCTGGACCATCGATTCGCAGACTGGTGCGCCATGAAGTCGACGGCCTGGTAATCAACGGCGAAGGCGTGCCCGAGCTCACGGCGGCGTTGGAACGTTTGATGAGCGATGACGTGGAACGAGAGAAGTTTGCGGCGAACGCGCCGGACGTCGTCAAACGGTTTTCAATGCGAGCTGCGCTGCAACAGTGGGACGAGCTGCTAGCTCCTTTTCATACTCGCTGACGTAATCGGCAGCCATGCGCTGATAGTGAAACTCGCGCAGCGCTTTTTCACGACACGCCTTTGGCGAGATGTTCGCGACGTTGCGCAGCGCGGCGACATACTCGCGATCGTCGCGACAGATAAAGCCGACGTCGGGCGTGATCAACTCGGGACACGCGCCCTTGTTGCTACAGATCACCGGCGTGCCCGACATCAACGCCTCCGCCATCCCCAACCCAAACGCTTCATCGACGCGCGTGGGAAAGATGAACGCTTTCGCGCCCGCGAGCAGTTCCGCTTTGCGCCTGCCGCGCACGTCGCCGACGTAATGCGCGCCGATCTGCCGGCAGAGCGTTTCGACTCGCAGGATGCGTTTGTAATTGTTGCCCGTGCCCGCGACGACAAGCCGGAACCGATAGCGCGCCGCGAGCGACAATGCGATGTCGAGACCTTTCTGCATCTCCCAATCCATCGACGACATGAACATGATGTAGTCATCTCTTTCCAGCACAGTGGGATCCGAAGCTTGGAATTCACGTGACTTGAAGTCGCGG
>JADMIO010852383.1_pt1 | contig 27042 bp, 27 predicted proteins | sample 8958161 | NCBI WGS metagenome assembly JADMIO01 (sample SAMN16585339, study PRJNA669376) | soil metagenome | isolation source: Crop rotation soil | place: USA: Cullars Rotation, Alabama | collected 2011
CTTTCCCGCCCCCGACCACCCTGCCGCCCACCACCCTGCCCCCGACCACCGGCGGCCTGCGGAACATGGTCGGCTTCGCCGGCGGCGGCAAGTTCCTGACCGCGTCGGACGCCGAGATCAAGCGCGAGCTCGACGGCATGGCCGCCACCGGAGCCACGTGGCTGCGCATCGGTTACCTCTGGAGCTCGATCGAGCAGTCCAAGGGCACGTACTACTGGGGCCGCATGGACGAGGTCACCGGTTGGGCCCGTGAGCGCGGCCTGCGCATCCTGGCCAACGTGAGCTACACCCCGGCCTGGGCCCGTCCCAGCAGCTGCGGGGACATGATGTGCCCGCCGGCCGACATGGACGACTACGCCGCCTTCATGGGCAAGCTCGTGGCGCACTACTCGCCCCTCGGTGTGAAGCACTACGAGGTCTGGAACGAGCCCAACCAGCACTTCTGGTGGAAGCCCAACCCGAACCCGGCCCGCTACGCCGAGATGCTGCGCAAGGCGTTCGTGAAGGCCAACCAGGCGGACCCGAACGTGACGATCGTCGCCGGCGCGATGGCCCTCGCCCGGGACAACGAATCCGGCACCTCCCAGAACCCCCGGACCTTCCTGACCGGCATGTACCGCGCCGGGGCGAGCGGCTCCTTCGATGCCCTCTCGTACCACCCCTACACCGGCACCGAGGATCCCCGGGCCGTGAACGAATGGTCGCCGCTCGGCGGCGTCGGCCCGGACCTCCACGCCATCATGGCGGCCAACGGGGACGCCGACCTGAAGATCTGGGGCACGGAGTTCGCCTACTCGACCGGCCGCCACTCGAAGTCGGTGAGCGAGGCCGAGCAGGCCCAGCTCCTCCGCCTCGCCTTCGCCGTCTGGCAGGCGAAGCCGTGGGCCGGTCCGCTCTTCCTCTTCACCTACCGGGACATGGGTACCGACCAGTCGGTGAACTCGGAGAACTACGGGCTCGTCAAGCGTGACTTCACCCCGAAGCAGGCGCTGGTGGCGGTCCGGCAGGAGCTCCTCGGCTAGCTCGAGCAACGCACGGTCACGGAGCGGCCCCCGCAACGAGGCGGGGGCCGTTTCGCGTCCGGGCCGCGTCGATATGGTGGGCCGCCATGGCCGAGGTGCTCCTCTTCCACCATGCGCAGGGCCAGACGGAGGGGCTCCTCGCCTTCGTCGACGAGCTGCGGGGAGCCGGGCACACGGTGCACGCGCCCGACCTCTACGACGGGCGCACGTTCCCCACCCTCGAAGCGGGGGTCGGGTACGCCGGGGAGGTCGGGTTCGGCACGGTCATCGAGCGCGGCGTCGCGGCCGCGGCGGACGTGCCGGCCGAGCTCGTCTACGCCGGGTTCTCGCTGGGGGTGATGCCGGCGCAGAAGTTGGCGCAGACCCGGCCAGGGGCCGTCGGGGCCCTGCTCTTCGAGGCGTGTGCGCCGGTGTCGGAGTTCGGTGACGCCTGGCCAGCAGGGGTACCGGTGCAGATCCACGGGATGGACGCGGACGAGTTCTTTGCGGGAGAGGGCGACATCGACGCCGCTCGCGAGCTCGTCGCGTCCACCGACCAGGCGGAGCTCTTCGTGTACCCCGGCGACCAGCACCTGTTCGTCGACCGCAGCCTCCCGTCCTACGACGCCGACGCCGCCACCCTGCTCACGAAGCGGGTGCTCGAGTTCCTCGCCGCTCGTTGACGGGTGGGCGTCCGCAAGCTCAGCCGTGACGAGGCGCGCCGGATCACGATCCGGGCCCAGCTGCTCGACGCGGAGCGCCCGACCGACCTGCTGACGGTCGTCGAGCAGCTCACCTTCCTGCAGCTCGATCCCACCGCCGCGATCGCGCCGAGCGCGGACCTCGTCGCGTGGAGCCGGCTGGGCGGCGCGTACGAGCCCGCGCACCTCACGCAGGCGCTCGCCGACCGCACGCTGTTCGAGCACCGCGCCCAGCCGTCGAGCATCGAACCGGCGATCGTCATGGTGCGCCCGATGGCCGACCTCGGACCCCACCTCGCCGAGATGGTCGCCCTGCGGACAAGGACGGGCCGGGTGTTCGAATGGCTCGAGGCCAACGACGAGTTCCGTCGGCGCGTGCTCGACCAACTGGCCGACTCGGGACCGCTGTCGTCCAAGGACATCCCCGACACCGCCGCGGTGCCGTGGGCCTCGACCGGCTGGACCAACGATCGCAACGTGACCCAGATGCTGGAGCTCCTGGCCTCGCGCGGGCAGGTCGCCGTCTCGGGGCGGCGGGCACGTCTGCGCCTCTGGGACCTGGCCGAGCGGGTGTACCCCGACGACGTCGATGTGCCCACCCCGGATGAGGCGCGGATCATCATCGACGAGGGGCGGTTGCGATCCCTGGGCCTGGCCCGACCGAAGGTGGTGGGCGTGGCCGGTGAACCCGCCGAGGTCGAGGGGACGGCCGGCGAGTGGCGGGTCGACCCGGAGGCGACTGCCGAAGGCTTCGAGGGGCGCACCGCGCTGCTCTCGCCGTTCGACCGGCTGGCCCATGACCGGGTGCGGGCGCTCGAGCTGTTCGACTTCGAGTACACGCTCGAGATGTACAAACCGAAGGACAAGCGCCGCTGGGGCTACTTCGCGTTGCCGCTGCTCCACGGCGACCGGCTGGTGGGCAAGGTCGACGCCATCGCCGACCGCAAGGCCCGGGTGCTCCAGGTACACGCCGTGCACCCCGACGTCCGCCTCACGAAGGCGATGACCAAGGCGGTCGACACGGAGCTGGCCGCGCTCGCCACCTGGCTCGGTCTCGACGGCGTACGGTCCGGGTGATGGGCGACCCGGCACCCACGGACCACCCGGTCATCATCGAGGCGGCGATCAACGGCATCACCTCGAAGACCCGCAACCCGAACGTGCCCGTCGAGCCGGAGGAGATCGCCGCCGACGCCCTCGCGTGCATCGAGGCCGGCGCCGCGATCGTCCACAACCACATCGACGGCATGGCGCCGTCCCCGGAAGCCGCTGCGGAGCGCTACCTGCAGGGCTGGCGCCCGGTGCTGGCCGAACGGCCCGACGCGCTGCTCTACCCGACGGTGCACATCGCGAGCGGTGGCATCAGCTACGAGCACCAGGTCCCGCTGGCGGAGTCGGGCGCCCTCCGCATCGGGCTGGTCGATCCCGGCTCGGTCAACCTCGGTGGGGTCGACGCCGATGGTGTGCCGGTCGGCGGGTTCGTGTATGCCAACTCGTTCGACACGATCGAGCGGGCCTTCGCCATCTGTCGGGAGCACCGGCTGGGGCCGAACCTCGCGATCTACGAGCCCGGCTTCCTCCGCGCGGTCCGAGCCTGGGAGCAAGCCGGCCGCCTGCCCGCCGGCGCCCTCGCCAAGCTCTACTTCGCCACGGAGCGGGGCTACATGGGCGCCCCGTTCGGGCTGCCGCCCACGCTCACCGCCCTGGACGCGTACACCGAGCTGCTCGCCGGCTCGAGCGTCGCCTGGGCGGCGTCGGTGGTCGGCGGCGACCTCGTCGCGAGCACCGTGGCCCGCGCCGCGATCGAGCGGGGCGGACACCTGCACGTCGGCCTCGAGTTCTTCGCCGGCGACCGCACCCCTCGCAACGCCGAGCTGGTGCAGGAGGCCGTCGCGCTCGTGCTCGACACCGGGCGCCGGGTGGCCACCCCTGCGGAGGCGGCCGACCTCCTCGGCCTCCCCGCCGTCGGCGCGGGCAGTTTCAGCTGAGCACCTCGGGGTGCAGCTGCACCCCGAGCCACTCCTCCACGTCGCGCTGGTACCGCTTGGCCACCTCCGACTCGACAGCGATCTGGAAACCGTGGCAGGCGCCGGCGTACACGTGCAGGTCGACCGGCACGCCGGCCCGAACGAGGCGCAGCGCGTAGTCCACGTCCTCGTCGAGGAACCCGTCGACGGCGCCCACGCACACCAGTGCCGGCGGCAGCCCCGTGAGGTCGGTCGCCCGAGCGGGCGCCGCCGTGTACGGCACATCGTCACGGCCGTGGAGGTCGCCGAGGTAGGACCGCCATCCGAACTCGTTGGACTCCCGGCTCCACACGGGCAGACCGTCGGTCCGGCTGGACGGCGTGATCTGCCGGTCGTCGATCATCGGGCAGTCGAGCAGCTGGAAGGTGACCGCCGGTCCTCCCCGATCGCGGCACAGCAGCGCGAGCGCCGCCGCCAGCCCACCGCCGGCGCTCGTGCCCATCACACCGATCCTCGCCGGGTCGACGCCGAGCTCGCCGGCGTGGTCGTGCACCCACTGCAGGCCCCGATAGCAGTCCTCGAGGGGACCCGGGTAGGGCGTCTCGGGAGCGAGCCGGTAGTCGACGGACACCCCGACGCATCCCAGCGCCGGGCACAGCCGGTCGAACACCCCGTCGTCCATCGTGTGGCGACCGAGCACGTAGCCGCCGCCGTGCATGGAGTACCCGCACGGCAGCACCTCGTCGTTCCCGACGGGGCGATGGACCCGCACCGCCAACGGCGGATCGCCCGGCACGACGTGATCGGTCCGCACGACCGCGTCCGAGGTCGGCACCTCGAAGGCGACGCGCACGGTGGGCAGCACGTCGACGGTCACGTGGTCGAACGGGATCAGCTCGACGATCTCGGCGATCTTCGGGTCGAGCAGCTCGCGGGGGGACCGGACGTCGGCAGCGGGGACGTGCACCCGGGCGACGCTACCGCCGGTCTCCCGGCGACGGTGCCCAAGATGCAAGGATATCCTTGCATCCGGTCGGGCGCGGCGCGACGATGGGCGGATGTTCCCGCTCGACCGCCGCACTCGGCGCGATGCCGACCTGCGACACATCACGCCCGACGAGTTCTTCGCCATGGAGCTCCCCGATCTGGTGACGCGCCACGGATCGATGGTCGCGCTCGGGATGGAGCGGTTGGCGGCCCGCCCGCTGGCGATCGAGGTGGGCGAGCGGACCTGGTCGTTCACGCGAGAGGGCGAGACCGTCGCGGCGGCCGCGGGCATCGCGCCCGACGCCCTCGTCGTCACCCTGACCGAGGAGCAGTTCTCCGACTGGGTGCAGCAGCAGCGGACGTTCAACCAGTTCGTGGTGGCACAGGAGATGCGCTGTCACGGTGGCAGCGACCTCGACATCTCGATCTGGGACTCCCTCTGGCTGACCATGCTCGAGGGCTGGCCGATCGTCGACGACCTGACGTTCCTCGACCGCCACGGCGCCCCGCTCGACTTCAGCCGCATCTTCACGCCCGTTGACGACCCTGCGGACGTCGCGCACCACCTCCGCGAGGCCGGATTCCTGCACCTGCGCGGGTTCGTCGACCCCGAAGACATGGCCGTCGTGGCCGAGGACATCGACAGGGCGATCCCCCACTACACCGAGGGCGACGGCCGGTCGTGGTGGGCGGTGATGGCCGATGGGACCCACGGCGTCGTGCGGCTGCAGGAGTTCCTGGGGCACTCGCCGACGACCGAGAAGATGCTGCGCGACGAGCGGTGGACACAGCTGCGACACATGGTCATGGCCGACGACGAGCTCGTGCAGCGGCCCATCGAAGGCCGGTGCATCGAGGCCCTGATCAAGCCAGTGGGTGTGGTGTCCGGTCCGTCCGACGTCACGTTCCACCGCGACTGCCACTTCGGCCGCCACTCCTACGGCTGCTCGGGCACGGTGATCGGTGTGTCGGTGACCGCCAGCAGCGAGGAGAACGGCCTGCTGCGCGTCGTGGCCGGCTCACACCGGGTGGCCATCCCGATCGAGGTGGCCAAGACCGCCCCGTACCTCCCGGTCATGAGCATCGCCACCGAACCCGGCGACCTGACGATGCACCTGTCCTGCACCCTCCACGAGGCCACCCCGCCCCGCGTCGCACCCCGCAAGGTGATGTACGGCTGCGGGTTCGGCCTGGCACCCCGACCGGGTGACGATGACGGTGACAGTGAGGCGAAGCGAGCCGGCTCCGAGCTGCGGGAGCGGGTCTACGAGCTCCTGCTCAGCGCGCCCGCGGAGGCGCGGTCAGCGGGCGGCTGACCCGCCTGCGACCGGGCCCGTCGAGGCCCGGAGCACGAGCGTGCCGAACAGCTCGGTGCTCGCCGCGCCCTCGTGCAGAGACGCCACGGCGGCGATCCCGGCTTCCTCGGTCGGCATCCCGATCGTCGTCAACGGAGGTGCGACCATCGCCGCCATCGGGACGTCGTCGCAGCCGACGACGCTGACATCTGCGGGGACACCGATGCCCCGGGTGGCCAGCCCCGCCACGACCCCGAGGGCCACCAGGTCGTTGAAGGCCATCACCGCCGTGGCCGCGCTGGCGACGACCTGGTCGACGGCTCCGACCGCCGCTTCGAACGTCGGCGTCGCGAGCGGGACCTCCACGAGCTGCACCCCGGCCGTCTTCGCAGTTCGCCGCACCGCGTCGCGCCGTTCGACCGCGGCCCACGATCCCTGCGGCCCACCGAGGTAGGCCAGCTTGCGGTGCCCCAACGCGGCCAGGTGGCGGAGCGCCTCGCCGGCCGCGGCCGCCGACCGGAGCAGGACCGAGGGACGCTGCGCCACGCGGCGGTTCACGAACACGGTGGGCGTCGAGCCGAGGGCGTCGAGCTCCCGATGCAACCGCCGCGGGGACAACACGATGATGCCGTCGACGTCACCCGCCAGCGTGCGGGCCGCCCGCACCTCTTCGTCGCGGTGCTCACCGGTGTCGGCCAGCAGGACCTGCAGGTCGGCTCCCCGCGCGGCCCGCTCCACGGACCGGACGAGCGAGGCGAAGTAGGGGTTCGTGATGTCCGGGACGATCACGGCCAGGTTGCCCGTGCGGCCGGTGATCAGGCCCCGAGCGGCGCGGTTCGGCACGAACCCGAGCTCCAGGACTGCAGCCTCCACCCGGGCGCGGGTCTCCGGCGCGACCTGCTCCGGTCGGTTCAGCGCACGAGAGACGGTGCCCGCGTGCACGCCGACCCGTTCGGCGACGTCCACGATGGTGACGCGCTGCCCGTTCCGCATGGCCTGACCCTCAGGCCTCGGATTCGAGCCGGTTCGCGCGAGCCACCTCGCCGAGCCAGCGGGCGGAAGGCTTCACCGTGCGGGCGAAGGTCTCGTGGTCGAACGCGATGAGGCCGAAGGTCTTGGAGAACCCGGCCATCCACTCGAAGTTGTCCAGCAGGGTCCAGTGCAGGTAGCCGCGCACGTCGATCCCGTCGCTCACGCACCCGGCGAGGCCCTCGAGCGCGGCTCGGGTGTAGGCGAGGCGGGCCTCGTCGTCATCGGTGGCCATGCCGTTCTCGGTGACCATCACCGGCACACCGGCGTGGCCGGCCGCGAGACGCACCGTGTGGCCGAGCGCCTCGGGGTACACCTCCCAGCCGGTCTGCATGGTCGGGACGCCGTCGGGGACCGGCTCGGCCCGGTCGGGGCCGAGGACGTTGCGGGAGTAGGTCTGAACGCCGACGAAGTCGTCGTCCTTGGACAGGTCGAGCCAGTCGAGCTGGGCCCCCTTCCGGGCGAGCTCGAGACGCTCCTCGCCGCCCTCGCCCGCCTGCAGGTCGACCAGCGCGAGCGTCCAGCCCACCTTGGCGTCGCCTGGACCGGACTTGATGGCCTCGACGCCGGCCCGGTGGACGGCGGCCATCCGCTCGACGTCCATCCCCATGAGACCCATCTGGTAGCGGGCGGGGTCGTAGCCGGCGACACCTGCGGGCGCGGCCTCGGCCGGCCCGGCATCGGGGCCGCGCTCCCCTGCCCCCATGGGGATCACACCGGTGAGCTGCAGCATGGTGATCACGTTGGGCTCGTTCAGGGTGGCGATCCACGGCACGAGGTCGCCGACGTGCTCCGTGGCCCGCGCTGCGTAGCGTCCGAACCGCTCGGGCGCGTCCGCGCTCGACCACCCACCCTGGCCGGCGAACCAGCGAGGCGTGGTGAAGTGGCAGTACGTCACCACCGGCGTGATGCCGTGCTCGAGGCAGGTGGCGATCATGCGGCGGTAGTGGTCGAGGGCGGCCCGGGAGAAGTAGCCGGGCTCCGGCTCGATCCGCGACCACTCGAGCGAGAACCGGTACGCGTTGAAGCCGAGGTCGGCCATCGTGGCGATGTCCTCGGGGTACCGGTGGTAGTGGTCGCAGGCATCACCCGAGGGCTCGGTGAAAAGGGAGTTCTCCGCCCACTCGAGCGGCCAGATGTCGGCGTTGACGTTGCCGCCCTCGACCTGGTGACCCGCGGTCGAGGCACCCCAGAGGAACCCGTCAGGAAACGATGTCATGGGCTCCACCCTTACCGGTCGGGTCGTGGCCCGCAAACCTTTGCAGCCGGCGCGCGGTCACTCGACCTCCAACCTGGCGAGGGCGCGGAGGAAGTCCTGCTCGGGCACGCCGTCGACCAGGCTCCCCGGCAGCGCGGTGAGCAGGTGGTACCCGGTGAGGGCGACGATGCGCAGCACCAGGAGGGGGTCGTCGGCCCACGTCACCTGGTCGCCGGGACCCTTCAGCGCCGTGGTGATCGCATCCCGCAGCTCGGGCACCCGATCGCCTTCGGTGAACAGCAGGCGGAACACCCGGTCGAAGCGCCGGATGTCCTGCAGCAGGAGCTCGAGCTGCTGCGCCTCCTGCGCGCGCGGGTCGTCGAGGGTGGGGGCCGCGGCTCGACTCGCCTCGACGTCGACCATGCCGCGCTCGACCTCCCGATCGACGGCGGCCCGCAGCAGGTCCTCCTTCGAGGCGAAGTGCCGGTAGAAGCTGCCGGTGCCCGGGGTCAGCCCGGCACGCCGCTCGACCTCGGTGATCGTCGTGCCGCGGAACCCCTCCTCGGCGAAGAGGTCGAGGGCCACATCGAGGAGCCGCTCCCGCGTCGAGCCGGGTCGCCGGGTCGCCATCCTTCAGGCCGCCTCGTCCACCAACGCAAGGCTACCCTTGCAGCGTCGTCCGCGCCGCGATCGCGACCGTCGGGGGGCCGCCCGTCACTGCTGGAGACGGAACAGCACCTCACCGGCATCGGGCACGACGAGGGTGTCGGGATCCGCGGACAACGCGTCGAGGTCGACAGTCGCCGGATCCAGGTGGGACAGGTTGACCCGGTGCACGACCTCCTCGGGGATGCCGGTGGCGAGGGTGACCTTCACCCGTTGGTGCTCCCCGTCGACGGGGTCGTAGGTACCGGCACCGAACAGATGGGTGGAGTGGGCGAGCTCGCCCCAGGGGTGGTGGCGGAAGCGGTCCCACTGGGCGACGAAGTAGTCGCGGCAGTGGTAGCCGATGTCGAGCAGACCCGGGTGCATCGGTGCGATCTCGCTGATGTGCGGCGCGTAGAGGATGACCTCGCCTCCGTCGGCCACGATGGGCTCGACCTTGTAGAAGCCCTTGGCTCCCGTCCAGAGATCGGCGTAGCGAGGGGCGATGAGCGACACGACCCGACGGACCGGCGCGTCGAGGTACACGACGTGGGTCCGGGCAGCCACGTCGGCCGCCGCCGCCCACGCCCGCCGGGGCTCGTCGAAGGTGGCGCAGCGCAGGCCCCGGTGGTTCGGGTCACCGACCACGCAGAGGCTGTACCGCTCCCCCGTCACCATGGCCGCGGCGGCCTCGACGAGCGCCCGCACGGGGGTGATGCCCCGGGTTCCGATGATCTCGTGGCTGGTGATCAGCGCGCCCACCCAGTGGGTGAGGTCGATGAGCTCCTTGCCGGACAGGCCCGGGAAGAGGTACTTGTTGCCGCCGGAGAAGCCGACGACCTCGTGGGGCAGCACGGGCCCGACGATCACGGTCACATCGCTCTCGACGACCAGCCGGTTGACCCGGACCTCGACCGTCTCGGCGAGGCGGCCTCCGGACAGCCGGGCCACGTCCTCCGCGTCGAGATGCCCGACCGTCGAGAACGCGTCGTCCGACCACCACTGGTGGTTCACGACGGGCAGGTCGTCCACCCCCACCCACGCCCGCAGCTCGGCGTCGGCCATCGGCGTGTGGGTGCCGAGGGCCACGACCGCCGTGCACGAACGGACCCGCCCCGCCACCGTCCGGTGGATCGCCCCCAGCAGCAACGGCAAGGGGCAGGCGCGGGTGGCGTCGGGGATCACGAGGCACAGGCTGCGGCCGTCGAGATCGAGCGCACCGAGCTGCTCCTCCACGAAGCGGCTGACCGCTGCGTCGTCGAGCACCGCCTCGGTGCCGCCGAGGATGGCGGTCACGCGGCCTGCTCGAGCACCGCCGGACCTTCGCGCGTGAGCCGACCGAGCGCGTCGACGACCTGGGCCGAGAACGCTCGATCGGCGCCGAGCGCCGCCACGAGGGTGTCGACGTCCGCGCCCGCGGCCGGGTCGGGCAGCTGCGGCAGCCGCACCCCTCGCACCGGGACGCCGCCGACGGCTCCCACCCAGATCGCGGCCACGAGGGCGAACCGATCCGTGCGGAGGCCGAGCTCCCGACGGCGGGCGACCACCGGCAGCAACCGCTGCCGGAGCTTCTGGGAGCCGTCGGTCCCGACCTGCGCGCACGTGTGGCATAGGTCGGGGTTGGCGAAGCGGCGGAGTGCCTCCTCGGCGAACGTCCGCGGGTGCGTCGCGGCCGGGAGGTCGGCGACCTCGAGCACCTCGTCGACCAGCTCCCGGACGAAGGCCCACACGTTGACGTGCGACACCGCCTCGGCGATCGTCGTGCAGCCGGCGACGAGACCGCCGTAGGCGAACGCGGAGTGGGGGCCGTTCAGCAGCCACAGCTTGCGGCGCTCGTACGGCGCCACGTCGGGAACGACCTCGACGCCTGCGTCGGCCAACGGCGGCAACCGGTCCGTCGCGCCGATCACCCAGGAGCGGTGGTGCTCGGCGACGACGGCGGCGACGTCGCGCAGTCCGAGCCGCTCGGCCACCCGGTCCAGGTCAGCGGGGGTCGTCGCCGGCACCATGCGGTCGACGACCGAGCTCGGGAACGCGACGTCGGCCGCGATCCGCCGGCCGAGCGCGGCGTCGAGCCGGTCGGCGACCGTGAGGACCCGCTCACGGAGGAGCGGGCCGTTGCCGGCCACGTTGTCGAGCGAGGCGATGACCGGCGCGGGCGCGCCCTCGGGCCGGCGGGCGAGCCCGGCGGCGATCACCGAAGCCGCCGGGGCGCCGGGCTCGTAGCCCTTCTCGGTGACGGTGAGCGTCACCAGCGACGTGTCGGGCGAGGCGATGGCCGCGATGGCGGCTTCGGTGCCGGTGGCGACCGACGCGAGGGATCCCACCACGCGCAGCGGGGCGTCCGCACCGCGTTCGCGCTCGAGCACGGAGTACAGGCCGTCCTGCGGACCCAGCTGCTGCGCCGAAGTTGCGCTCCGCAGCGAGATGCCCCGGACCATGGCCGGCCAGCCGGCGTGGAGCAGATCGTCGGCGAACACGCCGAGGTGGGCACGGGCGAAGGCGCCCACGCCGAGGTGGACGATCGAGGGCGCGCCGGTCCGGTCGTAGGTCGGCACCCGCCCAGCGGACGCGCTCGCCAGGGTCGCCATCGACAACCGTGGCGCGGCAGACGTCACGCGCCTTCGGGCCGCCACCGCCGGCGCAGGTGGTGGGCCGCGGCCTTCGGCCGCCGGTCCCGGGTGAACACACCCTTCTTGTTGCCATCCACCCGAGCGAAGGACTGACCGGTCGCGAAGTCGGCGAAGTTCCACACGTGCTCGCCCACCACCGCGTCGATCCGGTCGAAGACCCGGTGGTAGGTGTCGAGCAGCTCGGCCTGGTAGTCCTCGGTCCAGATCACCGGGCGCAGGGCGTGGAGCCCGGGCATGGCGTCGGCGCCGTACTCGGTGACGAGGATCGGCTTGTCGTGCTTCTCGGCCCAGCGCTCGAGCTCGGCTTGGAGCATCTGCTCGGCCAGCACCAGGTCGCCCCCGGCGACGTACCAGCCGTAGTAGCGGTTGATCATCACGACGTCGGCGAGCTCCGTGATGAGGCAGGCGTCGGGTGGGGCGAGCATCATGTTCACGAACCCGACCGGCCGTGACGGGTCGGCCTTGCGGGCCGCTTCGAAGAGCGGCTCGAAGTAGGCCCGGGACTCCGCTGTGTGGGACTCGGGCTCGTTGGCGATGCTCCAGAGCACGACCGAGGGGTGGTTCTTGTCGCGGGCGATGAGCTCCTCGATGGCCTGTTGGTGCAGCGCTTGGGCCGCCGGTCCGACCGTCTCGTCGCTGAAGGTGACGCGGGGCCTGTCGCCGAAGAGCCCGCCCGCCACGCCGAGGTTGAGGCCGACGGCCGCGGTCTCGTCGATGACCACGAACCCGAGGCGGTCGGCCAGGTCGAGCCACTCCTCGGCGTAGGGGTAGTGCGAGGTCCGGAACGAGTTGGCCCCGAGCCAGGTCATGAGCTCGTAGTCGTGGACCATCGCGACGTCGTCGTGGCCGCGGCCGCGGATGGCGAGGTCCTCGTGCTTGCCGAACCCTCGGAAGTAGAAGGGCTCGCCGTTGATCAGGAAGCGGGCGCGGTCGATGTGCACGGTGCGGATGCCGACCGGGACTCGGTAGCGGTCGACGAGACGGTCGCCGTCGACGAGGTCGACGGTGAGCTCGTAGAGGTAGGCCGCGCCTGGCCGCCAGAGGGTGGCGTCGACCACCCGCAGCTCGCCCTCGGTGCCCGCGCCCTCGGCGGCCACCGCGCCCGCCTCGTCGCGGAGCGTGATCCGGACGTCGGCGCCGCCGGAGGCGGCGATCACCGCCGACCAGCGCACGAGTCCCGTGGTGCCGTCGAGATCAGTGGTCACGGTGATGTCCTCGACGTGCGCCGCCGAGGTGGAGGACAGCCAGACGCTGCGGATCAGGCCGGCGTAGTTGAAGAAGTCCTGGAAGTAGGACTGGCGCCGGATTCCGTCCGGGCCCTCGTTGATCACGCCCGGCGGGATCGACTCCCACGTCAGCTCGTTGCTGACCACGACCGTGACCCGCAGCGTGGTGCCCGGCTCGGCCAGGTGGGAGATGTCCGCCTCGAACGGCGTGTAGCCGCCTTCGTGCTCGGCCACCTCCTCGTCGCCGACCCAGACGGTGGCCCGGTGGGTCGCAGCGTCGAAGCGCAGCACGACTCGGCGGCCGTCCCACCCCCGCGGCACGACCACCTCGCGCTGGTACCAGACGTCGCCGACGAGGTCGTGGACGGGCTCCTTGACGAGGACGTCATTGTAGGCGGCGGGCACGGGCATGGGTCGGGCGCCGGGGAGCGCCGCGTTCCACCACTGCTCACCGCGTCCGACGCCGTCGGGGTCCGGCGTGAACGACCACATCCCGTCGAGGCGCTTGGTCTCTCGGGCCTCGTTGTCCTGGGGACGCAGCATTCGCTCTCCTGGGGGCGTCAGTGGGCGGCGACCCGGAAGGCCCGCCGTGCGAGGTGGTACGCGAGGTCGCCCGCGAGCTCGACCGCCTCGTCCTCGTCGAGACGGTGTTCGGTCACCAGCCCGGCCAGGTAGCCGGCATCGAGCCGCCGGGCCATGTCGTGACGGGCCGGGATGCTGAGCAGCGATCGGGCATCGTCGTTGAAGCCGACGGTGTTGGCGAAGCCCGCGGTCTCGGTGACCTGCTGCCGGAACCGGCGGATGCCCTCGGGGCTGTCGTGGAACCACCACGGCGGTCCGAGCCGGAGCGCGGTGTAGTGCCCGGCCAGCGGGGCCAGCTCGCGGCCGTAGGCCGTCTCGTCGAGCGTGTAGGCGACGACCGTCAGACGAGGCTCGTTGCCGAATCGGTCGAGCAATGGCTTGAGGGCGCTGACGTAGTCCATCCGCTGAGGGATGTCGCCGCCCTTGTCCGCGCCGAACCGGGCGAACAGCTCGGGGTCGTGGTTGCGCCACGACCCGCAGTGCAGCTGCAGAACGAGGCCGTCGTCGACGCTCATTGCGGCCATCTCGACCAGCATCTGGGCCCGGAAGAGCTCGGCGTCTGCGGGCTCGGCGCGGCCCGACCGGACGCGCGCGAAGAGGGCCGCGACCTCGCTGGCGCCGAGGTCCGCGGTCGCGGCGGAAGGGTGGCCGTGGTCGCTGGCCGTCGCTCCGGCCTCGACGAACCGCTGCCGTCGGGCGCGCAGCGCAGCCAGGTACCCCTCCCAGTCGCTGGTGTCCTGACCGGTCGCCTCGGCGAGGCGATCCAGGTTCTCGACGAAGTCGGGACGGTCAGGATCGACCACGTCGTCCGGGCGGAAGGTGGGCACGACCCTGCCCTCCCACCCACTGGCCGAGATCTTCGCGTGGGCCTCGAGCGGATCGAGCGCCGGGTCGGTGGTGGCCAGGAGCTCGATGCCGAAGCGTTCGTAGAGCGCGCGCGGCCGGAACGCGTCTTCGGCGAGCGAGGCCACGACCTGGTCGTACACATCGTCCGCGGTCTCGGGACGGAGGGCGACCGTCACCCCGAGCACCTCGGCGAGGGTGTGGTCGAACCACAGCTTCGACGGCGTGGCCCGGAACAGGTGGTAGTGGTCGGCGAAGGTCTGCCAGATCCGCCGGCCGTCCGTCTCCACCTCCGCGCCGTCGCGTGGGGCCACGCCGAGGAGCTCGAGCGGCACGCCCTGGCTGTGGAGCATGCGGAGCAGGTAGTGGTCCCGGGTGACCAGCTCGCGGGCCGGGTCCTGGATGATCCCGTCGTCTGCGAACAGGGACGCCGACACGTGCCCGTGCGGGCTCACGATCGGGAGCCCGCTGGTCTGCTCGTAGATCGACCGGGCGATGCCGCGGGTGCCGGGGTCGGCCGGGAGCAGTCGGTCGGCGTGGAGCATGATCGCTGCAAAGGATTGCAGAGAAGGCGTCCGAACACCAACCACCATGATGTGGCATGGCCGCCACCACGCGTCGCACCGGGACCGAGAGCTCGAAGACGCGCGCCGTGTTGCTGGACGTGACCGAGGAGCTGATGCGCACCGAGGGGTACGCGGCGATCAGCTCGCGCCGGGTGGCGAGCGAGGCCGGGGTGACCGGAGCGCTCGTCCACTACTACTTCCCCACCCTCGACGACCTCTTCGTCGAGGTCTTCCGGCGGGGTGCCGAGCAGAACCTCGAGCGCCACGCGCGCGCCCTCGAGAAGCCCCAACCGCTGCGCGCCCTGTGGGGGTTCAGCATCGAGCCCGCCGGGACGGGGCTCTTCGTGGAGTTCATGGCGCTCGCCAACCACCGCAAGAGCATCCGCCGCGAGATCGCGAACTACGCCAAGCGCTTCCGCAAGCTGCAGATCGAGCTGCTCAAGCCCCGCCTGCAGGAGTACGGCATCGATCCCGAGGAGCTTCCGGCCGAGGTCCTCCTGGCCCTCATCGGCGCGGTGTCCCGGAGCATCGTGATGGAGAACGAGGTCGGCATCAGCGCCGGCCACACCGAGACGCTCGCCTTCGTCGAGCGCTGGCTGGAGCGCTTCGAGGGCGAACCGCTGACGCCGAAGCGGCCAGCTCCGGCCCGTCGTCGAACGGTGAAGAAGGCGCCCGGCTGAGGGGCTATCGGCCGGCCAGGCGGGCGACCACCGGGGCGAAGTCGTCGATCTGCTTCCGCGGCACGGTCACGTAGTTCACGCCCGTCGCGTCGCGTCGCTCCTCCAGCCGGTCGACGATCTGGGCCACCGGACCGACCAGGACGTTGGGGTGGTCGCGGAGCACCTCCGGGCCGGCGTCGGGCGCGGCTCGCCGCAGCAGGCCGCCCCAGTGCTCGAGCGCGGCGTCCGCGTCCTCGGTGACCGAGCACCAGTACGGCGAGCTCTCCAGGTCGAGCTGGGCGAACCGCTCCCCCGCGGCGTCACGGACGAGACCGGTCCGGCGGGCCGCCTCCTGCATGGGTGTGAGCCCGGCGTCGTTCATCGGCGCCCACCCGACATGGGCGAAGCTCACGATGTCGGCCTCACGGGCGGCCAGGGTCAGCACCCGCTTGCGGGACCCGCCGATGAGCAACGGCGGGTGCGGGCGTTGCACCGGGAGGGGCAGGCCGGCGTAGCCGCTCACCCGGACCTGCTGGCCCTGCAGGTCGATCGGCTCCCCGGTGAAGTGCGCCTTGACGAGCGCGACGACCTCCTCGAGCTTCGTGACCCGCTGCGGTGCCTCGTGGAAGTCCAGGCCCATGGCCCCGTACTCGCCCCGGTTCGCGCCAGCCCCGAGGCCGAGCTCGAGCCGGCCGTCCGACAGCAGGTCGATCGTCGCCGCCTCCTTCGCGAGCGCGGCCGGCACGTGGTAGTCGATGCAGAACACGCGACACCCGACCCGCAGCGTGGAGGTCCACGCCGCGGCGGCGGCCATGGCGGCGATCGGGGCGAGGTGCTGCGGCCGCAGGAGCGTCTCGTCGCTCACCGGGCCGGGGCCGAGGTAGTGGTCGGCGAGGAACAGCGTCGAGTAGCCGAGGCCCTCCACCTTGCGGGCCAGGTCCCGCCACTCCCCCGCCGACCTCGCCGTCGTCGTCTGGACGCCGAAGCGGAACCGTCGGGGCTCAGCCACAGGTGTACCCGCCGTCCACCGCCAGGGCCGCGCCGGTCACGAACGACGACTCGTCGCTGGCGAGGAAGAGGGCGGCGGCGGCCAGCTCGGAGGGCAGCCCCCACCGCTTCATCGGCTGCGGCGGGACCACCGCGTCGGGGGGCGGTACCGGGTGCTCCTCGCTGGCCCCGGCCAGGCCGGTCCACGTCATGCCGGGGCAGATCGCGTTGACCCGCACGCCCTTGTCCGCGAAGTCGAGCGCGGTCGCCTTCGTCAGCTGGACGACGCCGGCCTTGGCCGCGCCGTAGACCGAGTGCTTGCGCCAGCCGATCAACGCGGCGGCCGACGCGGTGTTGATCACCGAGCCGCCGCCGTTGCGGAGCAGCGCCGCGATCCCGTACTTCATGCCGAGGAAGACGGCCTTGAGGTTGACCGCGATCACCTCGTCGAAGGTCTCCTCGGTCTGCTCGGTGATGCGCAGCCTGGGCCCGCCGAACCCGGCGTTGTTGAAGAGCACGTCGAGCTTCCCGAACCGCTCCTCCGCGGTCGCGATCATCCGCTGGACGTCAGCCGACACCGCGACATCGGCACGGACCGGCACCGCCGCTGCACCGATGTCGGCCGCAACCCGCTCTTCTGCCCCGGTGCGGTCGACGCAGACCACCCGCGCGCCCTCCTCGGCGAAGAGCAGCGCGCTGGCCCGCCCGATGCCCGAGCCCGCTCCGGTGATGACCGCCACCTTGCCGTCGAGCCGACCCATGCGGCGGTGTCTACCTCACGGGGCGACGGCAGTCCGGGCCCAGTGCTCCTCGACGAACCGACGGACCTCGCCGAAGCGCTCGGCGTCCTCTGGGGCCATGCCCAGGAACCCGCCGTGGCCGGCGGCCTCCCACACGTGAAGCTCAGCGGGGACGCCGGCGGAGCGGAGCGCGCGGTGCATGCGGACGTTGTCCGACAGCAGCATGTCCCGCGTGCCGGTGAGGAGGATCGCCGCCGGCAGGCCGGTGAGGTCGCCGAAAAGCGGCGACAGGTAGGGGTCGCGCGGGTCGTGACTGCCGATGTACACGTCGACACACGGAGCCGCGGAGCTGGACAGGATGTTGTCGAGCCCGTCGTTCGTCTGCCAGCTGTCGCTGCTGGAGGTGAGGTCGAACGCACCGGTGTTGAAGACGACGGCGGCGGGGAGCGGGAGGCCCGCGTCCCTGGCGCGCAGCAGCAGCGCCGCCGCCAGGTTCCCGCCGGCCGAAGCCCCGCCGACGACGATCTCCTCGGGGCGTCGCTCCTCGAGGAGGGCCCGGTATGCCGCGACGCAGTCGTCGACGGGCGTCGGGTACGGGTGGTCGGGTGGCATCCGGTAGTCCACCGACCACGTCCGTGCCCCGACCTGCCCCGCCGATGTCACCGCGGTCATCCGGCAGAGATCTCCGCCACCCATCATCCAGGCGCCGCCGTGGATGTCGAGGTAGACCCGCCGGTCGTCGTCGCGGACCTCCGGAGGCGTGACGACGTACACCGGGCAGGGGCCGAGGTCGCGCTCCTCGACCGTGCCCTCGAAGGCGTCCCCCGCCCCACCGACCAACGAGCGGACGAAGCCATCAGCCTCCTCCACGAAGGCCCTCCACCCCGCGACGTCATCGAGCGCAGGGGGCTCCTTCGGCGGCGGGGCGAGGCTGCCCATGGACAGCACCTTCTGGGCCTCAGGGCTGACCGAGGTCGGGACCGGGATGTCTCGCGCCGGCAGGTGCAACATTGGCGTGCTCCTTCCGGACGTGTCCCCCACGTCCTGACGGAAAGCTAAGCAATCGTTCAGCGGACTGCAAGGATGACGCCCATGGCGACAGGACCGACCACCGACGTCTGGGAGGTGCTGTCGACGGCGCGGACGATCCGCCGGTTCACCGACGAGCCGGTCGACGACGCGATCCTCGCCCGCTGCCTCGAGGCCGCGACCTGGGCACCCAACGGCGCCAACGCGCAGGCCTGGCGGTTCGTCGTGCTGCGCTCACCCGAGATGCGGGAGATCGTCGGCAAGGCCGCGGCGCAGGCGCTCACCGTCATCGAGCCGGTGTACGGGATGTCGCGACCGGCCGACGACGACACCAGCCGGCGGGCCCGCACCTACCGGGCGACCTACGAGCTCCACGACCGGGCCGCGGAGCACACCTCGGTGCTGTTCACCCAGCAGCGGTTCGACACCGCCTCGGAGCTGCTGCTCGGCGGGTCGATCTTCCCGGCGATGCAGAACTTCCTGCTCGCGGCTCGGGCCCAGGGACTCGGCACCTGCCTCACCAGTTGGGCCTCGTACGAAGGCGAGGCATTGATCCGCGACGCCGTCGGCGTGCCCGACGGCTGGATGCTGGCCGGACACGTCGTCGTGGGTTGGCCGCGCGGGCGGCACGGACCGCTCCGCCGCCACCCGGTCGCCGACGTCGCGTTCGTCGACCGGTGGGATCGAACGGAACCCGGGCTCCTCGGAGGAGACGACGATGACTGAGGCACAGCTCGGGTGGGCCCAGATCGTGGCGGGGCTCGAGGCGATGACCCCGGAGGAACGTCGGGCGGTGATGCCCGCGAGCCACACGACGGCGGACCTCATCGCGTTGTTCCCCGAGCTGGCGGCCGTCGAGGTGCACGACGTGGCCATCGACGGACCGCACGGCGAGGTGCCGGCCCGCCGCTACCGCAACCCCGGCGACACGGCCACGGCAGGGTTCGTGTGGGCCCACGGCGGCGGGTTCATCGGCGGCGACCTCGACATGCCCGAGGCCCACTGGGTCGCGCTGATGGTGGCGGCCCGGGGCATCCCCGTCCTGTCCGTCGACTACCGCAAGTGCCTCTCCGGCACGAGGTACCCGGTGCCCTCCGACGACGTCCTCGCCGGGTGGCAGTGGGCAGTCGCCCACGCCGGCGAGCTCGGCGTCGCGGCGGACCGCCTCCACCTCGGCGGGGCCAGCGCAGGCGCCAACCTCGTCGCAGGCGTCACCAAGCGCGTGCGCGACGGTGCCGGCCCGATGCCCCGCTCCGTGGTCCTCGTCTACCCCCTGGTCCACGGGGAGCTGCCCTCCTTCAGCGAGGAGCTGGTCGCCGCGCTCGAGGCGAAGGGCGGGATGTTCTCCGCCGACGTGGTCCGCGCGATCAACGTCAACTTCGTGGGCACCGAGGAGACGCTCGACGATCCCTACGCCTTCGCCGCCAACGGCGATGTCTCCGGGCAGCCCCCCGTCCTGGTCCTCAACTCCGAGGCGGACGAGCTGCGCGCCTCCGGCGAGGCCTACGCGGCCGAGCTCGAAGGCGCCGACGTGGAGGTCGCGGTCGAATACGAGCCGGGCACGGCGCACGGCCACCTGAACGAGCCCGACCAACCGGCGGCCGTGCGCAGCATCGAGCGGATCGTCAGCTGGATCGACCGTCGTCGGTAGCGGCAGGTCCTTCGCAGCGATCGAGGACGCGCTCGACGAGCGCACGGGTCTCGCCCAGCCCGACGCTCATCCCGAGTGCCTCCTCCATCACGACCGTCCGCGAGAGGGCGGCGATCCCGACCAGGACGGCCTCCGGGGGCACATCGTCGGACGCGAGCCCGTACGCCTCGAGGTGGCTCGACAACGCCCGCAGCTCGATCCGCCGGAACTCGTCGGCGAACTCCGCCAGCTCCTTGCGGATCGTCTTGCGGTGGTTGGCCAGCGCCATGAACTCCATCAGGAGGGCGGTGCCCGCCTGATGGCTGCTGAACGACCACAGCGCCCGCAACGGCTGGCCCGAGCCGAGGAGCCGCTCGTGCCGCTCGAGCTGCTGCCTCCCCCGCCGGCGCAGCACCTCGAGGAACAGGTCGTCGATGGTGGCGAAGTAGTAGTGCACCAGCGCGGGAGTGACGCCGGCGTCCTTCGCGACGCGCCGTGAGCTGACCGCGGCGTAGCCGTCCTCGATCATCACCCGCTCGGTGATGTCGAGCAGGCGGAAGCGGGTCTCGGACGTCTCTGTCCCCATCCGGCGAGTTGTGGCCATGACCTCATTGTTCCTTGACGCGCGTTCAGCACCACACTAAACACCTGTTCAGCATCCGGGCCAGCAGGAGGGTCGATGGAGCTCGCAGGTCGGGTGGCAGTGGTGACCGGGGCCGCATCCGGGATGGGTCGAGCGACGGCGCAACGCCTCGTCGCGGAGGGCATGCAGGTGTGCGCGCTCGACGTCGACGGTGACGCCCTGCAGGCGGTCGCCGAACCGATCGGTGCGCTCGGGCTCGCGTGCGACGTGTCCGATGCGGAGCAGGTCGACGCTGCGTTCGCACAGTGCATCGAGCGCTTCGGCAGCGTCGACCTCGCTCACCTGAACGCCGGCGTCGGCGTCCGCTGGTCCGGCGACATCGCCGAGCTGGACGTCGCGCAGTACCACCGATCGGTGGGTGTGAACCTGGACGGTGTCGTGTACGGCGCCCGCGCCGCGGTGCGGGCGATGCGCGGGCGCCCGGACCCGACCATCGGGGGCGCCATCGTGGCCACCTCCTCGATCGCCGGGATCGAACCGTTCCACCCCGACGCCATCTACACGGTCGGCAAGCACGGCGTGATCGGCCTGATCCGGGCGATCGCGCCGAACCTCGCAAACGAGGGCATCGCGGCGCACGCCATCTGCCCGGGAACGACCGAGACCGGGATGCTCAGCGAGGGTGTGAAGGAGTTCTTCCGCAAGTCCGGCGTGGCCATGCAGCCGCCGGAGGAGATCGCCAACGCAGTCGTGATGGCGGCGACCGCGCCGCTGGAGGCCACCGGGTCCTGCTGGATCTGCAACCCCGGCGAGGCGCCGCTGGCCTTCGAGTTCAACCACGTCGAGGGCCCTGACAGCGCCTTCAACGTGCCGGTCGGCGCGAAGGCCGAGCGGTAGGACCGAACAGGAGAAGGGGGCTCACCATGAGGCGCAACAGGTTCTGGCGCGCCGTTGCGCTGACGACGGGAGTGGCGACGCTCGTCGCCGCCTGCACGTCGGGCGACGACACGTCCACCAAGACCACCGGCAGCACGACCACCTCCGCCGGCGAGACCACGACACCGCCCACCGGGCCCTCGCCCGGCGTCACCGACGACACGATCAAGATCGGGATCACCTACACGGATGCCGCCGCGCTGCAGGCCATCGGCCTCGACTACGAGTTCGGCGACCTCGAGGGCGCGTACCAGGCCATGATCGACGACATCAACGACGCCGGCGGGATCCATGGCCGGAAGCTCGAAGCGGTCTTCGCGCCGATCGACCCGACCAGCCCGACGCCGGCGGAGGAGAAGTGCGTCGAGCTGACCGAGGACGAGGACGTGTTCATGGTCGTCGGGTTCTTCCTCACCGACGCGGTGCTCTGTCCGGTGGCGCTCCACGAGACCGCGGTGCTCGGCGGGGAGATGAACCCTGAGCGGCTCGAGCAGGCCAAGGCACCCTGGATCACGTGGACGCCCGACTCCGACCTCCCCGAGGCGGCGCTGCGCGCGTACGACGATCTGGGCGAGCTCGACGGCAATGTGGCCGTCTTCGTGAACGCCCGGGACAAGGCGGTTCTGGACAACCAGGTCACGCCGGTGCTCGAGGAGCTCGGTGTGGAACCCGTGGAGACCGGCATCGTCGATGCGCCACCGACCGATCAGGCGGCGATCAAGTCGAACGTCAAGACCATCGCGGAGCGCTTCAAGGCGGCCGACGCCGACACCGTGGTCCTCGCCGGCCTCAGCGGAACGGACTGGCCGGCCAACATGGCCGATGACGCGTCCTATCGACCGAAGCTCCTGTTCCTCGACGTGCAGGCCGCGCGTGCCTTCCACCTGAGCGCAGCGACCACCGACCGCTCAATCCTCGGCGGCTCGTTCGCCACCGGTGTGTACGGCCCGGCCCAGGCGTCGTGGGAGGACCCGGTCATGCAGAAGTGCATCAAGCGGCTGTCCGAGCACGGCGTGGAGACGCCCGAGCCCGACACCGTCACCGGCGGCCCGAACCAGCTGCCGTACAACGCCGGCTTCAACGCGTGCGCCGACATCACTCTGCTCCAGGCATGGCTCCAGGCGGCCGGCGAGACCCTCAACTACGGCACGCTCCAGGCTGCGATCGACAAGGGGTTCGAGCTCGTCGTCCCCGGCGACCCGGCCGAGCGCACCTACGGGCCCCCACCGAACTCGGATGGCGACCCGCCGGCGTACGTGTTCGAGTGGGACGCCGCGAAAGAGGACTACGCGCTCGTCGAGGAGTAGCCCCAGCGGAGCTCGGCGCGGCCGTGGGTGATGACGGTGGCGCCTCCAGCGGTCGCCTCGAAGGCGACACCGAGCGGGCCCGCGTCGTAGAGGCGCACCTCCAGCTCCTCGCCGATGAAGGTCGGAGAGGCGAAGCGGACGGCGATGCGCCGCAGCCGTGCCGGGTCCCCACCGGCGGCCCGCTCGGTCACGGCCTGCCCGCAGAGTGCCATCGTGCAGAAACCGTGGAGGAACGGCCGGTCGAAGCCGCTGCGGCGGGCCGCCTCGGCGTCGAAGTGGTGGGCCGACCAGTCGCCGGACACCTCCGCGTACCGGCGAGCCATGTCGGGGTCGACCTCGACGGAGTAGGCGCCGAGCGGCCGCGCCCGTGCTTCATCGGGGAAGGTGTGGTCGGGCGCCGGCGCGCCGAGCGTGTCACAGGCCGTGCCGACATACACCGTGGTCCAGAGCTGCTCGGCGACCACGGCGTCGCTCGCGTCGATGGCGGAGTACCGGAGCGTCACGACGCACCCCGGCCCGGCCGGACGCGCACCCTGGCCGTGGACGAGGACGCGCAGCGGTTCGCCCGGCTGGAGAGGTCGGTGGAGCACGATGTCGTGCTCGCCGTGCAGGCCGGTCGTGCACGTCTGCTCGAGCTCGCGGAGCAGCGGCGCCGTCCGCGCTTCGTCCAGGGCGGCCCAGATCTGCGTGACGAGGGCGACCGGCGGCACCGCCTCCCCGGCCCGGACCGCCGGTGACGGGTCGCGGGTCGCCGCGGCGAACCGCTGGATCAGGGTGCTGTCGAGGCAGGCGTCGACCGGTCCCCGGCCCTGGCCGAGGATCGGATCGCCTTCGGTCACCTCTCGTGTTCGCTGCGGACCACCGCGAGGAACCGCTCCACCGCGTGGGCCGAGTGGTGCGCGCGCGCCGACGGGAGGATGTCGAAGGCGTGCTGCGCCAGGGGGAGCTCGGCGTAGACGACGTCGTGGTTCGACACCCTCCGGAGCTCCTCGACGAACGTGCGGGCCTGTTCGACCGGCACGAGCGAGTCGTTCACGCCGTGGAGCACGAACATCGGCGGCGCATCGGGACCGATGTGGAACACGGGCGACGCCGCCTCCCAGTTCGTGCGGTCGTCGGCGACGAGCGTCTTGAACACGTGCTTCTCGAGGAACGGGATGATGTCGTCCCGACTCGTCTTGTAGTGGTTGGTGAAGTCGTAGACGCCGTAGAACGGCACCGCGGCGACCACGCTGGTGTCGACGTCCTCGAACCCGGGCTGCCACTCGGCCCGGTTCGGGGTGAGCGCGGTGAGCGCGCACAGGTGGCCGCCGGCTGAGCCGCCGGTGATGACCACGAAGTCAGGGTCACCACCGTGCTGGGCGATGTTCTGCTTCACCCAGGCCAGTGCCCGCTTCACGTCGACGATGTGCTCGGGCCACGTGGCGCGCGGGCTGAGGCGGTAGTTGGGCGCCACGCAGACCCAGCCCCGCTCGGCCAGGTGGCCCATGAGCGGCTCGGCCTGGCCCTCCTTCATCCCCGTGACCCAGGCACCGCCGTGCACCTGGAAGAGCACCGGGTTCTTCGCGTCGGGAGCGACGTCGCGGCGGCGCCACACGTCGAGCATGTTGCGCTCACCGTGCTCGCCGTAGGGGATGTCCCGCTCCACCCGGTAGCGCTTCCGTGCCGAGAAGTCGGGCATCAGGATCCGCTTCCGGGTCAACGGCACGTCCGACTGCAGCGCGAAGCCCTCCGTGATCCGCTTCCGGTACCCCTCGCCGAGCCCGTCCCGCAGGGCCGCCTCGAAGTGCTCCTCCGAGCGGATGCCCGCCTGCTGGAGCTGCGCCAGGCCGGCGAACGACGCACCGGCCGCCATCACGCCCAGCGCGCCGGCGGCACCCCGCACACCACCCTTCCGGCCGACCACCGCAGCGGCAGCCGCCTGGATGGCGAGGGCCTGGAGCGGCAGCTCCGAGGTGGGCAGCCCGAAGGAGAAGGCCGGGACCGATGGGAAGCCCTTGCGGGCGATGGGCTTCAGCGCGTTCGCGGTCACGGCGGCACCGGCCGCGGTCGTCAGCAGGAAGCGGGTGTTCCGTTTCATCCGACGATGATGCCAGCATCGACCCCAGATCGAAATCCGAGGGTCACACCGCCGGCTCCACCACCATGTCGAAGAAGGCTGCGCCCGAGTCCGGGATGCGGGGCTGGAAGAACACGTTCACCGCGTAGGACACGAGGATCATCGAGTGCAGGAGCTGGAGGAGCCGGGTGGCGTCTTCCGGCAGCGCCTCGAGGTCGAGACCGTTCAGGTGGGCGATGGCCTCCTCGGCCCGGGCCGCGATCGCGTCGTAGAACTCGCAGGTCTCCTCGAACGGCTTGGCCAGCCGCACCTCGTAGCGCTCGGCGCGGGTGGGCTTGGCCCAGTCCTCCACCCACGGCTCGAGATCGGCGAAGCCTTCCGGCAACGTGGTGGTGCTCATCGGGCCTGCCCTCCCTCGAGGCTCGCCTGGTGGGCGGCCACGGTGTCTCGGATCACCTTGTGGAAGTTCCGGATGAGCAGCTCCTGGTCGCTCAGGTGGTACTGCTTCTGCGCCCGGGTCTTCAGCGAGCCGTGCGTCGCCTCGATCGTGTTCACGTCCTGCATGGCGAACTCGATCGTGCTGTCGACCACGAGCTCCTGCGCGAGCCGGTCGGCCGCGTTGGCCGGCGGCACGAAGTAGAGGTCGATCTCGTAGATGTGCGAGTCGACCGACTCGGGCCAGTACGTGTAGAGGATGTAGTAGTTCCGCGCCCAGATCTGGATCGAGATGTTCGGGAAGAGCCAGAACTGGTCGTTGCCCCACGAGGCGATGCGGCCCTTGTTGAGGAACTCCGGCTGCTCGCCGATGTCGGGCACGTCGTCGGGGCCGAACAGGCCGGCCCGGAACAGCTTGTAGACCCAGCGCTGGTCGCGCTTGGCGGGACCCGCGGTCCCCGGCTCGCGGGGCTTGAGCGGTGGCGGGCCGGGCACCGAGGTGAGCTGGTGGGGCGGGAAGACGTCGTAGTGGTACGCGTCGACCGGCGGCACCATCTTCTCGGCCTTCGAGATGTCGGGGTCGATGAAGCGGGCGTGGACGTACGGCGGGTGGTACCACTCGCACACGGAGTCGACCGCAAGCTTCCAATTGCCGTGGATCCGCGTGGAGAAGCCGTAGCGCTGGGTCATCTTCTCGAACGGGTAGGCCTCGAGCTCCCCGATGCGGTCACCGATGAACGTGCGCAGCGGCATCGGGTCGTCCGACAGGTTCACGAAGACGAACCCGGCGAACACCTCGCAGGCCACCTTCGGCATGCCGAGCGAGTCCTTGTCGAGGTCGAAGAACTCCTCCTCGTTGGTCACGTGGGTGACGCACCCGTCGAGGCCGTAGCGCCAGCCGTGGTACTTGCACGCGAACTGCCGGCACGAACCTGCGGTCTCCTCCTTGGGGTGCTCCTGCCACACGACCTTGTTGCCGCGGTGGGCACAGGCGTTGTGGAAGGCGTGCACGGTCCCGTCGAGGCCCCGGGTGATCACGAGCGACGCCAGGTTGCCCGGCAGCTCACGGGTGAAGAACGCGCCCGGTCGGGCCACCCGTCCCTCCCGGCCCACGTACAGCCACGTCCGCTTGAACACCGCCTCCCGCTCGGCCTCGAAGAACTCGGGAGAGATCGAGTCCTCGTAGCTGACGGGACCGGTGCCGAGGTCCGGGTACAGCGGCGTGAACTTGCCCTTGCCGGTGGCAAGCCGGTCCTGGATGCCGGTCATGGGGTTTCCTCCTCGGAGGATGAGGGTGCTGATCGGTGCGGTGGCTCGTCCCGCCACGGCGTGGTCGCCCAGAGCATCCCGGCGGGATCCTCGATGAGCTCGATGTAGAGGCCCAGCGCGTCGAAGGTGTCGAGGAAGGCCAGGCGCACACCGGCGAACTGGCCGGCCATGACCGGTTCGAACCCGTCGCATCGGGCCTCGGCGATCGCGGCGTCGAGGTCGCCGACGAGGGTGCCGAAATGATGCATGCCGGGTCCGTGCCGCTCGAGGAACTCGGCCTGGATGCCCTCGCCCCTGAGCGGCTGCATCAGCTCGATCTGCACGTTGCCGCTGCGGGCGAAGCCGAGCGAGAGCGCGCACGTCACCTCGGCGCCCCGCAGCTCCCAGGTCTCGTCCATCTCGAACTTCACGAACTCGCCACAGCCCAGCGTCGAGCGCATCGCTTCCTCCGCCGCCGGGAGATCGGCGACCACCCAGGCCTGCTGGAAGATGCCACCACCGACGCGGGCCAACACCGGGCCGACGTCGTTCACGACGTGCCCTCCGCCGCGTCGCGCACGGCGTTGAGGATGCCCTGGTAGCCCGTGCAGCGGCACAGGTTGCCGGACAGGCCTTCCCGGATCTCGGTGTCGGTGGGGCTGGGGTTGTCACGCAGGAGCGCGGTCACCGAGACCACGAACCTTTCCAGCACATTGGGATCCTAAGCTTAGAATTCCACGTGGACAAGTTGTCGCG
>JADMIO011251684.1_pt1 | contig 27042 bp, 15 predicted proteins | sample 8958161 | NCBI WGS metagenome assembly JADMIO01 (sample SAMN16585339, study PRJNA669376) | soil metagenome | isolation source: Crop rotation soil | place: USA: Cullars Rotation, Alabama | collected 2011
CGCGACAACTTGTCCACGTGGAATTCTAAGCTTAGGATCCCAATGTGCTGGAAAGGAATCGATCGACCATGTAAACGTCGGCTGGCTCGTGAGATTCACGCCGAACTGGTCTTTCGCGGTGGCGGAGAACTGCTGCGTCGCGCTGTTGCCGAGCGATGCGCTGGTCGGCGAGAGCGTGATCGTGGTCGTCGTCTGATTCACCGTGACGTTGATCGACGAAGTGACGGTGAGATTCAGCGCATCTTTGATCGTCACCTGGAACGTGTAGTTCCCCGCGGCGGTAAAGGTCGCGGTGGAATTTTTCGCGGCGTTGGTGCCGTTGGCGGAGTAAGTCGGATCGGCCGCGCCCGATGGTTTGGCGGTGACGGCCCAAGTGTAGATGAGATTCGCTTCGCCGCCGTTGTCGGCGCCAAGGACGGAAAGTTCGGTCGTCGTGCCGGTGACGGTCGTCGGCGATGCGTTCGCCGCGGTCGCGACAGTGGGCGGTGAATTGGTCGTCACGGCCGCGGTGCCGCTGACGGCGCCGCTCGTCGCGCGAACCGTCGCTGTGCTCGCGCCGCTCGCCGGGGCGGTGTACAGGCCGGATGCGTTGATCGATCCGACGCCACCGGCATCGATGCTCCAGGTAAAGCTCGGCTGCGAAGAAAGATTGTCGCCGAACTGATCTTTCGCGGTCGCGGTGAACTGCTGTGTCGCTCCGTCGTTCACGGTGACCGGCGTGGGCGAAACGGTGATCGTCGTCGTCGTCTGATTCACCGTGACGTTGACGGACGAGGTGACGGTGAGATTCAAGGCATCCTTGATCGTCACCTGGAACGTGTAGTTGCCGGCCTTGGTGAATGTAGCCGTCGAATTCTTCGCGGCGTTGGAATTGTTGGCGGAGAAAGTCGGATCATTCGCGCCGGCGGGTTTGGCGGTGACAGCCCACGTGTAGGTGAGATTCGCTTCGCCACCATTGTCGGCGCCGAGGACGGAGAGATTCGATGTCGTACCCGTCACCGTCGACGGATTCGCGGCCGCAGCGGTGGCGACGGTCGGCGCGGAGTTCGTCGTGACCGATGCGGTACCGCTCACGGCGCCACTGGTCGCCCGCACGGTCGCCGTGCCGGCAGAGCCGCTGCCGGGCGCGGAATACAATCCCGATGCGTTGACCGAGCCGATGCCGCCGGCATCGATCGACCACGTGAAGCCGGGCTGGCTCGAAAGATTGTCGCCGAACTGGTCTTTCGCGGTCGCGGTGAACTGCTGTGTCGCGCCGTTGTTCACCGTTGCGCTGGTCGGCGACAGCGTGATCGTCGCAAGCGTCTGATTCACGGTGACGTTGACGGACGATGTGACGGTCTGATTCGCCGAGTCCTTGATCGTCGCATGGAACGTGTAGTTGCCGGCCTTGGTGAACGTCGCGGTGGAATTCTTGGCGGCGTTAGAATTGTTGGCGCTGAACGTGGGATCGGCCGCGCCCGAAGGCTTGGCGGTGACGGCCCACGTGTAGGTGAGCGACGCTTCGCCGCCGTCATCGGCGCCGAGGACGCTCAAGTTCGTTGTTGTGCCCGTGACAGTTGTCGGATTCGCCGCGGCGGGCGTGGCAACCGTCGGCGGGGGATTCGTGTTGCCGAGAATTTCGATTCCGCTGATCTTCGCGTTGTCTGTAACCGTAGTGAACTGGATCACGATCTGTCCGCTGCCGTTCGCGTTGGCGCCGAACTGCTGGACATTGGCCTTAAACTGTCCGCCGGCGGTCGCCCAGATATCAAAATTGCTCAGCACCTGCGTGCCGTTGATCGACACGTTGAACTTCCGCGCGTTGGCGGAGTTCCAGTAGATCTCGGCGAAGTGCAGCCGCACGGTGTACGGACTGCCGGCCGTGAGCGAGCCGACGGTGTAGGTGAAATTGCCGTAGCGTTCTGATTGATAGACGGCCTGCGGCGCGGGATTGGTCACGCCGGTGGTGGTGATAGTGTTGCCGACGGAGAAAGTCGATCCACCGGAGAAACTCGCATCCGCGGTCCACGATCCCGAAGCGCCGCCGCCGGAATTGATCAGGGCGACGGCTTGTTGCGCCGCGGTGACGGTGACGGCCGCGGTGCCGGAGATGGAACTGCTGGTTGCGCGCACGGTGGCGTTGCCAGTGCCGCTGGCGGGCGCGGTATACAGGCCCGAGGCGTTGACGGATCCGATGCCGCCGCCGTCGATCGACCACGTAAATGATGGTTGAGACGTCAGATTCGCGCCGAACTGATCTTTCGCGGTCGCGGTGAACTGCTGCGTCGCGGAGTTGGCGACGCTCGCGCTCGAAGGAGAAACGGTGATCGTCGTGAGCGTCTGATTCACCGTGACATTGACGGACGATGTCACGGTGAGATTGTTCGCATCCTTGATGGTCACCTGCAGTGTGTACGCGCCGGCCTTGCTGAACGTGGCGGTGGTGTTCTTCGAAGCGTTGGTGCCGTTGATCGAGTAAGTCGGATTCGACGCGCCGCTGGGAACGCTCGTGGCGGCCCATGTGTAGGTGAGATTCGCTTCGCCGCCGTCGTCGGCGCCGAGCACGCTGAGGGCTGAGGTTGTGCCGGTGACGGTGGACGGATTCGCCGCCGCGGGGGTGGCGACCGTGGGCGGGTTGCCCGCGACGGGCGTGGCGGAAACCTGTGACGAGTTCGAACTTTCGCCCGCGCCGTTCGCGGCCGTGATCACGTAGAAATACTGCGTGCCATTGACGGCGGTGGTATCGGCGAAGCTTGTCCCACTCACCCCGATGCCGACATAACTGTACGGCCCGCCACTGGTCGTCGCGCGCTTGACGTTGTAGACGACGTAGCTGCCGCTGGTCGTGTTCCACGAAATATTGACGACGTTATTGCCCGGCGTGGCGTTCAATCCCGTCGGCGTGCCCGGCGCGCTCATCGCCTGTTGGTACACCTGCACGACTTTCGGATTGTTCGAATCGGGGAACCATCCGCGGAAAAGCAAAATGTCGCCGCGCGTGACGGACGCGACGAGGGCGGCGTTGTTGGCGGTCATGTCGCCGTCGGCGATGTACAGCAGGCTGTTCGCGGTGGAGTAGGTTCGAACAAAGTAGTCGGCGGTGTTGACGAATCCCTGCGTCATCTCGTTGTAGGGCATGCCGGTCGCAAAATGCCGCGCCGATTCGTGTTCGCCGAAGAGCAGCACGTCCGGATGCGCGGCCTGCACCGTCTGGAAAACGGCGCCGTCGTACTGATCGTTCGAATCGACGTAGAAGAGCGAGACGCCCCAGTTAGTTTTCGCGTAGGTGATCTTGTCGATCAGCAGCTGCGCCGTGTTGGCGACGGGATCCTGGTGGCCGTTGCCTTGGCCGTCGACGGAGAACTGTTGCGGGCGGATCGTCATCCCGATGCGCAGACCCGCGGCTTTGAACTTGTTGAAGTAGTCGACGATTGTATTTTGGTACGCGAGTTCCGGCGCGACGGTGGTGGCGATGCGCGGGTCGCCGATGTACGTGATCGGATGCGGATACTGCTCGCCCTCGATGTCCCACGTGATCATGCCCTGCGCGTTGCGCGATTTCAGCTCGGTGATGGAGCTGTCGGCGTACTGCAGCAGGCGCGTGCGCCACGCGGCTAATCCGGACGGCGTCGTCACATCAACCGTCGGATCGTTAAACCAGCCGCGGGGATTTGTGGCAGATCGACCGGACGGTCCCGAGCCGGCAGGGTGGAGAGATCCGATAGGCCGGTGATCGGCCCAGTTCTGAACTTTCGGGAAAGCGGAAGCGAAACCGGAGAATGTGTCGGTCGCCAGATCGTACGGGTTGGTCCCGCCGGCGCCGAAGCGCAGCGACATGTGATACGTCGCGCTCTGTCCCGGCGTGAGCGGGCGATCGAACACGGGCCAGAACGTCGGGTTGTACGCGAGCGGTGTCGTGCCGAACCACACGGTGTAATGAAGATTCGAATCGCCGTTGGAGTAGAGTCCGCCGTAGAGCTGCTGGCCGTAATCGTCCTGGCTGAAGGCCATGACGTTCGGTCCGTAGTTGGCGCCCTGGACATTCGGTCCTTCGGTGCCGAATCCCACGTACGGGAAATTTCCGCCCGGCAGCGCGTTGGGGAATCGGAGATGCATCGGGAAGACATCGACGCCGGCGATCGTGTCGCTGGCGCTGGTGTTGTTGACGGTGATGTTCATGTTGAGCCGGTTGTCGCCGACCTGCACCCACTGACATGCAACGGATCCCCAGGCGTAAGACCACGTGAGCGTCTTGGTTCCGGAGTTCCAGCTCGTGGAGTGGTTCGGCTGCCAGTCGTAGTCGTAGACCGTGTTGCCGCCGCTGATGCGCTTCACCTGCGGGACGGAGAACGCGTCGGAGCCGATTGAGTTGATGTTGAGGAGCGAGACGTTGTTGTAGCTGAGCGTGACGATGCCGCGCGAGTCGTAGGTTGCTTCGATCGCGTTGACGAGCGACTGCGTGATCGCCGGCCGCGAGCGCTGGAAGATTTCTTCCGGCGCCGATTCGAGGGCGGCGCTGAGCAACATTCGACTCTCGAGTGATTCGATCCAACGGTTGACGGCGAAGCGGACGGACGACTTGGACGCTACGGGTCGACGGCTCATGAGACGCTCCCCGGACGCTAACAGCGCGGTCCGCATTTGAATTAGACGTGAAGATATGTCGCTCGAAAGCCCTCTGCTGACGAGTTAATGCGGTATGCTACACACTTCACGCAAAATACATCAATGTAGAAATGGCTTACTTTATAAATTTTTTGCTGTCGATATGAGCGATCGATGAGGGCGGCCTAGTGTCCGGCCGGGAGGGTCGAGAGGGCGGCCGTGACGGGGATTTCCGGTGGGTTGAAGACCTCATCCAGCCACGGCACGCCGAGCGAAACGCAGCGCAGGCTGCCGCGATATCGGCTCAAGGCGCTGCTGTCGATGCCGACGATTTTCCAGCCGGGCAGGAGTGAGGCGTAGAGATCGAAGATGTGCGTGGGTTGCGGATCGATGTCGGGATAGATCGGCACGAGCAGCGTTCCGTTCGCGTAGACAACATTCGTATAGGTGCGCCACACGCCGTCGGTCGCCGGCGGCATCGGGATGCGGACGACGTTGAGCGGCCGGCCGTCGTGCGAGATGGCGCTGAGCCGTTCAACGTTGCGTTCGAGAATCCATTTGTTCGCGCTGTCTTCGCTGTCGGCGACGACGATCGTGTCGGGCGAGGTGAAGGTCGCGAACAGATCGACGTGCGAGGTCGGCTCGCCCATCAACGGAATCAGGTGAACCCACTGATCGAATCCGAGTTGTTCGCGGAAGATTTCGCGAATCGTGTTCTCGTCGTAGTGGCGATACCGGTTGGCCGCGAGAACGGAGGCTGTCGTGACGCAAATTCCGCGACCGTTGCTGAGGATGTTGCCGCCTTCGATGTCGAGCGGAACATCGCGCGCGGGAACGCGCAACAGTTCGGCGAGTTTGGTGGGAATCTGATCTTCGCCCGCGCGAGTGCCGGGGAAGAACGCGAAGTCGAGCAGCTCGACGCCGTCGCCGTTGCGGACGAAACCGGGGCCGTAGTCGCGCACCCACATCGAGGCTTCGCCGAGGCAGATGAACTGAATCGGATCGAGGGAGATCTCCCAGTCGCTGAGCAGCGCGACGATCATCTGCCGTTCCAGTTCGCTGGAGACGACGAGCACCAGCGGCAGCACGTTGCCGACGACGGCGACGGTGTCGATGAGAAGTTTGGGGAGGAAGTGCACCCACTCGCCGCAGCTGAACATCATCGCTGACTGGCGATCGAACTCTCCGGGAATGCATTCGAAGAGCTGGTTTTTCACGGAGATCCTAAACGGCTACGGCGGAGTCAGAACACGGTTGCGAGTCTTACGCGCGGTTGCGAGATACGCGGGCGGCCTAACGGGTCGCAGCGAACAAGTTGAGTCAGAGAAGCCCGCCCTTGTCACACACCTTCTCTGACAAACGACCCTATATACCAACTATTAAAACCGTGTGAACAAAAAAACGATATAGGGGAGTTTCTTAAATAGGTGCTTTCAAGGCGCGGTAGAATCTCCGCGGCAATGAAGTCCGGCACTCCAAAAATCCTATTTCGATACGGAATTGCCGTGGCGGCGGTGGTCGTCGCTCATCTGATCATCACGATCGGATGGAGGTTCGTCGTGCCGGCGATGTCGTCGATTTTTCTGGCGACGGTGATGATCGTCGCGCTCTACGCCGGCCGCGGACCGGCAATTCTCGCGACGATCCTGGCGGGCCTGGACAGCGCGTATTCGTTCATGCAGCCGTACGAGTCGGTGCGCGTCGGGCCGGACGATGTCATCCGGCTGAGCGTTTTCATGATGGCCGGTCTGGTCGTCAGCTCGCTGCAGGAACGGCGACGGCGGGCGGAAATGTCGCTGCGCAAGGCGCGCGACGAGCTGGAAGACCGCGTCACGCAGCGCACGGCGGATCTCGTCCGTAGCCAGGAACAGCTTCGTCTGCTCATCAACGACATCAAGGGCCAGGCGTTCTTCATGCTCGATGGCGCGGGGATGGTCACGAGCTGGAACGACGGCGCGGAGCGGCTGTTCGAGTTTCGCGCCCACGAAATCAGCGGCCGACACTACAGCGCGCTGGTGCCAGACAAGGATCTGATCACCGGCGAGGCCGGGCGATGGCTGCAGGGGCCGCCGGGATCTTTCGAGGATCAGGGGTGGGTTTCGCGACGGGATGGCCGGCAATTTTGGGGCGTGATTCTCGTTTCACACATGCAGGAATCGAAGGATCACTCGCACCGATATGCGGTGGCGATCCGCGACGTAACGGAACAGCGGTCGCTCGAACGAGAGGTTCTGGAAATCAGCGAGCGCGAGCGGCGGCGGATCGGTCACGATCTGCACGATGGCCTGGGCCAGGAACTGGCGGGCATCGCGCTGCTGGCGACGGTGCTGGCGGATCGATTGGCGAAGCGTGATGTTGGCGATGCGCGGGATGCGGAAAAAGTCGCCGAACTGGTTCACTCCTCGATCCAGCACACGCGCGAGCTGGCGAGAGGGCTTTGCCCTGTCGATCTGGAAATGGAAGGCATCTGCGACGGCCTGCGGGGGCTGGCGGATCGCGCCTCGCTACCGCCGGCGCTGCTTTGCAGCTTCGCGACCGATTCGGAAATCCAGACCGACGCGACTGTGACATCGCACCTTTTTCGCATCGCGCAGGAAGCGATCAACAACGCGATCCGCCACGGCAAGGCCAGTCGAATCGCGATCCGTCTGGCCGAATCCAACGGCAACATCGTGCTGACGATCAGCGACAACGGCGTCGGTTTTCCGAGCGACATATCGCACAGCGGCCTGGGCCTGCGGCTGATGAGTCATCGCGCGAAGATGATCCGGGGATCGATCAACGTCCGCCGCGGCGAGAACGGGGGAACGATCGTGTCGTGCGAAGTGGGGCAGCAGCAATCGATTGGTCGCGCGATGGCGACACAGGAGACAACATGAAGGAAGCAACCATGAGCACCGCGAGCATTCTCATCGTCGATGATCATCCCATCGTGCGCGAGGGCCTGGTTCGATTCATCGAGCAGGAGCCGGATCTTTCCGTATGCGGCGAAGCCGAGAATTTCGACGACGCGATGGCCGCCGTCGAGCGGTTGCGGCCGACCATGGTGCTGGTCGATCTTTCGCTTAAGGGCAAGCCGGGGATGGAACTGATCAAGGAATTGAAGAACTATTATCCGTCGATCCTGGTGCTGGTCGTGTCGATGCACGATGAGCTGATCTGGGCCGAGCGGTCGCTGCGCGCCGGCGCGTGCGGCTATGTGATGAAACAGGAGAAGCCGAGCGAGGTGCTCAATCGCATTCGCCAGGCGCTGGCCGGAGAGATCAGCCTGAGCGAGACGATGTCGGCGCGGCTGATTCGCCGGGCGACGGGTCGTCGCGTCGTCGAGACGTCGACCACCATCGAATCGCTCAGCGATCGCGAGCTGCAGGTGCTTCAACTGATCGGCGAGGGGATGACCAACCGGCAGGTGGCGGCCGTTTTGCACATCAGCCAGCGAACGGTCGATGCCCATCGTGAGCACATCAAGGCGAAGTTAAGACTCAGCAGCGGGGCGGAATTGCTTCGATATGCGTTCCAGCACGCCTTCGGCGACTCGTGATCAGATGCCCGCCAATGGCGCATTCGGCATCTGAAGCGGGGTTGGGATGCTTAGTTGATGGGCATCCGTCGCAAATCCACCCCCGAATCGAGGCAGAAAACACATCTATAGTGCGGCATTGCGATTGCTTTGATCCCCGTGACAGGTTGATCCCGCCGCACGGCGTAGGCGCCTGACCGTGGCCGAACAATGGCCCGGCCGGTCCCGAGTTTCGGCTTCGGCCGTCCGATCAACAGCTTAGTGGCACGGGCAACTCGCCCGTGATTTTTCCTTTCCACTCTCTCGGAGATCCCATGAACCGTGCGATCGCCTTTCTCGTTGCGCTGATTCTTCTCGTCTCGAACGTCTCTGCCGAACCGATCAAGATCGCCTACTCCGACTGGCCCGGCTGGCTGCCGTTCGAGGTCGCGGTGCAGAAGGGATTCTTCAAGGAGGCGGGCGTCGACGTGGAGATGGTCTGGTTCGAATATCTCCCCAGCATGGAAGCCTTCTCCGCAGGCAAGGTCGATGCGGTAACGATGACCAACGGCGACGCCATGGTCACCGGCGCCAGCGGCAAGGCCAGCACGTGCATCGTGCTCACCGACTACTCCGACGGCAACGACATGATCGTCGCCAAGCCGGGGATCAATTCGTTCAAAGATCTCAAGGGCAAGAAAGTCGGTCTCGAACTGAACCTCGTCGAGAATCTTCTGTTCCTCAAGGCCATCGAAGCCAACGGGATGAAAGAAGAAGACGTGACGCTCGTGAACGTGCCGACGAACGAAACGCCGCAGACGCTCGCCAGCGGCGGCGTCGATGCGATCGCCGCGTGGTATCCGGTGGCGGGACAGGCGCTCAAGCAGGTCGCCGGTTCCAAGCCCGTCTTTACCAGCGCCGACGCGAAGGGTCTGATCTTCGACGGCGTCTATGTCTCGAAGGAATCTCTCGCCAAGCGTCCGGAAGACTGGAAGAAAGTCGTCCAGGTGTGGTTCAAGACGGTTGAGTTCATCAAGGACGAAAAGACCAAGGCCGAGGCCGTGAAGATCATGGCGGGCAAGGTGAACGTCCCGGCCGACGAATACTCGAAGAACCTGGAAGGCACGCACCTTCTCGGCGCCGCCGAGAACGTGAAGGCCTACGAGAAGAGCGACGACCTGCTGAGCGTCTTCGGCTCGAGCAAGATCGCGGATGACTTCAACGTGAAACATGGCGTGTACAAGGAAGCACAGAACGTCGATTCGTACCTCGACGCGTCGATCGTGAAGGAGGTTGCGAAGTAGCATCGAAATCGATTGTTGTTTCCGAGTCCTTTCCCAAGGACGTGATCAGGTAGATGAATCACGTCCTTGTCCCTTGCGCCGGTCGAAATGAGCTCACGAGCCCACTGGTTCTCGATCCGAAAACCCCTGACGCCGTCGCGCGCGCTGGTGATGAAGATCGGCGCGTTCGTGTTGCCGGTGATCGTCTGGAGCATCGTCAGCTATTTCCCGTTCGTGTGGCATCCGATGATCCTCGTTTCCGATCCCGGCGGATCGACGTACCGCGTCGGCGACCGTCTGCCGCGGCAGGATTTCGCGGATCTGAACGCGAAGCTCGCGACGTCGAATTCGAAACTCGCCCGCGGCGATCGCGCCAATCCCGTTTTCTTGCCGGCACCGCACGAAGTGGCGATGTCGCTGTACAAAGGCTTCACCACGCCGCCGTTTTCCAAGCGCGATCCGTGGCTGCACCAGAGCATCTGGCACAGCCTCGGGATCATTTTCTGGGGATTCGTCGCCAGCGCCATCGTCGGCGTGCCGATCGGAATCCTCTGCGGGACGTACGATCTGTTCAGCAAACTCGTCGAGCCGTTCGTCGACTTCATCCGCTACATGCCTGCCCCGGCGTTCGGCGCGCTGATGGTGGCCATCTGCGGCATCGATGACGGGCCGAAAATCGCCATCATCTTCATCGGGACGTTCTTCCAGATGGTGCTGGTCGTCGCGAACACGACGCGGCAAGTCGATGTCTCATTGCTGGAAGCCGCTCAGACACTTGGCGCCAAGAACGGCGCGCTGATTCGAAAAGTCATCATCCCCTCGATCCTGCCGGACCTTTATCGCGACATGCGGATTCTCATCGGTTGGGCGTGGACGTATCTGATCGTCGCCGAGTTGATCGGCGCGGCGTCCGGCATCAGCTACTTCATCAACCAGCAGGGCAAGTATCGGAATTATCCGAACGTGTACGCCGGGATCATCATCATCGGATTGATCGGACTGATCACCGATCAGATCCTCGGCTGGCTCGGCCCGAAGCTTTTCCCCTGGACGCCCGAGGCCGCCGCCCGACGCGGGAAGAGGGCGCGGAAGAAGCAGGTGGAGTCCGCCCCGCCGGAAGAACCGAAACACACGGTCGCCGATCTCCCCACCATCGAAAGGCAGGCCGATGCAACACCAGCTTGATCTGCCGAACTATCGACAGCTACCGCCCGAGGTGGCCGCGCGCATGGACCGCATCCGCAACCGCGAAACGGTCATGCAGGTGAAACATCTCTCGCGCGTATTCCAGGGACAGAAGGGCGAGGTCACCGCGCTCGACGACATCAACTTCAGCATCCGCCGCAGAGAATTCATCTGCGTCATCGGCGCCAGCGGCTGCGGAAAATCGACGCTGATCAGAATCCTCGCCGGTCTCGACGAACCTACCGCCGGCCAAGTTCTATTGGATGGAAAACCCGTCATCGGCCCCGGCCCCGACCGCGGCATGGTCTTCCAAGGCTACACACTCTTCCCCTGGCTGACGGTTAAGAAGAACGTCATGTTCGGCATGAGCCAGAAAGGCGTCGGCGATCTCAAATCAGAATCTGATGCGCGCATGTGGATCGAAATGGTCGGCCTCACCCAATTCGCCGACGCGTATCCCCACCAGTTGTCGGGAGGAATGAAACAACGCGTCGCCATCGCCCGCGCCCTCGCCAATCAACCGCGAATCCTTCTGATGGACGAACCCTTCGGCGCCCTCGATGCCCAAACCCGCTGCAGCATGCAGACGTACCTTCAGCAGATCTGGCAGAACGTGAACGTGACGATCCTGTTCATCACCCACGATCTCGACGAAGCGGTTTTTTTGGCCGATAGAATCGTCGTCCTCGGCGCGAGACCCGGCCACATCAAAGAGATCATCGAAGTTCCCCTGATGCAGCCGCGCACGCGCGACACGTTCCTCGATCCCTGGTTCATCGCGACGAAAGCAAGACTCGAAGAATTAATCCACCCGCCCGGCGCGACTGAAGAAGCCCCGCCCGTTCAACTCCCGCGCATGACGGTGGTAGGAGACGACGTGCTCTGATCTGATTTGGCGGCGTGGTCAGCTTGTCTGACCACGAGTTTTCGACCAGAAATGCCGTGTTCAGACCAGCTGGCCACGCCGCTAACCCGGCTTGAACACGCACAGCCCAGCCCCCGGCGTGACCATCTGCCCCGGTTTGGCGACGACACTCAGGATCGTCCCGTCGCTCGGCGCCGTGACGTTCACTTCCATCTTCATCGCCTCGAGGATCACCAGCACGTCGCCGGCTTTCACTTTCGCGCTGGCGGCGACGTTTACTTTCCAGACGTTGGCGACCATCGGCGATTCGATCACCTGCGCGCCTTCCGGCACATCGATCGATTCACTCGACGGTGGCGCCGCGACTTCCGCGGCCTTTTCCGCCGCGCGGAATTCGCCGGCGGCCTCCCAGCGCGCGCGCTCCTCCGCGAACGCGCGCTGCTGGGTCGTCCGGAACGCCGCGATGCTCGAATCGTTCTTCTTTAGAAAATCGTGATACTCGTGCAAGCTGAACGTCGTCGGCTCGATCTTCAGTTTCACCCGGCCCAGCGCGAACTTGGCGCGGAAATCTAGCAACTCATCGGCGCTCACGGGATAAAACCGAATCTGATCGAAGAACCGCAGCACCCACGGCTTGCCGTCGACGAAGTCGGCCGTCTGTTTGTAGCGGTTGAACATCTGGCACGTGCGGCCGACGAACTGGTAGCCGCCCGGGCCCTCCATGCCGTAGATGCACAGGTACGCGCCGCCGATGCCGACGGAATTCTCCGCCGTCCACAATCGCGCGGGGTTGTACTTTGTCGTCACCAGTCGATGCCGCGGATCGAGCGGCGTCGCCACCGGTGCGCCCAGGTAAACATCGCCGAGTGCGAGCACAAGATAACTTGCGTCGAAGACGATTTTCTTCACGTCGTCGATGCTCGGTAGACCGTTGATCCGCCGGATGAATTCGAGATTGCTCGGGCACCACGGCGCGTCATCGCGCACCGACTGCATGTATTTCTGGATGGCGAGAAGCGTCGCCGGATCTTCCCAGGACAGCGGCAGGTGGACGATGCGGGAGGGGACGACCATCGCGTCGATCGGCGGCAGTTTGTCCTCGGTATCGATCAACGCATCGAGCAGCTCGCGACGCGACAGCACGTTGTTGTCATAGTGAATCTGCAGCGACCGAATCCCCGGCGTGATGTCGACGACGCCCGGCAACGGATTCTCGATCAGAAAATTCATCAGCGCGTGAACGCGGAACCGCAGATCGAAATCCAAAACCATCGGCCCGTATTCGACGAGCAGATACTTGTCGCCCGCCTGTCGATACGCGACAGGAATCTCACACGCGATCGTGTGCAGGATCGGACTTCGTGATCCCGAAGTCATCTTCGGCGATGACGGATACGTCTCCCCGACATCCTGCCGGCGCTCCGCCTCCGAAGCATCCTCCTCGCTCATCGGCACGAACCGCACTTTGTCGCCCGGATGCAGCTGACCGATCTTCCACAACTCCGATTGCACGATCACGGCCGGACACACAAACCCGCCGCAGCTCGGCCCGTCCGGCCCGAGGATGATCGGCATGTCGCCGGTGTAATCGATCGCGCCGATCGCGTACGCGACGTCATGAATGTTCGAAGGGTGAAGTCCCGCCTCACCTCCATCCTTGCGAGCCCATTTCGGTTTCGGACCGATCAGACGAACACCAGTTCGCGCCGAGTTGTAATGAACCTCCCACGCAGTCTTGAAGAAGGTCTCGATGTCGTCCTTCGTGAAAAAGTCCGGCGCCGCGTGCGGACCGTCGAGAACTCCGATCTCCCATTCCGACGCGAGCGGAGGAATCAGATCCTCCGACAACCCTTCGTACAGCGCATCACTCTCCCCCCCAAAGCCCACGGCTCCGCCGTGGGCCCGCGCATCAGAAGCATTGAGATGAATCACATCCCCCGTGCGCAAGACCCGACCACCATGTCCCCCGAACAACCCGAGCGTGAACGTAGACTTCGATCCCAGATAATCCGGAACATCGACACCACCGCGCACGAGCAGATACGTCCGACATCCGGGACCATCGATCGCGCCAATCTTCAGCGTTGCGCCCGCCTTCACATCGACAGCGCGCCAGTATTCCACCGGCACCCCATCCAGCGTCGCCTTCATCCGCGCCCCCGCGAGACAGATGGTCGCCGCGATATTGAACTTCAGCGTCGGCCCGTTGACGGTGAATTCAAATCCCGCCGCGCCTTCGGCATTCCCGACCACGCGATTCCCGAGCCGAAACGAAAGATGATCCATCGGCCCACTCGGCGGCACGCCGATATCCCAGTAACCCAGCCGGCCGGGATAATCCTGCACCGTCGAGAAGTTTCCCGCCGATAAAACATCGATCGTCGGATCGTAATACTGAAACTCCGATAGCGTTCTCGTAACGATCGTCCCTTCTTCGAACGCCTTCGATCGCGCCAGATCGCGCAGATAGAGAAGATTCGTCTCGATGCCTTCGAGTCGCGTATGGGCGAGCGACGACTGCAGCCGTGCGATCGCCTCATGCCGTGTCGGCGCGTGCACAATCAGCTTCGCCACCAGCGGATCGTAGTGCGGCGTGATCTCCGATCCGGTCTCCACCCAAGTATCGACGCGCGCATCGTGCGGAAATTTCACCTCGGTGAGCACGCCCGCGCTCGGCTGAAAATTCTTGCCGGGATCTTCCGCGTACAGCCGGACTTCGATCGAGTGGCCGTTCGATTTGGGAGTGCTCAATTCTGAAAGTTCGCCCGCGGCGAGTTTGATCATCCACTCGACGAGGTCGATGCCGTGCACCATCTCGGTGACGGGGTGCTCGACCTGCAGCCGCGTGTTGACCTCGAGGAAGTAAAACTGCTGCGTGCGGGCATCGAGTACGAATTCCACCGTGCCCGCCGAGCGATATTTTACGGCTTTGGCGAGGCGGACGGCGGTTTCGTGGAGCTCGCGGCGGGTCGCGTCGTTCAATCCCGGGGCGGGTGTTTCTTCGATCACCTTCTGGTTGCGACGCTGCGCGGAGCAGTCGCGTTCGCCGAGGGCGATCGCGTGGCCGTTGCCGTCGCCAAAGACTTGCACTTCGACGTGTCTCGCTTGCTCGATAAACTTTTCGATGTACATGCCGGCGAGGCCGAAATGCGCCTCGCCCAGTCGTCGCACGCTTTCGAACGAATCGCGCAGCTCTTTCGCATCGCGGCAGACGCGCATCCCGATCCCGCCGCCGCCCGCGGTGCTTTTCAGGATGACGGGATATCCGATCGTCTGCGCGGCGGCGACGGCTTCGTCGATATCTTTCAGCAGGTCGGTACCGGGCAAGAGCGAAACATTGTTCTTCTTCGCCAAGTCGCGCGCGGTGTGCTTCAGGCCGAAGTCGCGCATGTTCGCGGGCGTGGGGCCGATGAAGACGATGCCATTCTGCTCGCACGCCTCGGCGAATTTCGCATTTTCGCTCAGCAGGCCGTAGCCGGGATGAATCGCCTGTGCGCCGGTCTTCTTCGCGGCGTCGATGATGCGATCGATCTTCAGATAACTCTGATCGACGGCGGACGGCCCGATCAAAACCGCTTCGCCCGCGGCGTCGACGTGCAGCGACGCGAAATCCGCTTCGGAATACACGGCCACCGAATCGACTTTCAGCCGATCCAGCGTCCGGAAAATCCGGCACGCGATCTCACCTCGGTTGGCGACCAAAACCTTTTTGAACATGGATGAATCACTCCGAGATGATCAATCGAATGGGAGTCGGATTGAAACCGTTGCACGGATTGTTGATCTGCGGGCAGTTGGAAATCACGACGAGCGTGTCCATCTCCGCGCGCACGTCGAGATATTTACCGGGCGCGGAAAGTCCGTCGACGATGCCGAGCGATCCATCCGCTTCAACGGGCACGTTCATGAACCAGTTGATGTTGCTGGTCATGTCGCGCTTGCCCATGTTGTGCCAGGAATTGGCGATCAGGAAATTTTCGACGCACGCGTGCTGGTGTTTGGTGTGATGGCCGTAGCGGAGCGTGTTCGATTCGCAGCTGCACGCGCCGCCGATCGTGTCGTGCCGGCCGCAGGTGTCGGCGGTCACCGTCATCATGACGTTGCCCTCGCTGCTCATCAGCTTCGTGCCGGTGGTGAGGAAGATGTTCTTCTGCGCGGCGATCGTTCCCTGCGCGTCGTATCGCTCGGCCGGATCGTTCGCGTTGTAGAGGATGCAATCGACGGCCTGGTTGCCTTCGAGATCGATGATGCGCAGCGTCTGGCCCTTCTTCACGATGCGCGCCCACGGCGCGCGGGCGGGAACGACTTGGTCGTAGATCGTGTTGCTCATCGCGATTCCTCCGCGAGATAGTCTTCGACATTCTGAAACGCCCGCAGGGATTCGGGGGCGGAGTTGCGGATCGCATCATCCTCGCGAGTGACCGGCCCGCGCCACGCCGTCAGCCGCAGCGGCGTGCAGGTGTATTTTTCCCGCGGGTCGAGCACGTGCGGCGTGTTCGCGATCACCACCAGCACGTTCATCTCCGCACGAAGCTCGACAAAATCTCCGGCCTTCGAGCTGTTTTCGACGAAGCTCGCGGCACCGGATGAAGGATCGATCCGCACGTTCTTGAACAGATTCACGCACGGCATCACGTCGCGGCGACTGAGGCCGTGCTTCAACAACGCAAGAATGAATCGATCCCGCGCGTTGGGCGCGGGCGAATAGTTTTCGCCGACGCCGTATTTCGCGGCGTTCGTCTTCGCGTTGCTCGGGCCGCAGAAGGTGTCGTGCTTGCCGCAGGTGTCGTCGAGGATCGACATCAGCACGCGGCCCATGTCGGAGAGTAACAACTTTCCTTTGCCGAGATATCCGTTCCACTGCACCTTAATGGTGTCGGCAGCGTTCAATCGTTCGATCGGATGATCGGCGTTGTAGATGAGTAGGTTCGCGCAGCCGTCGCCTTTGAGATTGGTGATGCGAAGTCGCGCCCCGCGCGGCAACACGCGCGACGAATATCCGCCGCCGGGAATTGTCTCGTCCCAGATGACGTCGGACGACTTCACGCCAGTGGGTAAATCTTTCGCGGCGGTTGCGGGGATCATCGGTTGCGTCTCGGCGACCGTTCCGGCCTGCGCACGCGCGTGATCGCGGGCTTTCGATGGGGTTGATGTATCGGCCATAAAAATCTCCTAATGGAGAGGCGGTAGGACGCGTGTGGTGAACGCGGCCTTCACCTGTTTCACGCCGCGGACGCCGGCGAGTTTGTCGGCGAGTTTGTTCAGGCGTTCGCCGGGGCCTTGGACGAGTAACACTTCCAAACTGTGGCCGTCTTCGAGGAACACGTGCTGCGACGAGATCACTTCTTTCAGGAACTCGCGCTGGATTCGGGCGAGTTGTGAGCGGATCGCCTCGCGGCGGTTGCCGTAGACGAGGGTGATTGTGCCGGCGACGACGCCGCGGCCGGCGCGGGATTCGTGGTCGGCCAGCTCGAGGTGAATCATCTCGGCGATCGCCTGCGAGCGGCTGGGCAGCTTGCGGCGGGAGACCATGCCGTCGAGCTGGTCGAGCAGATCGGACGGCAGGGACATGCTGAATCGGGTGACGGCCGGCATAGGTGTTACTAATTTATAAAATCGTAACACTGAGGTCAAGACTTAGTTTGTCGGGGTCGTAAATCACTTTTTTGATGCGATATAGGCCCGCCAGCCGCCGTGGTGGGAGATGTCTTCGGCGCCCTGGGTTGCGTAGGGTTCGCAGATGAAGCCTTGGACTGTGGATCCGTCGTCGAGTTTCAGAGTGCCGATGCCGAGTGGGGCGGGGATGAGGGCGACGAAGCTGCCGAACTGATCTGTGGGCATCGACCAGATTTCTAAGGCGATGCGATGTCCTTTGCCGCTTTCGACGCGGACGAGGCCGGGTTTTGGAGGGACGGTGCCGGGGAGGGCGAAGAATTTGTAGTCGGGGGATGTCGTCGTCGATCGGATCAGGGTCGCGCCGCGCTCGGTGAGCTGCCAGTTGAGGGGCATTCCACTCAGGTGCGCGCCGACGACCGCGAGTTCTATGCGCGCGGGAACGCTTGCCCGCGGCGGAGCCGCGGGCTTTTGGGGGAGGGGAGATTTAGTGACTCCACTTCCGGTTCCCATCGATCGATGGAGTGCGTCTCCTACATTCAAGAGTGATGATTCCTGTCCTGCGGGCGCGATGAGCGTCACACCGAGGGGAACTCCGATCTGTTTGAATCCGGCGGGCACTGCCAGGGCGCTCATGTCGAGGAGGTTCACGAAGTTCGTGTACGTGCCGAGGTTCGTGTTGAGTTGGACGGGATCGGCCTCGACCTGCGCGATCGTGTAGATCGTCGGTGTCGTCGGCAGCAGCAGGCAATCGACGCGCGACATCTCGGCGTGGGTGAGATGTCGCAGCGATTCAAGATCGTGCAGGGCTTTGAATGTTTCGACGGCCGTCATTTTCTCGGCGCGGGACAGGATCGATCGGGTGACGGGATGCAGCGCATCGGGATTCGTTTCGTAGAGATCCTTCGCGGCGAGGAGTCGCTCGGCGACCCAGGGGCCGCCGTAGAGAACCTGGGCCGCGCGCTCGAAGGGTTCGTAGTCGATGATGACGGGCTTGCCGCCCAATCGCTTCAACGCTTCGACCGCGCCGAAGTAGAGTGCCTCGGCCTCGGCGTCGCCGAAGAAGTTCAATTGTGATTTTCTTGGCAGGCCGAATTTGAAATCGGTTGCGGTGAAGGATCGCGCGACCGGCAAATCGAAACGTCGTCGGGAATATGGATCGTTCAGATCGAATCCTTCGACGACGTTTAAAATCGCGCGGGCGTCGTCGCAGTTGGATGCGAATATGGAGACGCAATCGAGCGACTGACACGCCGGCACGACACCGGCGGCGCTGACGAGGCCGCGCGTGGGTTTGAGTCCGATGATGTTGTTGAACGCCGCGGGCACTCGGCCGCTGCCAGCCGTATCGGTTCCCAAGGAAAATCGCACCAGTCCCGCGCCCACCGCCACGCCGGAGCCGGAGCTGGATCCGCCGGCGATGTAGTTCGGATCAAACGCGTTCTTAACAATGCCGTAGGGAGATCGCGTACCGACCAATCCGGTGGCGAACTGATCGAGATTGGTTTTTCCGACGGCGATCGCCCCGGCGTCGAGCAGTTTCTGCACGACGGTCGCGGATTTCTGCGGGACGTTCGAGAATGCAGGGCACGCCGCGGTGGTGGGGTGGCCGGCCAGGTCGATGTTGTCCTTGATCGCGAACGTCCAGCCGAGCAGTGGTTGCGCGATGCCGCGTTTCTGTCGATCCAGGGCGGCGTCGAGTTGTGCGCGGATCTGCGTAGCGTCGAGTCGATGAATCCAGACTGCACGATCCGGATATTGATCGATCTTCTCGATACTTGCTGCCAGCTGTTCGTGTGAAGCGTCCAAAGTCATTTCCGTGGCAAATTTAGCCTTGTGGAGCGAAACATCCAACTTATGATGACGTTCCTTGTCTAAGTGGTGATCCACCTCGGTGGGTTGAAGGAAGGATACATGCGAAACGCACGTCCCAATCGGCAGCGCCGTCGCGCGCTGAGTGAAGTCGTCGACAACTATCTGGCCGAGAGCCTGGAGCCGCGACGATTGCTCGCCGCGATCGCGTCGGGGCAGACCGCAACGGGCTCGATCGGAGTCGTCGGCGAAACCGACGAATACACGTTCTCCGCCAACACCGGCGACACGATCGCCGTCGCGATCGGCGACACGGGCAACGCGCCTTACGATCCGATGATCACGATCATCGCGCCCGACGCGACGACTTTCGATTCCGCCTTCGGCGAGGTCGGCACGAATGCGTTCAAGGTCGCCACGCAGACCGGCACGTACACCATTCGCGTCACCGATCGCCTCAATACGCAGACCGGTAACTACGCGCTGACCCTGGCCAAGATTCCGGGCACACATCAGGCGGGCGGTGACAGCGGGACCATCGTCTCAGGCGAATATCGCACCGGCACCATCGGGCTCGGCGACATCGACATCTACACCATCCAGGGAACGGCGGGCGGACAGCTCATCGCCGCTATCGGAGACACCGGTGCCACGGCGTTCACTCCTGAGATCGTTGCTTACAGTCCCACCGGCACACAGTTGACCTTCGGCTTCGGCGATGCCGGCGCGAACATGTTCACCGCCACGTCGACGAGCGGCACGTACACGGTGGTGGTCATCGATCGATTGAGCGTCAACACAGGAGCGTACGCACTCACGGTCGTCTCCAATCCCGGAACCGGATTTTCCGATGCCGACAGCGCCACCCTCGCGCAGTCGGGAACGTATCGAACCGGGACGATCGACTCGGGTGACATGGACGTCTATCGGATCACTGGTACGGCGGGTGGATACATTTTCGCCGCGGTGGGAGACACGGGCAGCACGGCGTTCACGCCGGAGATTGTTCTTTACAACCCCGCCGGAGCTCAGGTGGATTTCGCGCAAGGCGATGTCGGGACGAACATGTTCACCGCCACGCCGACCACCGGCACGTACACTCTCGTGGTGTTCGACCGCTTCAGCATCAACACCGGAACGTACGCACTGACGGTCGGCGCATCGACGGGCGTCGCGCCCGTGACCGACGCCGACAGCGTCGCCGTGCAGTCGGGCGAGTACAAGACCGGCACGACCGACCTGGGCGACATCGACTTCTATCGCATCAACGGACTGGCGGGCGGGAATCTGCTGGCTTCCGTCGGCGATCTTGGCGCAACGGCGTACACGCCCGAGATCGTCCTCTACAGCCCGACCGGCGCTCAGCTTTCGTTCGCGCAGGGCGACGTCGGCGGCAACGCGTTTGCCGCCACGTCGACCGATGGCGTTTACACCGTCGTCGTCTTCGATCGATTCAGCATCAACACCGGATCGTACGCACTCACGCTCGTCGCCGCGCCGACCACGCCGATCGTTGACGAAGACAGCGCGACGACCACGTCGGGCGTTTATCGGCAGGGGCACATCGATCTCGGTGACATGGATGTGTATCGCATCGACGCGTCGATGGGCGGAACGATTGCCGTCGCCGTCGGCGACACCGAGCCGGGCTTCGGCGATCTCATACCGGAAATCGTTTTGTACTCGCCGACCGGCGTGCAGCTGGATTTCGCGCAGTCGCCGACGGGGACGAGCATCTTCCGCAGTGGTCTCGCGGCGAGCGGAACCTACACGATCGCTGTGTTCGATCGCTTCAGTACCAGCACCGGCTACTACGGGCTGACGGCCGTCGTCGTCCCGGCGACGCATCTCGTCGACGACGACAGCAAGCCGATTCTCAGCGGCCAGCAGGTCTTCGGCACGATCGACATGGGCGACATCGACACCTACACGATCACTATCGCCGCCGAGACGTCGATCGTCGCGACGCTGACGGATCTCACACTCGATGCGAGCTACATTCCGGAGGTCGTGATCTACGGCCCCACCGGCGCGCAGCTGAACTTCGGCCAGGGCGCCGACGGCACGGAAGCCTCCGCGACGAATCTCGCGGCCGGTACTTACACGCTCGTGGTGATCGATCGATTCAGTGCCGTGCCCGGGCAGTACGCGCTGAGCGTCGCCAACCCGTCCGCAGCGGTGAACAACCAGGGCGATGACGGCGGTGCGCTCGTGGCCGGCGTCGCGCGGGCGGGGTCGATCAGCGTCGGAGATCTCGACATTTACACCTTCTCGCTCACGCCGGGATCGAACTCGACGGTGAATCTCCTCGAGACGACATCCGGCGACGGTTTCGATCCGGTGCTCTGGCTGTTCAATCCCAGCGGCGCGTCGATCCAGCGGCTGACCAATCCGGTGTCGACATCTGTCAACATCAACAACGCCGTCGCCGGAACTTATACGGCGATCGTCTACGATGCCGCCGCCGTCGACACGGGGCCGTACTCGATCGTTCTCGGCGGCGCGACGAGCTTCGACAATTTCGGACCGCGCGTCATCTCGTCCGAATATCGATTCAATACGTCTCCCAATCCGCCGCAGCTGCGCGTCATCTTCAGCGAGGACGTGTCGGCGAGTTTCGTGGCGGGGGATGTGACGCTGATGAATCTCGACACCGGTCTGCCGGTGAGCGCGGCGAATCTGCAGATCGATTACGTCCCGGGCCGCGATCATTTCACGGTGACGTTCAAGGGCGCGTTCACCGATGGAATCCTGCCGGACGGAAACTACAGCCTGCGAATCAACGCGGCCTCGATCGCCGACGCGGCGGGCAATCCGCTCAATCAGAATCTCGCGTACGACTTCTTCGTGCTCGGCGGCGACGCGAACCGCGACAAGACTGTGAACGACGCCGACTACGCCATCTGGAATGCGAATCAGAACAAACGCTACCTGAAGTTCAGTGCCGGCGATTACAACTTCAACGGCGTCGTCGGTTTCGATGACTACACCATCATGGCGACGAACTTCAGCAAGACGCTGGGGCCGATCGGATCGATCAACGGCACCGTCTACAACGATTCGAATTCCAACGGCACCAAGGACGGCGCGGAAGCAGGATTGGCGGGGCGAACCGTGTACATCGACGTCAACAGCAACAACGTCTTCGACGCCAACGAGCCGAGCCGCACGACGAGCGCGACCGGCGCGTGGAGTTTCGCGGCGGTGGGGCCGGGCAATTACAACATCCGCCACGTGCTGGCCGCGGGAAATCGCAAGACGCAGCCGGGTGCGGGCGTGCCGGGCTACAACCTCGTGCAGGCCGTCAGCCAGAATGCTTTCAACGTCAACTTCGGCAACACGACGAACATCCTGTTGGCCGGGACCGTCTACAACGACGTCAATTCCAACGGCGTGAAAGATGCGGGCGAAGCAGGAATCGCCGGCGTCGTCATCAACATCAACAGTCCCGCGGGCGGCGCGACCGTTGCCGCGCGAACCACCGATGCGAACGGATTCTGGCAGGTGAAGGGTCTGAGCGCCGGGAGCGGCGAGGCCGTAGCGATCGTGCCGGCCGGATTCGTCGCGATCAATCCCGCGACCGCGAAGTACGTCGGCTCGATGACCTCGGGCCAGCAGAACGCGAATCTGAACTTCGCCATGCACAAGACGAGCCCCGCGCCGTTCGCGTCGGGTACCAGCGCGATCATCGCGTCGGATGATACGAGTGACGACGATCTGATCGTCGGCCTGGTCTGATTCGTCTACTGCGGTTTCTTTTCGTCCTTCGCCCAGCGGTCGACCTTCGCGTCGATATGCGTGGTCGAAGCGTCGATCGTCGCCTTGCGGTTGTCGACGTTCGCGTCGTCGGCTTTGCGTTCGACCGTCTCCCACGAACCCAGCGTGAACTTGTATTCGAGCTCCTTGCCCGCCTCGAGCTCGACGTCGCACGTCCAGCTGCCGTCGGCCTGCTTGGCCATTTCCACGCCGCCGGCCTTCCACTCGCCTGTCGCGGGCAGTGAGCCGGCGAGATAGACCTTCGCGTCGGCGGGCGTGTCGGCCGGAACCTGCACGACGAAGTGAACCTTCTGCGCCGCGCTCGCGACTGCAGTCATCAACATCAGAAACAGAACCGAGAGGATTGATGTGTTTCGCATGGGCACATTCTGACGCGCAGCGGGTTCTGATGTGAAGCAGAAAATTCAGACTTTGGCGCGCACGCACGCCACGCCCGCGGCGACGAACGCTTTCAGCCGTGAAGGCGCGACGCCGTTGTCTGTGATAATCGTGTGAACCTTGCCCGGCGATGCGAAGTTCACGACCGATCGCACGTCGAACTTCGTGTGATCCGCCAGCACGATCGATTTCCCCGCCAGCTCGATGAGTCTCTGTTTGTAGACCGCCGAGACTTCGGAAGGATCGCTGTACCCGCGTTTCGCGTCGATCCCGCGGCAGCTGAAGAACGCGAGATCGATGTTCAATCGCTGCAAGGCTTCGTGGGCGAGGAATCCTTCGAAGAGTTGAAGCGTCGGTTCCAGCCGACCGCCCGTGCAGACGATCCGCACGTCGCCGCGGCTGGCCAGCAGGTTCACGATCACCAGCGAGTTGGTGACGACAGTAATCGGAATCTTCGGCAGCGCGCGGGCCAGCTCCCACGCGGTGGTGCTGCCATCGAGCGCGATCACCGTGTTCGGCTTGATGAGCTTCGCCGCTTCGATAGCGATCGCGCGCTTTTCTGCTTCCATCGCACTGCGTCGCTCGGCAAACGAGATGTCTCGATGCAGCGGCATCGCATCGATGCGCGCCGACGGCACCGCGCCGCCGTGCGTGCGCACGAGATGGCCGCCCTCTTCGAGCAGCTTCAAGTCGCGGCGAATAGTTTCTTCCGCGACGCCCAGTTTCCCGGCCACGAACGAGACGCGCACCGAGCCGTCCTCGTTCAGATGTTCGAGGATCCGCCGCCGTCTCTGATCGGGAAGTGCTGTGGTCATCGCGATTTAGCCCGCCGCCAAACCCACTCTTGACAAATGTGGGATAATGCCCGATTATGACAGATTCCAACACGCGAATCAACTGGTAAATCAAGGAGTTTCCGACATGCCGACGTACCGCCACGTGAACCACCTGTGGGATGATGCCAAGGCCCCGGCCGATCCGGTCGACCAGCTCATCTACCGCTCCAACATCCTCGGCGCCGACCAGCGCATCACCAACACCGGCGGCGGAAACACGTCGTCGAAGATCGCGTCGAAGGACCCGCTCACCGGCGAACAGGTCGACGTGATGTGGGTGAAGGGATCGGGCGGCGACCTGCGCACCTCCAAGCGCGAAAACTTCGCAGCGCTGTACATGGGCAAGCTGCTCGGACTTCAAAGCGCGTATCTGAAGGATCCGAAGAAGGGATTGAAGACCGAAGCGGAAGACAAACAGGTCAACAACTATCGTCACTGCACGTTCAACCTGAATCCCGCGGCGTCGTCGATCGACACGCCGCTGCACGGCTTCATTCCGGGCCGGCACGTCGATCACACGCATCCGAACGCTGCCATCTCGATCGCGGCCACAAAGCGAAGCAAAGAACTCACGAAGGAAATCTTCGGCGATGAAGTCGGCTGGGTGCCGTGGATGCGCCCGGGCTTCGAGCTCGGCCTGCTGATGCAGGAAGAAGTGAAGAAGAACCCGAAGCTGCGCGGCCTGATCATGGGCCAGCACGGCCTGATCAACTGGGCCGACGACGGCAAGGCGTGCTACGAGCTCACGCTCAACTTGATCGAGAAGGCCGCGAAGTTCATCGAATCGAAGGATCGCAAGGACAAGACCTTCGGCGGCGAGAGAACGCGAACGCTCGATGAGACGGGCCGCGCTGATATTCTCAATCAGATCCTGCCGTGGCTGCGCGGACAGGTGGGCCAGAAGAATCGGATGATCGCCACCGTGCAGTACGACGCGAACGTGCTGCGATTCGTGAACAGCTACGACGCGCCGCGACTGGCCGAGCTGGGCACGAGTTGTCCCGATCATTTCCTGCGCACCAAAATCAAGCCGCTGTACGTGCAATGGGAACCGACGCGCGAAGACGTTGCGGCGCTGAAGACGAAGCTGACGGCCGGTCTGGAAAAATATCGAAAGGACTACACGGCGTATTACGAAAAGTGCAAACGCCCCGACTCGCCCGCCATGCGCGATCCGAATCCCACCGTCGTGCTCATCCCCGGCGTCGGCATGATCGCGTGGGGCAAGACCAAGAGCGAGTCGCGCGTGACGGCCGAGTTCTACAACTGCGCGATCGAAGTGATGCGCGGGGCCGAGGCGATCGATCAATACATCGCGCTGCCGCTGCAGGAGGCGTTCGATATCGAATACTGGGCGCTCGAAGAGGCCAAGCTCCGTCGCATGCCTGCCGAGAAGGAGATGGCGCGGCGCGTCGTCGTGGTCGTCGGCGCGGGATCGGGTATCGGCAAGGCCGTCGCGCAGCGGATCGCAAGCGAAGGCGCTCACATCGTCTGTGCCGACATGAATCTCGAAGCCGCGAAGGCCACCGCCGCGGAGTTGACGGCAGTTTACGGCGCCGGCATCGGCGTCGCCGGTTCGGGAATCTCCAACTGTGGCCCGGCAGTCGGCGCCGCAGTTGATATCACGAAGCGCACCTCGATCAAAAATCTCTACCGCGAAGCGACCCTCGCCTACGGCGGGATCGATCACATCGTCGTCACCGCCGGCGTGTTCATCGCCCCCGGCAAGGACGGCCGCGTGACCGATGAACAGTGGCAGCTCACGTTCGATGTGAACGTGCGCGGCAGCTACAACGTCGTCGACGAAGCCAAGGAGATTTTCCAGACGCAGTCGTTGCAAGGCGGATCGGTCGTTCTCACGACGAGCGTCAACGGCGTCGTCCCCAAGAAAGGCTCGCTCGCGTACGACACCTCCAAGGCCGCGGCGAATCATCTCGTGCGCGAGCTCGCGATCGAGTGCTCGCCGCTGGTTCGCGTGAACGCGATCGCCCCGGCGACGGTCGTCGAAGGCTCCGCGATGTTCCCGCGCGACCGCGTGATCTCGTCGCTCGCCAAGTACGAGATCAAGTTCGACGAGTCGGAGACGACGGAATCTCTCCGATCCAAACTCGCCGATTTCTACGCGAGCCGCACGCTCACGCGCGCCGCGATCACGCCGAAAGACCAGGCCGACGCGGCGTGGTTTCTTCTCAGCTCGGCGAGCAGCCGCACCACCGGCCAGATCCTCAACATCGACGGCGGCCTCACCGACGCATTCCAGCGTTAGGCCGAAAGTTGATGTCGACCTGATTTCAGCTCGACCGTCTTCCCGCCCGGCACGTGTGCCGTGGCGGTCGTGTTGGATGGGATTTCGATCTCCCATTTGAAACTCTCCCCCTCGTAGTACCACGCACTGCTGATCTTTCCGCGGATCGATTCGATCGCCGCGCTAGCGCGCGTCAGTCCGCCGCCGGGTTGGGGCCGCAGGATGATGTGTTCGTAGCCCGGCCGCGCTTCGTCGATCTCGATCCCCGCGACGACCTGGTACAGCCACGAGCCGATCGCGCCGTACGCGTAGTGATTGAACGAATTCATGCCCGCGTCCTGAAATCCTTTGTCGTGCGTCCAGCCGTCCCAGCGTTCCCAGATCGTCGTCGCGCCCTTGGTCACCGCGTACAGCCAGCTCGGCCACTGTGTTTGATTGAGAAGTTTGTACGCCACATCGAGCGCGCCGTTCTCACTCAGCACGTGCGGGAGATAGCTCGATCCGACGAATCCTGTCGACAGCCGCCAGTTGCGTTCTTCGATGTCGCGCACGAGCGCGTCGACTGCGGCGCCGCGCAGGTGCGCCGGCTGCAGATCGAAATGCAGTGCCAGCACGTACGCCGTCTGCGTCTGGCAATGGAGCACGCCGCCCGCGGAAATGTATTTGTCGCTGAACGCCTGTCGCACGGCCTTGAAGAGTTTGGAATATCGCTCCGCATCCTCGTTCTTACCGAGCACGCGCGCGATGCGCGACATCAGATCCGCACTTCGCGCGAAGAACGCCGTGCCGATCAGATCCTTCGGCGTCTCCGCGTTGATCGACAGCCAGTCGCCGAACCCCTGCCAGTCCGCGCCCTGCGGCGCGCGGATGTAGCCGGGCGAAGTCTTCTCGAGAAAATCGATGAACCGGCGGCACGTGTCGTACGATTCTTCGAGGATGCGCTTGTCGCCGTAGCAGAGGTA
>JADMIO011421289.1_pt1 | contig 27038 bp, 25 predicted proteins | sample 8958161 | NCBI WGS metagenome assembly JADMIO01 (sample SAMN16585339, study PRJNA669376) | soil metagenome | isolation source: Crop rotation soil | place: USA: Cullars Rotation, Alabama | collected 2011
CATGATCATAAAGCTGCCCTAAGTTTTGATGTATTTGCCGCCATTTTCTATTTGATAAGTCGTTATGAAGAATATTTGAATGACCCTAAAGACAAGCATGGAAATTATAACTGCTCTAACAGTATTTTGGTGAAACTTAAAGTTTCTCACATTCCTGTTGCGGACCAATGGATCAACTTGCTCAAAGAAGTGTTGATCAAAAACTTTCCCGCAATAAAGTTTAAGAAACACTCGCCAAAATTTGGTTTAAGCTTTGATATTGACGTCGCGTATCAATACAAAAACCGAAGTATTGCAAGAACCGGAGCAGGATTTTTTAAAAAAGTTCTTACAGGTAGTTTTAAAGAATTAAAAAATCAATTGCTCGTTCTGTTAAATAAAAAAGAAGATGCATTTGATACCTACAGTTACATTTTCAACACCCTTAAAAATAAAAAAGCTGTATTCTTTTTTGATATGGGCCTTTACGGGAAGTTTGACAAAAACCCGTCTTTCAGAAATAAAAGATTTCGTACGTTGATAAAATATATTTCCTATAAGGCTATTATCGGCTTGCATCCTTCCTATGCATCAAACAAGAACAATAATTTAATAGCGATTGAAAAAAACAAGCTTGAACAGATAACGAACAGACCGATAAGTATCAGCCGTCAACATTACCTAAAATTAAAATTACCTTATACATATAATAATCTTTTAAAGAATAATATCATTGAGGATTATACCATGGGCTACTCCGGAGATTATGGTTTTCGCGCAGGTACATGTCATTCATTTTTATTTTTTGATCTTGAAAAAAATTGCGTCACAAATCTCCGCCTCTATCCTTTTGCATATATGGATGTAAGCCTGAATAATTATTTGAAGCTCGATATTGATGACGCAAAAAAAATCGTTTCGGAGGTTATTGATGTAATTCAAAAACATGATGGCATATTTATTCCAATTTGGCACAATTCTACCTTATGTAATTGCAATGAATGGAAGGGCTGGCGTGAAGTGCTTGAGCACACCATAATAGAAATTGACAGCAGAAATTTCGAAAATTTATTTGATTAAACTTGGAAAAACATCTTCATATTATCAGTCTCAATGTTCCTTACCCTGCTAACTATGGTGGTGTGTATGACTTGTTTTATAAACTGCCGGCACTGCAACAGCAAGGCGTAAAAATCCACTTGCACTGTTTTAAAAAAGATAGAAGTGAACAACCTGAATTGAATAAATATTGTGATGAAGTGTTTTACTATGACCGCATTACAGGAAGAAAAGGGATATCATCAAAGCTTCCGTACATTGTTGCAAGCCGGGTTAACCATGATCTTTCTCAACGTTTACTGAATGATAATTATCCTGTTTTAATGGAAGGCGTTCACTGCACGTATATTACCAATGATGAGCGCTTTAAAAACAGGCAATTGTTCGTACGAATACATAATATAGAAAGCGAATATTATAAAAGCTTATATGCATTTGCCCAAAACTTCAAACGCAAACTGTACTATTGGTTTGAATCGAAGCAGTTGTACAACTATGAAAGGATACTGACAAAACAGGCTACTGCTTTTTGGACAATTTCAAAAAAAGATGAAGAGTATTATCAAAGGGATTTAGGCTGCACCAACACAGCGTATTTGCCTCTGTTTATACCTGACAGATGGCAGGTGAATGCGCCCGAAGGCGCGGGTGCATACTGCTTATATCACGGCAGTCTTGACGTGGAAGAAAATGAGTATGCAGTTATATGGCTGATAAAACAGGTTTTTAAAAAACTGGAGATACCGCTTGTAATTGCAGGACAAAAACCGTCACAAAGAATCATTAAACTGATTAAAAATTACAAGCATATTTCCCTTGTTATAAATCCGGGCGAAGACGAAATGCAGGATATTATTTCGAAAGCACATATACACGTACTCCCTTCATTTAATAATACGGGCATCAAAATAAAATTGCTCAACGCATTATATAACGGCAGGCATTGTGTTGTAAACAATGCAATGGTTGATGAAACAAACCTGAGCACGTTATGCCATATTGTAAATACAGCTAACGAATTCATAGAAAGAATTCAACTTTTATATCATCAGCCATACATGGCTGAAGAAAAGAATTTCAGAAAGAAAATTTTAGAAGCCGAATATTCCAATAACGAAAACGCTGAGAAAATTGTGCAATGGATCTGGGAAGATTAATAACCGCGCCTAAACTAAGTTTTCCCTTCAGCGGTTTTTAATGAACTTACACTTCGGCTACCGCACTGTCAAACACTTTTCCTCTTTCTGTTTTCAACATGCGTGAGGGATACTTGCTGATGACGATGAAATCATGTGTCGCCATAATAATAGATGTACCATAATCTTTACAGATATTAAACAGCAATTGCATGATCTCATCGCTTGTTTCAGGATCAAGGTTGCCCGTGGGTTCATCTGCCAAAATAAGTTTGGGTGAATTGAGCAATGCTCTTGCTATATCAACACGTTGTTGTTCTCCGCCACTTAGTTCAAAAGTCATTTTAAAACCTTTACTTTTTAAACCCACCTTATCAAGCACATCAGCAATCTTTTCTTCAATCAATTTTTCTTCTTTCCATCCGGTCGCCTTCAAAACAAACCGCAGGTTCTCATTTACATTTCGGTCAGTAAGCAGCTGAAAATCCTGGAAAACAACTCCAAGATTTCGCCGAAGAAAAGGCACCTTTTTCCAGTCCATTTGCTTTAAGTCGTAACCTGCAACGGACGCATCGCCTTCTTTCAATTTTAATTCGCCGTATAGCGTTTTTAAAAGGCTGCTCTTGCCTGTGCCTGTTTTTCCAACAAGATAAACGAATTCACCCCGCTCTACAGCAAAATTTACGTCGCTTAAGATAAGATTATCACCCTGGTATATATTGGCATTACGTACGGTAACTACTGGTTCGAACATCGAATAGACAATTTAAGGTTCAAAAATAAATATAAAAAAGCTAACAGGTCACCGGCTGAAAAATTTCACGATTATAAAAACATTAACTAAAAAAATAGTTGTTAAACTAAAAAGTTAGTTGTATGTTTGACTAAATTTTTAGTTATAAACAAATTTCATTCAATGAAAACATTAACCAAAGCAGAAGAACAAGTAATGCAGGCTCTATGGAAAATAGAAAAGGGATTTTTAAAAGACATAGTGGAGGCGATGCCAAATCCAAAACCACATTCCAACACTGTGGCTACTTTATTAAAAATTTTAATTGATAAAAAATTTGTAGCCACAGAAATATTTGGCAGGATGAATGAATATTGTCCTATCATCAGCAAACAGGCGTATTCAAAAAATACTATGAGCAGCCTTGTAAAAGGATATTTTGGCGGATCATTCAGCAAGGCGGTATCTTTTCTCGTTGAAGAAAATAAATTAAGCGTTGAAGAACTCGAGTTATTATTACAACAATTAAAAAAGAAATAAGATGTTACAGGCGTTAAGTATTTACCTTTTAAAAGTGCTGTGCATAAGCGGCCTGCTTTTCTTGTATTATTACACGGTTCTGCGCAACAAATCATTTCACTATTATAACAGGTTTTATTTGCTATTTACAGTGGTAATAAGTGCAGTGCTGCCTGTACTGCAATTGCAGTGGTTTACTCTTTTCAGCAACTCGTCCAACACAATTCATTTGTTTAATATAATAAATGGTATTGGTGAAAATGAAGTTGCAGTTACCGGTAGTAGTGAAGGATTGAACGCACAACAAATCACTTTATTTGCCGCAGCAATTATAAGCTTTTGCTTATTATCCATTCAGTGTTTGAGAATAGCCAAAGTTCAAAGACTGAAAAAGAGATATCCTGTACAAAAATTATCGGAGTTCGATTTTGTAAATACTGATATTTCATCTGCACCGTTCTCATTCTTAAAAAATGTTTTCTGGAGAACTGATATTGATCTGAATGATGAAACGGGGAGGCAAATACTGCAACATGAAATAACGCATGTACAACAAAAACACAGCTGGGATAAGCTGTTCATGCAATTTGTAATATCCTTTTACTGGATGAATCCTTTCTTTTATCTTATAAAAAACGAACTATATCTCATTCATGAATTTATTGCCGATGAAAACGCAGTTAAACATTCTGACGCAGATGCTTTTGCGAAGATGTTATTGACTGCACAATTCGGAAAATTCAACTTTCTTCCTGCCCAATCCATTTTTTACTCATCAATCAAAAGAAGATTAATTATGCTCACCACATCAAAAAAACCACAATTCAGCTACGCAAGAAGATTAATGGTTTTACCATTAGTTGCCACCCTTGTTTGCCTTTTTGCTTTTACTATTAGAAAAGATAACTCGAGTTTATCTGCACAAAAAACAGTTGCTGCTAAACCATTTGTATTAGTTGTTGATGCAGGCCATGGCGGAACAGATAATGGAGCTGTCGGTAACGGCTTAAGAGAAAAAGATGTTGCGCTTAAGATTGCGGAAAAGATTAAATCACTCTCAACTGCATATAATATTGATGTTATTCTCACGAGAAGCAGCGATGTATTTATGTCTCCCCTTGAAAAATCAAATTTCGCAAACACACAAAATGCCGATGCTTTTATTTCAATTCATATAAATGCAGATAAAAGTCAGCCGGCTCAATCAGGTTTTGGAGTTTTTATATCAACCAAAAATCAAAAGCTCTCAAAAACTAACCAGGTTTTAGGTTCGGCGATAATGGTAAGTATTATTGACAATTCAAAAACAGGTGTTTCATTACAAACAAAAAAATCCGGTATTTGGGTATTGGATAACAGCAATATTCCATCAGCAATAATTGAATGCGGTTATATAACGAATAAAGGCGATGCAGAAATTTTAAAAGATGACGCCAAGATGGAATTGATGGCAAAAAATATTTTGCAAGGTGTTGCCATGTATGCAAATAATAGTTTGGATGAATCACAACTTCTACAGTTGCAGCAAGAGTATAAAGACACAACTCCATCCAAAACAAATACATCATCTCAACCTCCTTTATATATTATAGATGGAAAAATATCTTCAAAAGAAAAAGCAGATGCAATTGATCCGAATTCTATTGAATCAGTAAATGTTTTAAAAGACAAAAATGCAACCGGTAAATACGGCGATAAAGGAAAGAATGGCGTTGTTGAAATTACACTTAAGCCAAATGCTTCGAATACAAAATCTACATCCTCAAATGCATTATATATTTTAGATGGTCAAATTGTATCGAAAGAAAAAGCGGATGCACTTGATCCGAATTCAATCGAATCTGTAACTGTTTTAAAAGATAAAGATGCAACTGATAAGTATGGTGATAAAGGGAAAAATGGAGTGGTTGAAATTACTTTAAAAAAATAATAGCCACATTCATAAAGAGGCCGTGGCTCTTTTTGCTGCGGCTTCTTTATTTTAAAAAGAATAGTTTATTCACCCGGATAAACCGGCGATAAAAAATCGCTGTTACTTATGAAGGCAAGATATTTTCCGTCAGGACTCCAGTTGGGCGTATTCATAGTTCCTTGTCCGCCATACAAAGCAGCAAGCACTTTTGGTTTGCCGCCATCTGCGGGCATTAATCGTATATAAACATGTTTATAAAACGGATGATCAGATGGACTTACATCTTGTCCGAATGAAATGAAAGCGATCCATTTACCATCAGGTGATATATGCGGAAACCAATTATTAAATTCATCATTGGTTAACTGTTGCTGGTTGCTGCCGTCAGGATGCATGCGCCATATCTGCATCAAACCACTGCGCACTGAATTAAAATAAATGTATTTACCGTCAGGAGAATATTCACATCCATCATCCAACCCTTTTGCAGTAGTTATCTGTTTTTCTTTTCCGCTGCCATCAGATGGTACTGTATAAATATCAAACTCATTATTGCGTTGGCCAACGAATGCGAGTGTTTTTCCATCCGGACTCCACCCGTGCAAATAAGAGGGGCCTGTTTCAGTAATTCGCTTTGGCTCGCCACCGTTAATTGACACTACATAAACTTTTGATGCATTATCATCTGTACTGCTGCTGCTTAAGCCAAGCATCTTTCCATCGAAAGAAATAACGTGGTCGTTATTATTACGTGTAACAGTTCCTGTATTTAAAACAGAAGGTTTATTTGTTGCAAGATCAAATTTATAGATCGCTCCTTCGCTGTTATACAATAAAGTTTTTCCATCCTTCATCCAGTTAGGAGCTTGTATAGACTTTGGTGATTGATAAATAATTCTGCTGTGTCCTGTTGTAACATTCAATATTTCTAACTGGCTTCCTAAATATTGACGATAAGGAACAAGCGTTGGAGGTGCAGGCACAACAATACGCACATTGTAAAAAATTGCTTTTTCCATAACTGAAGCATTGTGCGAACACACAAACAAACCTGCATATACATCATCGCCTAAATCAAGCTGAATACTGTCAGAAGAAAAAGCATTTCCATTTTTTGCAACAGACATGATATAAGAGTTGCCTCGTCTTTCAAGTTGTATAACATCTGCAGCAGTGATGGTTGACCTGACTTCCTTCATTGTATCGTTATCTTTCGCCCGGTATTGGAGAGACGTTAATCCATCTCCATGTACAGCAACACTTGCACAGGCTGAAGTGCTGTCTAAAGAAGAACGGATCATCCAGCCAAACTTGCGGTGGTCTTCTGCACCCTTACCTGTAAACCATGCATTACATCTTAAAATAAAATCTCCTTTCACTCGCCTGCATACATATTGAAAACCGTCATGATTGAACCAGATATTATTCCCCGAACCATTAACAGTGTATTCCTGCATTTGCGGATTGTAGGTTGCGCTGCCTTGTTTTGTGTTTCCAACAGCAAATTGGTTTGTAAAAATGCCAACAGAGTTTTGTGCATGAGCATTTATCAATATCATCAAAAAGCAAATAAGATTGAAGATTTTTTTCATGGCAATTTGTTTGAAGAAAAAATAAATTTAACATCAAAACAAATAGAAGCGTTATTTAATTATCTGGAAACCAAATAACACGTCAAATAAATTAATATTAGAAACTCTTTGGAATGATTAAATTTATAGAGTGAAATTGTTTTATGAGCACAAAGCATCCTACATTAGGTAATGGCAAGATTTGCTATCTCGAACTTCCTGCAATTGACGCCGAAGCTTCAGCTAAATTTTATAAGACAGTTTTTGGCTGGAACATCAGAAAAAGAAAAGATGGCTCTATAGCGTTTGATGATGCTGTAAACGAGGTAAGCGGCTCGTGGAAGTTGTTTCGAAAACCTTCTACGGAAGCGGGCTTGCTGGTTTATATTATGGTTAAGAATGTTGAAGACACTATTGAAAAAATTAAAAAGAATGGCGGCGCTATTGTAGTTCCCGTTGGCATGGATCTTCCCGAAATAACGGCAAGGTTCAGTGATCCTGCCGGAAATATCCTTGCACTTTTTCAACAATAAACAGTTTTTGATGCTGAATTTAATGCCGTTCATAAAAAAAAATTCTCTTAACTTTCCTTTTACGAATACAATCGTATATTGCCTTCACAAATCGTTTTTAATGAACACAACAAAAGTTTTGAAACCCACTGACAGTGAACTGGTGATACTGCAGGTATTGTGGGACAAAGGTGATGCTACAGTGCGTGAAGTGCACGAAGAATTGATTGAAACAAAAGATTGCGGTTATACCACAACATTAAAACTTATGCAGATAATGTTTGAGAAAGGATTGGTTTTAAGAGATGACAGTAATCGCACACACATCTACCGTGCAAATGTGAGTAAGGAAAAAACACAAAGACAATTAGTGGACAAAATGGTAGATTCATTATTCGCCGGCTCACATTCACAATTGGTAATGCAAGCTTTAGGTTCACATGCTCCAAGCAAAGAAGAGCTTGATGAAATACAACAATTACTCGACCGCTATAAATAATAAAAGTGCAGGCAATATTACAGTCAAGTTTCTTACAAGCTTTATCGCACAGCCTTATAGCAAGTATATGGCAGATGGCCATGATATGGACTGTAACGATTGTTATTTTAAAATTGTTCCGGTTATCATCAGCTCAAAAATTTATTCTTGCATTTCTTGCACAAACCGTAGGCTTCGCTTTGTTCGTATTCACATGCTTTAGGTGGTGCAATAATCCGCCCACAACTTTCCTGTCAACTCAAGTTGGTTTCACATCAAATATTAGCTCGACCATTACGGCGTTGATGCCTTATATGGCATTATTATATGTGACTGTGTTGTTGATTAAGATTGTAAAACTGGTTTTTATCTATAACAATTCGCAATTGCTCAGAAAGCAGGAGTTACAAAAGATTTCTCCAAACAGCCGGGTGTTTGTCCAGGAGATGTCAGAGCTCTTTTCACTACACAGGAAAGTAAAGATTTATTTGTCAGGAAAAATAACTTGTCCTCTTACAACCGGGTTTTTAAAACCGGTTATCTTAATTCCTTTTGCAGCAGTCAATCATCTTACAACAGAACAAATGGAAGCCGTAATATTACATGAGCTTGCTCATATAAAACGCGCCGATTATTTGCTGTTTATTTTACAAAGCATCATTGAGAAAATATTTTTCTTCAACATATTCTCAACAATGCTCGGCGATATTATTGAACGCGAAAGAGAAAATGCCTGCGATGATTGGGTTTTGCAGTTCAGGTATAATTCCATGCATTATGCAGAAGCGTTATTTAAGTTGGGAAAACTAAAAGCAACGCCTGCATTGGCAATGCATTTTTCAGGAAAAAAAGAAAGTTTATTGCTAATGAGGGTGAAACGCCTTTTGCATAATACACAACATCAAAATGCGCTTAGCTTACAGCCTGTTTTATTCGGATTATTAAGTATGGTCGTTGCCGCAGGTTTTTTGATCTCCCCCGCAAAACACGAGAGCGTTACCAATACTGCGGTCAGCTTCATTGCGGTAAAAGGCCGTACAACAAAAACAAGTTTAACGCTTGCAGCATTGGCACCCTTGTCAACAAAAATAGACGCGGTAAAAACTAAAAACGAAAGCAATAATAATAATAAACCGTCAACTACACAATCCAGTTCAGCTCCCTTGCAAACTTCAAAGGTTAAGCGAACCGTTGCAGAAAGCAGCGATGCATCTGTTGCAACTGAAGACTTTAATAAGGATATTACACTTAGTAAAAGTTATATCTATAAAGTAAACCAGACCTTAGACAGCATTGACCAAATACTGCCGTCGACATATCAAAAAGCAGTAAATGCACAGGTTGTTGTTACACCCGGCGTTTTGCAAAAGGCAATGTCTTATCAAAACTTTAAACAAATTGAGAACATGCTTGCTGCAAGCGGTAATTCCATCAGCGTTACCGAAAGTGAAAGTTCAAAAGACAGTTACAGGAAATTGCTGACAATAGAAGCCACCGACAAAGATGGCAATAAACATGTGTACAATGTAATTGTTGAGCTTTACCAATAATCCTAAACAATCAGCATAGCATCTCCATAACTAAAAAACCGGTACTTGTCTTTGATAGCTTTTTTATAAGCTTCCATTATCAGATCGTAACCTGCAAATGCACAAGCCATAATTAATAAGCTTGTTTTAGGAAGATGAAAATTAGTTACAAGGCTGTCTGCAACATTAAATTTATAAGGTGGATGAATGAAGATATTAGTCCAGCCTTCACTTGGTTTTAAAAGTTTTTGCGCGGTAAAGCTTGTTTCCATCGCCCGCATGGTTGTGGTGCCAATTGAACAAATGCGATGAGTAGTTTCTTTGGCAGTATTTACAATGCGGCAGCACTCTTCATCTATACGGTAATATTCTGCATCCATTTTATGTTTGCTGAGATCTTCTACTTCTATCGGGCGAAAAGTTCCCAGGCCGGTATGTAGTGTAAGTTCCGCAAAACGGATACCTTTTATTTCACAGCGTTTGATCAGTTCCTTACTAAAGTGGAAACCAGCAGTAGGCGCAGCAACGGCACCTTCGTTTTTAGCATATACCGTTTGATAACGCTCTTTGTCTTCTTCATCAGGTTTGCGCTTGATGTATTTTGGCAATGGCGTTTCACCTAAAAACTCAAGCATGTTGCGAAAACTATTGTCATCTCCTTCCCACAAAAAACGAATGGTTCTTCCACGGCTTGTTGTGTTATCAATTACTTCAGCAACAAGTTCATCGTTTTCGCCGAAATATAATTTATTGCCTACGCGAATTTTTCTCGCCGGGTCAACAATTACATCCCACAGGCGATTCGGTTTATTTAATTCACGCAGTAAGAAAACTTCTATACGGGCACCGGTTTTTTCCTTGCGACCGTACATACGGGCAGGAAACACCTTTGTATTATTGACAACAAAAACATCTTTATCATCAAAATAATCAAGAATGTCTTTAAAATGTTTGTTCTCTATTTGTCCTGTAGCGCGGTGTACAACCATCATACGGCTGTCTTCACGGCGCTTTGTAGGATTTTGTGCAATAAGATTTAGTGGAAGATCAAAACGGAATTGTGAAAGTTTCATGTGTCAGTTCAATGTTTAATGCCACATTCAAACCGCTTCCGCCTTACGGGGCGGTTGAAACGTACGCCTGGAAAATTTTTAAAGGCTGCAAAGGTAACTTAAAAAGGATTAATTCAAATAATTTTTATTGAATCAAACCCTCAAACGAAAACCAATATCAGGCCAAACCTTTATCTTCGGCAAATTGAAATAAAAGTTGTAATGCTGAGAACCTGTAGTGCTTTTCTTCTGTTTATACTATTTTTTACTAATTCGTTCGCACAAGATTCAAAACCTCCAAAATACCCTTCGCTTTTCTGGGAAATAACAGGCAATGGATTGAAAAAACCTTCTTACTTATTCGGAACCATGCATGTGAGTAACAAAATGGCGTTTCATCTAAGCGATTCATTTTACGATGCCATACGAAATACAGAAATGGTTGCACTTGAACTAAACCCTGAGTTCTGGCAAAAAGATATGATGAAGATGAACGCTGCGCAGGAACAACTTGAAAATTTTTATAAAGACAATACCACCCAATACATCACCCAATCTTCATTTCAGCTTGATGATTATTATGACAAGCTAAAGGCAGCCCTAACTGCGGAGCCCCAGCAAATAAACAGTTTGCTTTACCGCACTTTCTCAGTGCAACAGGATTTTGAGGAAAATACCTATCTCGATCTATACATCTATCAAACCGGAAGGAAATTTGGTAAACTGGCGGGCGGTGTTGAAAATTACTATGAAACACAGAAAATTTTGTTCGAAGCATACGCAGCAATGGCGAAAGAAAGAATGAAAAGAACAAACGAATCGGGTAATGAATCCACCGGCGACATAGATAAAAAGATACAGGAGGCGTATCGCCATGGAAACCTGGACCTGCTTGATTCTCTTGAACGAAAATCCTTTAACTCACCTGCCTATATCGATAAGTTTTTATATGAACGTAACAAGATCCAGGCGAATTCCATAGATACGCTGATTAAGCAGCACAGCATTTTTGTCGGTGTTGGCGCAGCGCACTTACCCGGCTCAAGAGGTGTGATAGAATTGTTGCGCAAAAAAGGTTATAAGCTGCGCCCCATTTATATGCAGGACAGGGATGCAACCGCTAAAGAATCGGTTGAAAAACTAAAGGTGCCTGTAAATTTTCAAACGGTTTCAACCACAGACGATTTCATAACGCTTCAAATGCCGGGCCCGCTGTACAAAATGCCTGCATCAAATTACAATAACGACAATGATAACTGGCAATATGCAGATATGGATAATGGCGCCTATTATGTGCTTACACGGGTTAAAACACATGCTGCTTTAATTGGTCAAAACATTGACGACGTATATAAAAAAACCGACAGCCTTTTATACGAAAACATTCCGGGCAGGATAATAAGTAAGAAAACGATTGAAAGAAATGGTTATAAAGGATTTGACATAACTAACAGAACCAGGCGCGGAGACCTGCAGCGTTATAATCTTTTCGTTACTCCTTTTGAGATCATAATTTTTAAAATGAGTGGTACCGACGATTATGTGAACGGCCCTGAGGCAGACAGTTTTTTTACTTCTATTAAGTTTAACAAACAACCCGCAGTACGGCCGTCGTTTACATCAGCAATTGCAGGCTTTCATATTCAATTTCCTGCTGCTCCTCAAATCGGTATAAATGCACATGGCAATGATGGCATTAACAGGCTGGAATTTGAAGCCAATGACAGTATAACAGGAAATGCTTATGCGGTTTACAAAAAAACCGTTACCAATTTAAATTTTATGGAAGAAGACACATTCGATCTTAGCCTGGTTGAACAAAGTTTAAAATCTTCTGACCTTATCGACAAACAACTTTCCAGGAGCTTTGCTAAAGTTGATGGTTACGATGCTTTAAAAATGCAGTTTGTTTCCAAAAACGGAAACTACATAAATGCTGAAGCTGTTTTGAAAGGCCCCCACTATTATTTGTTGATGCAAACGATCCATAAAAAGAATAATACCGATCAAGCTTTTTTTAATTCTTTTGGTTTTAACGATATTCAGTATGGTGCTCCATCATTGTACACAGATACATTACTTGATTTTAAAGTAGAAACGCCGGTAAAACCCGTGCTTGATTCCTCACTTACCAATTTAATGTATCAATTAATGCATGATGAAACTTATGCTCAATTTCAGGGTGATGCCTACTGGCCAAAGAATAAGTATGCTATGTTTAAAAGTGATTCTACAGGTGAGTCTGTGTTGGTAAGCATGTATGAATATCCCAAGTATTATTATTCAAAAGATTCTATTGCATTTTGGAAAAAACAATTAGATTTTGACAACGACGATGCTTATGTATATTCTAAAACGACTTTCAAACCTTGTGACAACTGCCAGGGCTATAAAATTGTTTGGAGAGATACAAATACAGTACGACAGATCATCGACTATAAAATCCTAAAATACAACCGCCTTTATAATTTATACACAATTACAGACACAGCCCAGAAACAAAGCAGCTTTATAAACAACTTTTTCGAAACGTTCACTCCCACTAATAAAACAGCACCTTCAGTTTATTCAAAAAAAATAGACACTTTCTTCAGTGATCTTTACAGCGAAGATTCTCTTATTAAGTCGCGGGCCAGAAATGCGGTTTCCAATATTTATTATGGCTCTGATAATATTGACAGGATCAAAAATTTTATCAATAATCTTAATTATGGCGAAGAAGATTATTTTGAAATGAAACAAAAATTCATCGCTGAACTTGGCTACATTGATGACAGTTGCTGCATTGCTAAAGTTATAAATGCACTTGCGCAGATTTATAAGAAAACATCCGATACCGCTTATTTTCAAAATGAGGTTTTTTGGGCCCTTGAAAATCTTGAAACAAAAAGCTCATACGCCGCTTTGAAAAATTTACTGCTTCAGGATCCACCATTGTTTGACGACTATAATGACTATAACGATTTCTTTGAAGAACTTGAAGATTCACTTCAGCTTACAAGAACACTTTTTCCCGAAATATTGCAGCTAACCACCATAGAAGATTATAAAGAACCGGTAATAGACCTGTTAGCAACTTTGCTTGATAGCGGTTACATTACATCCAAAGACTATGAAGATTATTTCAGCAAAATTTATTTCGATGCGAAAATTGAAATGAAGAAACAGCAAAATGCGGAAGAAAAACTGTTGGAGAAAGAATCGCAGGAAAGTTTTAATGAAGACAAATCAGATAACGACAGATATTCAACTGATGATTATGAGCAAACAGACGTAGATAAATACGCAGCATTGCTATTACCTTTTTATAACACCAACGAAGCATTACCAAGGTTTTTCAGTCGCTTACTTCAATCAAAAGATACCGGCTTACAGTTAAAGACAGCCGTTTTGCTTATAAAAAATCACAAGCCTGTTCCTGATTCTGTTTTAAATGGAATTGCTTCAAAAAACAAATACCGGAGTGAGCTTTTAGAGGAACTTGAATCTATAAACCGTACAGAGTTATTTCCCGGAAAATATAAAAAACAGGAATTAATAGCAAGTTCACTTTTATTAAACGATTCTGAAGAAACACAGTTTGCTGAAATTGAGCCTGCTGGTAAAACACTGGTGAGTATTAAAGGTAAAAAAGGCTACGTTTATTTCTTTAAATACAAACTCAAAAAGAACGATGATTGGGAAATTGGAATCAGCGGGCCGCAGCCTGAAAAGCTAAAGACTGTGAACACAGATAACACACTCACAAGCTTAACCAACAAAAAACTTACAGGGGAAAAAACGGCCGCGGAACAATTTAATGAGCAGTTACTGAAACTTATTTTGCTACGCCATAAAAGTGCAGCACGTTTTTATGAAGATAATGAAAGCTCTTATCTTAGTTACGATGATTTTGGCGACTAAACTTATTTTAAGATTTATATTAGAAACGCATATTTTAATATGCTTCAAATAAATTTCCCCAATTATAATTTCCGGATAAAAGAAGAAAAAAACCGTCATCTTATTTTTGACGAGATACGCCGCCTTTGGATTGTGCTTACACCTGAAGAATGGGTGAGGCAAAACTTTCTTCAATATTTGATACAGGTGAAAAAATATCCTTCGTCTCTTATCTCAGTAGAAAAAATGATTCGCGTTGGGCAACTAAAAAAACGGTATGACATTGTAGTGTTTAATGTTAACAAACCCTGGATGATAGTTGAATGTAAAGAAACTAACACTCCAATAGACACTGCGGTTATTGAGCAGGTGATACGGTACAACATGGCCTTATCAATAAGCTATTTTGTTGTTACCAATGGAAATGAAACTTATGCTTATCAAACTTCTCCAAACACATTTACAGAACTAAAAGATTTACCGGCAATCCATTAGCAGGGACTTAACTATCCTTAGTAATTTAGTTCAAGGCAATTTTTGTAAATTCGTAATATATGAATGCAGAGCAGGCAACAGTGCAACAAGTTGAATTACCGAAGTACAACCTTACGAAGGAGCAGGAAAAAAAGTTAATCTTACGTCAGTACCGGGCTTTATTAAAAGTCTTACGTTCCAAACTTAAGAAGGGGGATGAAGAATTAGTACGGCGTGCATTTGAAATTGCAGCCGATGCCCACAAAACAATGCGTCGTAAAAGTGGTGAGCCGTATATACTTCATCCTATTGCTGTTGCTATTATTTGTGTGGAAGAAATTGGGCTGGGTGTACGCTCAACCATATGTTCCTTATTGCATGATACAGTTGAAGACACTGATGTAACTATTGAAGATGTAGAACGCGAATTCGGTTCCGAAATAGCGCGTATAGTTGACGGTCTTACCAAGATATCCAATGTGATGGATACCAACACAAGTCAACAGGCTGAAAATTTTAAAAAGATTTTGCTCACGCTTACAGACGATCCCCGCGTTATCCTGATAAAACTGGCCGATCGTTTACACAATATGCGCACCCTTGATTACATGAAGCGTGAAAAGCAGTTAAAGGTATCGAGCGAAACAATTTGGGTGTATGCACCGCTTGCCCACAGGATGGGTTTGTATAATATCAAGACAGAGCTTGAGGATCTTTCGATGAAATACCTTGAGCCGGAAGCTTATAAAGACATTGCACAAAAACTCTCAGAAACAAAAAGAGAACGCAGCAGGTATATCAACGAATTTATTAAACCACTGAAAGAAAAACTAAGAAAGGGAGGCTTTGAGTTTGACATTTACGGACGACCTAAAAGCATCCATTCCATCTGGAATAAAATGCGAAAAAAAGGAGTTGATTTTGATGAAGTGTATGACCTTTTCGCAATAAGAATAATAATATATTCTTCACCCGAAAAAGAAAAAGAGCAGTGTTGGAAAGTGTATTCTTTAATCACCGATGAGTACCTGCCCTCACCTGAACGTTTGCGTGATTGGATAAGCAATCCAAAGAGTAACGGTTATGAAGCGCTGCATACAACTGTAATGGGCCCACAGGGAAAATGGGTTGAAGTTCAGATCAGGACCAACCGCATGAATGAAATTGCAGAAAAAGGGCTCGCCGCGCATTATAAATATAAAGAGGGTAACAATGATGAAGACCGGTTTGATAAATGGTTTGCTCAAATACGTGAAGTTATAAGCAGCCAGGACACAGACAGCGTTGATTTTTTACAAGATTTCAAAACGAGTTTTCTTGCCGAAGAGATTTACGTATTCACACCAAAAGGCGATGTGAAAATGTTGCCGGTAAACAGCACCGCACTTGATTTTGCATTTTCAATACACTCCGCTGTAGGAAGCCATTGTATCGGCGCAAAAGTGAATCATAAGCTCGTACCGATAAGCCACAAACTGCGCAGCGGAGACCAGGTTGAAATTATAACCAGCACAAAGCAAAAGCCCTCAGAAGACTGGCTAAAATTTGTTGTAACAGCAAAGGCAAGAACCAAAATAAAAGACTCATTAAAAGAAGAAAAACGAACAACAGCGGAGGAAGGCAAACAGATTTTACAACGTAAGCTCGAGAATAAAGGCGCGACATTTAATCAACAGAACATCGATGAGTTGGTAAATTTTTACAAGGTTCCTTCGCAACTTGATCTCTTTTATAATATCGCCATAAAACACACTGACCTAAAGGAGCTAAAAGAATTCCATGTAACAGGGGGAAAACTGGAAATTCCGAAACCTCAAAAAATCATTACCGAAATTAAGCCAGAGGTTGAGAAAGCAACACATAAAAAAGATTCAGAACTAATAATTTTTGGCGAAAGCAGTGATAAAATAAAATACTCTTTGGCAAAATGTTGCAGCCCGATTCCCGGGGATGATGTGTTTGGTTTTGTAAGCACGGGAAAAGGTTTGATCATTCATCGCACTAATTGTCCTAATGCTGCACAGTTAATGGCAAACTATGCTCCGCGTATTGTAAAAACAAAATGGGCTAAGAATAAAGAAATTTCATTCTTAACAGGTGTTAAAATCATCGGCATTGACGACGTGGGTGTCATTAACAAAATAACCAATGTAATCAGCGGTGAATTGCGCATAAATATTTCTGCACTGACAATTGAATCAGGTGAAGGTTTGTTTGAAGGAACAATAAAAGTTTTTGTGCACGATAAAGAAGAGCTTGATGAACTGGTAAACCGCCTTAAGCAATTAAACGGTATTCATGAAGTACAGCGACTTGATACCGAAGATGCCAATTTTACTTAGGATTATTTGTTTTCAGCGTTGTAACATCCGGTGATTTTTTTGCTACAATAACTGGTTTAGGTTTTGTATTTCTCTTACTGCTCCAAATACTATAAGCGCTTTTCACCAATGCAATTAATCCTAATCTTTTAGCTGAGCTCACAATATTTTTTTTCACACTCATTTTGCGCGAAAAAGGATTCGCGAACATGGCAAGTCCGCTCAACAAAACCTTCCATGTTCCGTTTGCTATGAGTGAGTTAAGAAAGGAAGGTAGCAAATTTTCTGTAGCCGATTTAACGAGCTTCTTTGGCAGCGTTATCAATTGGTTTTCCAACTGTTGCCCTTCTTTTTTCAGGGAAGCCGTTAAGAAATCGATCTCCTCATTCAAATCTTTCAGATTTTTTATTCCTGAAAGATCGTAAACGCCATCTGCCACTACAATTCTGGTTGACATGTTAATCTTTTTTATGAAACAGGTTAATAAACTTATTGATAAAGAAGCTCTGCAAAATCTTCCGCAGAAAAACAACGACAAACAATAAAACAACAAGATAAAATAACGCGACAATCCCAAAACCTGCTGTTAAACTGCCGGTTAAATCTGCCAGCCAATATCCTGCGGTTATGCTTGCAAACACCAGTAAAAAAAAGCCTATTACTACAATCAACACAGTAGTTATTATTGCTGCAGCCACATGCGAAACTTTTTTGGTTGCCTGCAGCCTCAACAACAAAATGTATTGCTGTATGTATTGCTTTAATTTCTTTTTTGCATCCTCAAAATAGTTTTCTGCTTCCTTCATGTAATTTAATTTAGTGTAACTGCATTTTAACCTTCAAAGTTTTTCGCTTTACTCTCAAGTTCATCTATATATGTCTTTCCTTTTTTCAACAAATCTTTTACCTGACCTTCAAACTCAGAAAATTTATTTTTCAGATTTTCACTTGCTTCACCTGCAGCATCAGTAACATCTGAAATCAGCGCTTTGCCTTTATCGCTGTTAATAAATAAAGCGATGGCAACACCGGCAGCTACGCCTAACATAATGCCTCCTAAAAATTTTTGACCTGTACTCATAATTGTAGATTTAATTGGATGAATATTTGATTAATAATTCGTTCATTTCCTAATTTCGTTTAAATGGAGAATTCCAAAAGCAAACAGACCAACCGATACATTTTCATCGCTATCATCATCATTTTTGCATTTTTCCTGTTTGCCAGCCTTAAACAATTTTTCCCGGCGTTTCTTGGTGCGCTTATGTTTTACATTTTAAGTAAATCATTTGCAGGATGGCTTATAAAAAAGAAAGGCTGGAACAAAAGTATGACAGCTGTTCTTGTTATCATTATTTCCTTCTTTTTAATTCTTCTGCCTATCGCCACCCTTATCAGTTTGCTGTATAACAAGATTAGTGCCGTCTTATCCAATCCTGACGTAATTACCAATTCCGTTAAACAGGCAGATACCGTGCTGCAGCAAAAGTTTCATTTCAGCATCATTTCAGGCGATACACTCAACACTATTAAATCCACCGCTTCTAACTGGCTTACCATTATACTCAATAAAAGTCTCGGTCTTCTTTCTACTATCATCATGATGTACTTCTTTCTGTATTTCATGATGATCAATACGAACCGTATGGAGGCTGCCATATTATTATACCTGCCATTTAAGAAAGATAAAATAAAATTATTTGGTGATGAATTGGTTCATCAAACTTTCAGCAACGCTGTAGGTGTACCTGCAATAGCTGTGGTGCAAGGCCTGGCAGGCTTTTTAGCTTATTGGATAATAGGTTTAAACCAAGCAGGCTTCTGGGGAGTGATAACAGGATTTACCTCGTTTATTCCCGTGGTAGGCACCGGCCTTGTATTTGCGCCGGTTGCAGTATATATGTTTGTACTTGGTCACACGTGGCAAGGTGTGTTTATGTTATTATACGGAGCTATTATTATGGGCACGCTTGACAATGTAGTGCGATTTATCCTTGCAAAAAGAATGGCAGATGTTCATCCTATTGTAACGGTACTGGGAGTTATTCTCGGTTTGCAATATTTTGGTGTACTGGGTCTGATATTCGGCCCCTTGCTTATTTCTTACTTTATAATATTGCTGAAAATTTATTATACAGAATACCAAAGACCCACATTAGCTGTGCAGGCAAAAAAACGCCAGATCATACCAGTTTATATGCAACCTTTTTTAGGAATTCGAAGAACAAAGAGAAAGCGACCATCAACAAATTCTCCCTCAAAACCTACTTCTCATTAGGGCTCGATATTAATTGAAAAGATGATCATTCGTGATTTAAGATCGCCCAAAACATTGGAGAATTTAAGATCAGGATCCCTGTCGTGAATATTGGCAAGCCCATTGTGTATTCTTATTTCAGGGGAAACAGTTACAAACTTTAAAAAGAAATTAAAACCTACACCTCCCTCAACCGCATAATCAAATTTTTTAAGCTTGATCAGATCTTCTGCATTACGTTCATTTGAATTGCTGGCGAGATCAATATCGTAGGTAACACCGCCCAACATATACACACGAAAGTTATTAATGCGATCTGAATTAAATTTAATCTGAACAGGCAAGGAAAAGATGGTTGATGTGAGTGTTTTCTTTTCAACAGGCGATTCAAGCGAATTTGGATATTTAAGTGTATAAGTAAAAGTTTTAGCACCACCAATAATTAGTTGCGGAACTAATCTCAACTGGAAGCGATCAGTGAGTTTAAATGTAGAAGCGAGCCCTAGTGATATGCCACCACTTGAACCCGGCTCAACAGAAAGCACACTGTCATACTGTAAAAAACGAGGATCTTTTTCAGTATGCAGGCTCATGCTGGCATATCCAAAAGTAAGCCCCGGATAAAATGTAAGGTTATCGTGGTCAGGGCGATTGAGATCACTTTGTGCGTGTAATGATAATGTTGCTAACAGGAAAAATAGAAAAATTACTTGCTTCCGCAATAAATACAGCATATTCCCAAACTAAGCGTTTTATAATATGTTTGCCTGAAGCCTGCTTTATTCATGATTTCTATAAAACTTTCCCTGTCTGGAAAAGCCTGTACGGAATTATTTAAATATTGATAGGCTTTTTTATTTCGGGCAAACAGTTTTCCAAAAGCCGGCACTACAGTAAGCATATAAAACCTGAAAAAACTCTTCAGTAAAAAAGTTCTTGGCATAGTACATTCAAGTATTGAAATTTTTCCCCCCGGCTTTAATACTCTCAGCATTTCTGCCAAACCTTTTTCAAGGTCTTGAAAGTTTCTTACGCCAAATGCAACAGTAATTGCATCAAACGATGAATCGCTGTAATTTATTGTTTCGCCGTCTCCGCTGAGTAACTCAATTTTATCGTTAAGTTGTAATTGATCAATTTTGTTTCTCCCAAGGTCAAGCATACCTTCAGATATATCTATGCCAATAACTTTTTCAGGTTTTAAAACTTCATGGGCAATGATAGCAAAGTCTCCTGTTCCCGTAGCCACATCCAATATTGTTTTTGGATGAATTTGTTTCAGTTCATTAAGCGCTTTTCTTCTCCAGCTTTTATCAATGCCTGCGCTAAGAAACCGGTTGAGAAAATCATAACGCTCCGCAATTGAATCAAACATGTTCGCAACCTGGTTCTTCTTGGCCACATTGCTTTTTTCATCAGGAACAACTTTATCGTGCGCATACACCGCCATGCCGCGAAGATAATCACAGGCAAATTGATGAGACGGCATAATTGTTGGTTAATGTTTTCGCAAAACTGCAAGAGAAATTTTTACTTAAAACTTCGCCGTTTTACTTTGTAATTCTGTAGTTTTTAATTTCATTGTAAATATTATTCATGCAAACAGGAGAAGATATCAGGATATTGAATGAAAAAATTCAACATGCGGCATCATTTATTGATACCCTTCGAACTTCACTAAGCAGGGTAATTATCGGTCAGCATGAAATGATCGACCGCCTTATTATTGCCTTGTTGAGCAACGGCCATATCTTGCTTGAAGGTGTTCCGGGGTTGGCAAAAACCCTAACGATAAAATCACTGGCTCAGGCTATACATGCAAAATTTAACCGCATTCAATTTACACCTGACCTTTTACCTGCCGACGTAACCGGAACAATGATCTATAACCAGCAACGCAATGAATTTATTGTACGTAAAGGACCCATATTCGCCAATTTTATTTTGGCTGATGAAATAAACCGTGCACCTGCTAAAGTGCAAAGCGCCTTGCTTGAAGCCATGCAGGAAAGACAGGTAACCATCGGTGAACAAACCTATTTTTTAGAAGACCCTTTTCTTGTACTTGCCACACAAAACCCTTTGGAACAGGAAGGAACATATCCTTTGCCTGAAGCACAGGTTGACAGGTTTATGATGAAAGTGATTGTAACGTACCCTGATAAAAAAGAAGAGCAATTAATTATAAGAACTCAGGTGCAAGGCGAACAGCTCCCCGCAGTAGAACCAGTAATCAGCATGCAGGAAGTAAACAATGGCAAAACCCTTACGCGCCAGGTTTACATTGATGAAAAAATTGAAAAATATATTGTTGATATTGTTTTTGCAACAAGATTTCCTGAGCAATACAATCTTTCCAAACTAAAAAACATTATCAGTTATGGTGCTTCGCCAAGAGCTAGTATTAATCTTGCGCTTGCCGCAAAAGCACAGGCATTTATGCACAGGCGTGGTTTTGTAATTCCGGACGATGTAAAAAATATTGCGAAAGATGTAATGCGCCATCGAATTGGATTGACTTATGAAGCAGAAGCGGAAAACATAACAGCAGAAACCATCATCTCTGAAGTGTTGAGAACGGTGAATGTACCGTAAACAGTTTATAGTTTTCAGTTTAGAGTTTATAGTTACACTTAGAAACACAAACAAATTCAACTGAAAACTAAAAATTATTAACTAAAAACTTGCATGGAAGTAAGTGAGCTATTAAAGAAAGTAAGGGCGCTTGAAATAAAAAGCAAGCGGTTAACCAATCATCTTTTTACGGGCGAGTATCATACTGCTTTCCGCGGGCAAGGCATGGCGTTTAAAGAAGTAAGAGAATATCAACCGGGGGATGATGTAAGATTTATCGACTGGAATGTTTCTGCACGAATGGGCCACACGTACAGTAAAATATTTGAAGAAGAAAGAGAGTTAACTGTTTACTTATTGATTGATGTTAGTGCAAGCAGTTTATTCGGAACATACAGACAAAACAAACAGCAATTAATTACTGAAATGGCGGCAGTGATTGCATTCTCCGCTATCACAAATAACGATAAAGCAGGGCTGATTTTTTTCAGCAATAAAGTAGAAAAATATATTCCTGCAAAAAAAGGAAAAGAGCACGTTTTATACATGATGCGTGAAATGCTTACACATCAACCGCATTCTGCCCACACAGACATTGCAAAAGCAATTGCTTACCTGAACAGCGTGACACGCCACAAAAGCATAGTGTTTATTTTGAGCGATTTTGCTGATTCCGGTTATGAACATGCATTAAAAGTGGCGGCAAGAAGACATGACATTATTGGAATACAGGTACATGATAAGCGCGATATTAATTTACCTAAAGTTGGTTTGCTTCAGCTGCAGGATGCAGAAACCGGCAAAACAATTTTATTAGATACGAGAGACGGATTGGCACAACATGAATACAGCCGCCAGTTTAAAAAAATACAGGAAGATGCAAAACAAAACTTCAGGCTTGCCGGCGCAGATTTAATTCAACTTGCAACAGGCGATGATTATGTAAAAGCATTGCAGGAATTTTTTATGAAGAGAGCATGATGAAAAGTTTAATGATGATCTTTCAAATTTTCAATTTTCAATTTTCAATTTTCAATTGCAAAAAGGTCTTAATACTTTTTACTTGTTACACCTTGGTTCTTCATGTTTCCGCTCAATCTGTATCGGCTTCGTTAGACCGGGATAAAATTTTATTGGGTGAACAGGTAACACTTCAACTTGAGGTTAATAATGTTAACACTGCTTCTACTTTCGTTGCTTCATGGCCGCAAATAAATGACACGCTTGATCATGCTGAAATTATTAAAAGCGGTTTGATCGATACGATCAATGTAAATGGACTGAATACTTTTCAGCAAAAATTTACAATAACTTCTTTTGACTCGGGCCGCTGGCAGCTTGGCCCTTTTATTTTTTTATTGCAGAATAAAGAATCGGGAAAACAAATACAACTGGCAACCTCGCCTGTTTACTTAACTGTTTTACCTGTTGATGTTTCATCAATGAAAGATTATCACCCGATAAAAGATATCATCGATGTTGAAACTTCTTTTAACTGGCTGCCAGTGATTATTACTGCAGCGATCGTTATAGCCGCCATCATAATTTTCTTCATTCTCAAAAACAGGAAAAGCAAAAGTAAGTCTGCGCCTAAAGTTGTTTTAAAAGGAACGCCGTTGGAAAGAGCGATAGAAAAATTACAGGTTTTAGAAAAGGAACCGCTCACATCGCCCGCATCAATAAAGAAATTTCATTCCGATGCTGATATAATCATAAGGCAATATTTTGAAGAAATACTCTACGTGAAAGCTTTACAGCTTACTATCTCAGAATTATTTTCTAACATAAATGTGTACATGCAGGACCGGCAGTTAAAATCGCAATTTCAGCAGCTATTTGAACTGAATGGATCGGTTAAGTATGCAAAGTACCTACCGCAAAACGAGGAGAGCAGAAACACACTGAATGAAATAGTTAAATGTTTATACCAGATAGATGACCTGATAAACCAAGCAAGAAATAATGTTAACCGAATGGTACCAAAATATTGAATTTGCCCATGCATGGGTGTTGGGAGCATTGTTGCTGATGCCTGTATTGATCTATGAATACATAAGGCGAAACAAAAAGCAACAGGCCTCGATGCTTGTTACAACAACCCATTTTGTAAAAGGAACGCACAGCTTAAGAGCCTCTTTAAAGCATGTGCCTTTTATGTTAAGATGTCTCGCCATAATTTGTTTGGTGATTGCTTTGGCAAGGCCACAGCAAAAATTTACAGAAACGCAGAATGAAGGTGAAGGTATTGACATTATGCTGTGCTTTGATATAAGCGGCAGTATGACAGAAAAAGATTTTGAACCTAATCGTCTTGAGGCATCAAAACAAGTTGCATCAGAATTTGTGCGTAACAGGCCCGGCGACGAGATAGGTATCGTGATCTTTAGTAATCTCAGTTTCACATTATGTCCGCTTACTGCAGATCATAACGCCGTTCTAAATCAAATACAAACAATAGAAAGCGGTTACCTGCAGGATGAAGGAACAGCTATTGGCAGTGGCCTTGCAACAAGTGTTGACAGGTTGCGCAGCAGCAAAACAAAAAGCAGGATCATAATATTGCTTACTGATGGAGTGGATTTTGGCGGCACTATTCCCCCGGACATGGCTTTACAAATGGCGAAATATTACGGAATAAAAGTTTATACAATTGGAGTTGGTTCAGAAAAGGAAGTTGATGAGGTTGTTGATTCACCACTCGGACCAGTTGTGCAACACAAAACATTGCAGTTTAATGAAGCGTTATTAAAACGATTGGCTGATGAAACAGGTGGCCAGTATTTTCATGCAACAGATAATTCTGCACTAAGGAAAATTTATGCAAGCATCAACCAGTTGGAAAAGTCGAAGATAGAAGTGACGAGCTACAACCGTTATACAGATAAATTTCTTCCCTTGATTATAGCAGCGCTTTTTTATTTGCTGCTCGAAACGATATTACGCTATACAGTGTTTAGAAAATTTCCCTGAGGAAAATCATCACTTCAGGCGGGGCTGTATTCAATCGCCTTTGCTTCAATATATTTTTTGAAGCGATAGATATCTTCTTCAACCATTCTTTTAAGACTGGGGTTAAAAAGACCGGCAATAGCCGAGCCTATATATCCTGCAGGCGGACGATACGTAATAAGGATCGTAACTTCCGTTCCACCGGTGGTGTCTGCAAAATTTATTTTTCCGGCTGTTTCAACTTTTGAGCCGGGCAATGAACGCCAGCTTAATTCGCGGCCTTCTTCCTGGTCAATAATTTCCGCCTTCCACTCGACGGAAGGAATACGCCTCGGTGTTCTTAGCATCCAGTAAGAATGCAGCTCATCGTCTACTTTTATTTTTTTGATATGTTTTAAAAAACGGGGCAGTCTCTCAAGGTTACGCCATGAATCATACACCAATTTTCGGGGCGCTCTTACTATAAAACAGGTTCGAATATTTACCGCAGGTGCGTGCATTTGATATTCCTGTTTACTAATCCATGCAGATACCGGGCAATTACCGGAAATTCCCCGATACAAAAAATAAATACCTCCATAACGAAGCGTTCTTTTCAGAATATTTTGCTTACCTGCCGAAATGGAGTAAAGAATTGCGCCCGCAGCCAGCGAGGCAACCCTTCCTGTTCTTCCCACATTAATTACATTGGTACTTTCATAAAGCTTGGTAGCATGCGGCTCGAAAGCATTGCCGCTCAATTTAAAATTATGCATAGTGTGATTTGTATTTATAGCAGCAAAGCTCATTCCACTTATTAGCGTTTGTCAAAACGCTCCTCTATCTTCGCTAAATGCTTGCAAGAATTTATAAGTCAACAGGCAGTTGGTACATTGCTAAAACAGAGGATGGAAAAATTTATAATGCACGCATTAAAGGTATCTTTAAGATTGATGAAATCACTTCAACCAACCCTGTTGCCGCAGGTGATTTTGTTGAAATTGAAGCAGAAGATGCCGCAGGCAATAATGCTGTTATTAGCGATATCTATGAAAGGCAAAATTATATTGCCAGAAGCTCCCCGCGGCATAAAAAACAACAGCATATCATTGCATCAAATCTTGACCAGGCGCTGATCATCGTTACCTTAAAGGAACCAAAAACATCACAAGGTTTTATTGACAGGTGCCTGATTGCAGCTGAAGCTTATCACATTCCCTCGATCATCGTTTTTAATAAAACAGACCTCTATAAAAAAAAAGAGTGGGAAGTTTTTGAAAACCTGGCGCACATCTATGAAAGCATAAATTATCCTGTTTATAAAATAAGCATGAAAACACTTGATGGCCTTGATAAAATCAAAGAAATCATCAGGGATAAAACAACGCTGTTTTATGGCCATAGCGGAACCGGGAAATCAACATTAATCAATTATTTGCTGCCACAGTTAGACCTGCGCACAAAAGAGGTAAGCCATTGGAGTGGCAAGGGTATGCATACAACCACTTTTGCAGAAATGTTCGATCTTCCTTTTGGTGGCAGAATAATAGATACACCCGGTATTCGTGAATTTGCGATCACGAATCTTGAGCGCCACGAGCTATCACACTACTTCCCTGAAATGCGCGCAGTTTTGCAAGATTGCCGGTTCAACAATTGCCTTCATATCGAAGAGCCGGGCTGCGCTGTAAAAGAAGCTGTAAGAGAGGGAAAAATTTCTGAGGAACGCTATATCAGTTACTATAACATTCTTGAATCGATTCCTGAAAACGACTATTGAGCCTGCCTTAAACGAACTGCCAGTTTATCCGCAGTTTTTTTGTCTTTGATGTTGTAGAATAAAGTAACTCCATTGTAAATGTTGTACTGAAGAGAAACAGCATTGCCACGATATTTAAAGTGCCACTCCAGGCTATCTGCATCGTCCTGTTTTGACAGTAAATGCACATGGCGCGTTTTGCTCAATACATTGGCAAGGCGATAGAACTCCTGCAGGTTGCCGCTGTCGTTTATGACCAACTCAGTAAAGGTGCTGTATTCAAACGGTTTCATTTTTATGTTAGGTTACTTTCCAGCACAGTGGGATCCGAAGCTTGGAATTCACGTGACTTGAAGTCGCGGC
>JADMIO010928631.1_pt1 | contig 27036 bp, 21 predicted proteins | sample 8958161 | NCBI WGS metagenome assembly JADMIO01 (sample SAMN16585339, study PRJNA669376) | soil metagenome | isolation source: Crop rotation soil | place: USA: Cullars Rotation, Alabama | collected 2011
ATCTGTGAATGGCGTAACGGTATGTGTTCCGACCGAATCCATATACGTAACTAAGACGCGGTTGTTTCCCACATATGCCATCGTTCCGATATTGACATTGCGGGCTTCGTTGCTTGCGGCACTGCGGATGTGCACAAATGGAAACAGACCTTCGGAGCTGCTCACGTAGCTATCGCCCGATATGTCCCGCATGAACGAGCCGCCCGTAAAACCGCCGATTTCATGTACGAGCTGGAAGCCGGTCATCCGGAAGCTGTCGCGACCAATATTGACCCGGTTGAGGGATGAGCCGACCGCACTAAACCAAAGTGAATTGCTTACCGTACTAAAGTTCGCTTTCCAGCCCGTGCCGCTAAACGTAATGCCGGCTGCGCTTGAGTTCTGGAATCGGAGTTTGCCAAAGCTCGCATTGTTGGAAGTATTGTCGTCAATATAGATTCCATTGCCCCCCAGGATCTGAGCGTTCGTTCCATTGAGTACCAGGTTCGCATTTCTTCCGGATACCAGTTTTCCGCTGTTGCTGAGGTCACCGCCTACGAACAAGTTCAGGTTGATGCCAGTGTTCCGCAATTCTGCGTTCGATAGAATTGAGAGATTGCCAAGTATGCTGATATCGCTTTTCAAAAGTGCGAACCTGTTGTTGGCCGGGCTGACTTTATTATTCACCACAAAATGGTTGAACTTATAGCCTGGAGCATAAAGGGCCATTCCGTTGACGCCGCTATTGCTCATATCAGTACTGATCCCGTCGCCCAATTGAAGCGTATGTGTTCCGGAAGCCGCCCCGGCAACCGTTACATAAAGTGAAGTACCCGTGGATACATGTGGGTCGGTAAGCAGCAGGGTGCCGCCACTGAGATTCAGAGAACCTGCATTGATGTTTACGATTGCGTTGGATGCGGCAACGCTGCTCGCTGCGACGCCACCGTTGTTTCCATCAACCCCGATCGTCCCGGCTGTTTGGGTCAGTGAAGCTGAAGGACTGTTCTGCAGATAGGCGCCATTAATGTTGAGCGTGCCTCCGTTTACGGCAAGGGTTCCAGCGTTGGTCAGCAAACTATTTCTTGCGGTGCTGCAGCCTACGCGTAGTATACTGCCACTTTGAATCAGGGTTCCACTATTATTGATAAAGAGGCTTCCGGATGCGACATTGCTTCCACTTACAGTTACTGTATCCCCGTTGTCGATCACAACATCCCCGCAGCTATCAGGAACGGCGCCCCCAAGCCAGGTACCTGCATTCTCCCAGGCCCCGCTTTGTACACTATATGTTGTTTTAGGAAAACCCAGATAGACTATTCTCGCCGTAGAAAAACTGGCTGCAGTCGTTGAGTTTTTTGACGCCTGCGGGTAATTCTGAGTGCCGCTACCCGTGTCAGATGGACCAACTATAATTGTGGATCCCGTAGCTCCAGTGATCCGCACATTTAATGGATTTCCAACCGTTGCAATGCCCTCGCCCGTTAGGCGGATCCCAAACGTGGCCGTGGAAAGACTAATCCCAGACTGGCTGATGGTCCAGTTGGCAAGGCTCACTTTTTCAATCTTCGCGCCATTGTCATTAAATGGTGTCACCGGGTTGGTGCCGGCCGCATCGGTATACTTTACGCTGATAGTTCCGCCTCCCGTCTGCCCGCTGCAGTTTACGGACAAGTTCCGGTTTTGATTGCTCGTGGAGCTGGCTGCGCTTACGAATGGAAACGTTCCGGAAGCATCTGTAAAATTGATTGTGTTTGTCCCGATCCAGCGTCGGAATGTACCCGAAACGAAGCCACCCGCACCAGGTGTCAGAGAACCCGGAACCCCTGATGACGAGCCCAGGGTAAAAATGCCGGTACCGATATGGATCCGGTTTAGCGCAGTGGAATTACTGGCGAATTGCAGGCTTCCACTCACTGTGCCCGAAAGCGAATTCCATTTCGTTCCGGAGAAAGTGATGCCGGTATCGTTGCTGTTGTCGAAATGAAGGTTGCCGAAGTTTGCAGATGCTGCGCTGAATGCGTTTTGAAAGCTACCGCTGCCGCTTACGAATTGTGCAACAGCTACACTGCTTGAAGTGCCTGATGTCTTTTTGAAACGTAAGGTTCCGATAGTGACCAGTTTCCCATCATTGATGAGATTCCCGGCAATATCCAGCGTAGTACCGCTTTTAATGACGAAAACTCCGTTTTGTGCAATGATGAAATTGCCCAGTATTTCTCCGGCAGACCTGAAGCAGGCCGTGCGGTTATCAATGAGGTGATCCAGAGTGATCACTTTGAGATGATTCAGGCGCAGCTTCCCCGACAGCACAAAACCATCTGCATTGCCTCCGTAGTCCGCACTGACACTGTCTCCAAGCTGTAACGTATGTGTACCACCCGCGCTGTAGGGTGTTTCGCAATTCAGTGCGTTTACGGAGCTGCTTGAGCTTTCATGCGGGTCTACGATTAGAAGCGTTCCGCCCGTCAGATTAAGTGCTGTATTTGCGGCGATATAGATGATGTCTGTCGTGCTGTTCACGCTTGCGGTAGGAATACCCTGATCGTTGCCGTCAACGCGGATGAGCCCGCCGATCTGGCTGAAATAAGAGCCGGTTTCGGTACGAAGGCTGCCGTTGATGGCCAATATTCCACCGTTCACGATCAGAGAGCCGCTATCGAGAACCGTCGCGTTCCTTCCGGATCCACATCCTATGGTAAGGCTGTTTCCGTTGATCACAAGCGCGCCGCCTGCTTTGATCGTAAGAAATTGCGCAGAAGCGGTTGCGGAGTTGACGTAAACAGTATCGCCGCTTTGAATGATCACGCCTTCGCATCCGCCATCAGGAGTGGCGCCGCCTGTCCATGTGCTCCCGGATTCCCAGGGACCTGAGCCCACAGTACTATAAACCCTTGGTGATCCGATATGGAGCTCAACCGGAATACTATTGATATCTGCACCTACGATGTTCGATTTTGAAACAACCGGACTGCTTACAGTACCTGAGCTCGCTATACTTGTTGTGTTGTTCAAAACCACTCCCAAAGCGCCGGTGATCCGCGCCCAGCCAACAAGCGGGTAGGTAGTCAACCCCGACCCGTTTAGGCTCAAATTCCAGGTGCTGGCGGTTATTCCGGTTTGCGAAAGCGCCCATTTATCGTTGCTTACTTCGCTGATCGTACTGCCGGCATCTGAGAATGCAGGGACGATCGTGGTCCCCGCGCCCGGTGTGTATGTTACCGCGACAATACCGGTTGAAACAGCACCTGAGTTACCCAGAATAAGTGTTCGGTTACGAGAGCTGTTGCTCCCGGAACCGGGGGTTAAAAAAGCGAACTCGCTATTGCTGGTGGATCCGATCCAGCGTCGAAGCGTTCCGCCCGTAAAACCTCCTCCGCCACTACTGTATGTGCCCTTGTTTGATGCACTAATGCCCAGGGTAAATGTGTCGCCTGCGGGCAAGTTGACCGGCGCTGCGGTGTAGAAAATCCCGCTTACCGTGCCCGGCTCGCTATTCCAGCTTGTACCCGTAAAGGTTACTCCGGCAGTGCTGCTGTTGAAGAAGGATAGGTTCGTAAAGTTGGCAGTTACGGAGCTTTGAATTGTATTGTTGCGAAAGACGCCAGTACCTGCAATGCTTTGGGGGAAATTCGACCGAAGCTCCAGAGTTCCGGTGTTCGTCGTCAGTGTACCGTTATTTAGAACGTTGCCTCCAAGGGTAAGGCTGCTGCTGGTCATTCTGCATTCGGCTCCAGCATTGATCGTCAGGTCTCCGTTCAATTTTGGAAAAACGGAGCCTGCAGATGCGAAGGTTACCCACCGGTTTGCGCTCGGCCCGCCATCCGCAACAAGTGCCCCGAGCGATAGTCGCCCTGTAGAAACTGCCAGACCCACATAGAAACCGGGGACTCCACCTGAGGCACTGGCGCTGACCCCATTGCCGAACCGGAATATGTGTGCTGCATTTACATCTGCATTCAGCGTACTGGAATATTCGAGGCTATATGCGCTGGTACTGGTCCCGATGGGAGGGTCGACGATGTTTATCGTCCCACCGCTGAGAGTCAGGCCTCCGCTCAGCCGCATCATAGAAATGCCATTAGGAACCGAGCTGCTTGCGGTGTCACTGTTGCCGTCTACGACGATAAGGCCGCCGCTTTGCGTAAACTGGCCGGCAGCATGGCTGAAGTTTCCATTCAGGACCATACAGCCTCCACTCACGACCAGCGTTCCCGAATTTCCGATACCGAATGTTGCATTATTTCCGGAAGGGCGGGATATGGTAAGCGTATCACCGGAGTTAATAGATAATGTTCCGCTCGGGCTGGCCGGAATAAAACCAGACACACTACCTACATAAAGACTAGCCACCGATGCCGGCGCGCTCAGGCTCAGATTCGCGCCATTGGCAACAACAAATATGTCGGTATTTGAAATGCTGGATGGGGTAGAGCCAGTGCCATTGGTATTGACACCCCAGCTATTGACATTATTGAAATCCGTTGCCGTCGACTTGGAATAATAAGTTGTTTGGGCCATCAGAGGCTGCCTGAAACAAAGAACCGAAAGGAGCGCAACGAAAGTTGCGGAAATAGTATAAAGCTGCTTCATCAAGTGATTGCAGTTAAGTAAATATTGGAATGTATAGAAATTAAAGTCGGGAGAATGTATGACCTTCCCTCACGCAGCTGTTGACTCTGCTTACCTGGATTTATTGCAGCTTCCAGCTTTAATTTGCTACATAGGTAGATACTATTTTCAATAAACAAAAAAATGTCCTAGTCTGCAGAGAGTTGATATGGAAATCCCAACAATTCAATGACATAAAATCATTTGAATTTTGAGATTCCGGATTGAGTCGTTTTTATCGCGCTTTTTTCTATGTCCAGGCAACATTCATAATTTACTGATAATCACAAAAAATTGCGATGATTGGATGATTAAACAGAGTTTGGTTCAGATATATGAATTAGAAAAATTCTTTTTAATATTTTAAAAGATCAAATGAATTCATTCGGTCTAATAAAAATAAAAGCCTCTGTGAAGGGGCTTTTTTGTGAATGGCCGGAATGAGAATAAATGGAATTGCCTTGAAGCTGAGCTTTACCTCGACTCCCTTTTTTTCTTTAATTGTTCAAGCAGCAACTTCCGGAAATCCTTTTCCGCGTCATAGAGTGCGGCGAGTTGATCCATACTGATCACTTTCAGAAATTGGTCCTTATACTTTTTGCGGATATCCAGCACTTGCTGTTGCAAGGCAAGCTCATCATCCACATACTGGCTGGATTCAGCGCTGCCGGCCGTTCCCGGCTGGTCCGAGTGTTTTTGAAGGAATGTACGGCGGGCGGATTTCAATTCCGCTTCATACGCATGATGCACCGGCCAGAATTTTTCTGCCTGCTCCGGAGTCAATTGCAAACGCTGGCTGATATAGCCGACTTTTATCGCAGCGATCTTATCGGCCCGGGCTGCATTTTGTGCATGAATGGAAATTCCAAGGCAGAGGAATGGAAGTAGGAAAAGGAGCCGTTTCATATTTCTTTTATATCGCGATTAATTCTGTGATTCTTCAATGGAGGGGTAATTGTTCAGATAGGATTCTATTTCGGTCGGGTCAAGGGCGGCCAGCTGCTGTTGCACAGGCCAGGGATCGATATCCGCCGCAAATCGTGATATCCCGGATTCATCCGTTTCGATACTTTGCTGCAAATACGCTTCAATGCTACCGGCATCCACAGTTTGTAATTCCCGGCTTACTTTTCGTTCGGTGTTTTCCGGATTCATCCAGCGATAGAGAATGGTACCCGGGATGAGCAAAAGCAACGCAGCTGCAATGCCCCGAACCCAGACCGGAAAGGCGATTTCTCTTTTTAATGAGAGATCTTTTTCTGAACGGTTGTTAGTTTGAACAAAATCCGCCAGCATATCCGGCAGACGATACAGATAATCCTCGTTTCGTTCAAACGGAGGCCTGCGGCTGATTTCAGGAAGACTGCTTTTTAATTCTTCCAGCTCACGTTCTATTTCATGTTCACTTGCCACGGGTTAAAGACTTTAATTGAGATCAAGGGTTTAATTGAAAAACAGAATTAGATCACATTGAATTTTCTTTCAGGAACGTTTCGATTTTTTTGACCGCGTGATGGTAGGATGCTTTCAATGCGCCAACCGATGTTCCGGTGACCTCATGCATTTGCTCATAGCTCATCTCTTCAAAATAGCGCAGTTGAAACACCAGTTGCTGTTTACCGGGTAATCGCTGAATGGCGCGCTGCAGGCACCATTCGGCCTGATTGGGGTTGAAGTTTTTTTCTGCGACCAGTTTATCCGCCATCCGGATCTCGAAATCCTCGAATGTCTGAAGGCTATGGCGGCGTTGCGCATCGAGAAATGTAAGGGCTTCATTGCTGGCGATGCGGTAAAGCCAGGTGTATAAAGAAGAATCCTCCCGGAATGCTTCGATTCCTTTCCAGATTTTGATGCTGGCGTTTTGCAACACATCGTTGGCGTCCTCATGGCTCACGACCATTCTTCGGATATGCCAGTAAAGTCGTTCGCTGTATTTGCTCAGCAGATCCTGGAATGCACGTTCTTTCGTTCCGGCTGCACGCAGCCGGAGAAGGATGTCCTGATCATCGGGAATAGAGCCATATGCCATCATGAAGGCTGCATTGGACGGTACCGGGGCCCAAAGGTTTAATGCCCAACGCAAAAGCATCGGGCCGGTAGGGTTCCGCTGCCACCATAATGCCGCTCCTCCGGAGCTCAGGGGAAAGAAAAACGGGAGGTGCTTTTTTCTACCATAATGCCGCTCCTCCGGAGCTGTGCAAGTGCCGGCACATCGTTGCTTTGCCGCTGTCGGCATATCGTCGCTTGTTAGCTTCGTGGCGAAGCCGCCCCCGCGTCCTTGAAGGATTTAGCTTGTATATGCAGATGCTTTGCGCCTTAGCGAACCTTAGCGCCTTTGCGTGAAAAAAATGCATCCCGCTGTCATCCACAACCCTCTACCATAATGCCGCTCCTCCGGAGCTGTGCAAGTTCCGGCACATTGTTGCTTTGGCGCTGTCGGCACATCGTCGCTTGTTAGCTTCGCGGCGAAGCCGCCCCCTCGTCCTTGAAGGATTTAACTTGCCTATGCAGACACTTTGCGCCTTCGCGAACCTTAGCGCCTTTGCGTGAAAGAAGTACCCCAACGGAGAATCAGGACTTCGGAGCCTTCACCGGCGCCATCTTTGCCCGTTCGATCTGCTGGTCCCTCCGGATCACATCCGCTTTCTGAAACAGATCCGGACTGAGTTGCTGCACCTTGCTTTTCAGCTCCGGATTCTGATTTACAAAGTTGGCAACAGCGACAATGCTATCACGTGCAATACTGTTCACCTCTATCGGCTGCCTGATTAGAACTTCATGTTTCTGATCGTCGAAGGAGATACCGTAGGCCTGAATGTCGGGGTGGTTCACGGCCCGGTTCAGGCTGATCACTTTGAATCCTGATTTTGCATCATAGATACAAATCCACTTCGGAGGCTGGGCCAGGCCTTCCTTCCCGAGGCTGCGCTTGATCAGCTCAAAGCTCCCATCAGGATTATTCATCGTCGTGCCATCATCATAAAAGAAGCGTGTGCCGGTGTTGCCGGGCGGCGTGATCAGTCCTCGTACATACCAATCGGTAACCGCATTGTTGACCTGCTTCCGGAGTAGCTGTATCTGCTGGCTTTGCTGATTCACTTTCCGGTTGAGGGCTTCGATCGTTTTCTTGTCCTTGTTATTGACGATCAGAAAGTACAATCCCAGGCAGGCAAGCAACAGCAGAAAGTAGCCGGCGAAAGCGCCTTTCAACTTTATGCTCAATCCCTGATAAGGCCCGCTGACATCGGTTTCGCTGGCGGGCAGAAACTTGTACAGGACGTAAGCCGGAATCAGCGGCAGGAGCAGAACAGCAGCGAGGACCAGGAAGAAATTGTCGGGCATGTCGGGAGCTTTTAAGTGAATGAAAATGCTGCCCGTATCGCAGCTTATTGAGCTATTGTTTTCAACCATTTTTTAGCCAGCACTCCTTGAGGACTGCGTAACATTACCGTGTACAACCCTGAAGGGAGGGTGGAGACATTCCATTGAAAATGGTTTTCGCCGGAATGTATTTGGAGCTTTTCCTGATGCAGGATCTGTCCGCTGATATTGATCCACTGCACCTGCATTTCCGAAGCGGCAGCTGCAGTCACAAATGCGTTCAATACATCCGCTGCCGGATTGGGAAAGAGCACCACCGCAGTTGTTTGTTCCACTCCTAAAATGCCTACCGGATAGGTCACCATCGCGGAATCGACAATACCGACTCCGAGATTGTAATAGGCCCCTGAAGGCGTCGTTTGAAGTTTGGCGGGGCGCAGGAGGTAGAATTTTTTTCCGTTCGTTCCGCTGTTATCGTTAAAAGATGTGCCGGCAACAAGTCCGGAGATCCTTTTGTAATTCCCCCAGGCGGAATCACTGCGATACACATAGTAGCCGGCAATTCCGGTTTCTGTGGAAGCAGTCCAGGTAAGCATGGCGCCCGTGTTTGCCTGTGGGCTGACCGTGAGATTCTGCGGCGGCTTAATGTATTCGCTTCGAAGGCTGGGATCGCCCATCAGCGCGGCATGTATCCAATAGACACCATAGCCTACAGGTTCATAAACGCCGATCCCGTTGTTTTGAGAAAGGCGGGTATTGTATCCGATGTTTTCTCCGAGACTCATGTGATGCATGAACCAGTTCGGACGCCCCGCCCAGAAATTTGCGAGGGCCGGTTCTTTCGCACAGAGTGGAGCGCGCAGGAAATTGTTCTGCGCATCCCAGTCGCCGAAATAAGAGCCGAAAAGCATGCTGAAAACGCCCTTTGCAGCGCTTGTATCGAATTCCGCGGTAACGCCGATCCCCCCTGCGCTGTTATAGGATCCGCCGCCACAGCCGTATGACCAGAGATAGGCTGAATCCCGAAGGGAGCTGATATAATCTGCAGCTACGATGTTTGCCCTCCCGACAGTGGTCGGAAAAAGTCTCCAGGCATTCGCTGCAAATGCTTCGCCGCTGAATACCCCGAAGTTGTCGTCGATCAAGCCTTTCCGAATCACCGGAAGCTGATTTATCTTGAAGATATGCAGCTTGTTCAGGTAGTTGCGCATGAGCTGTACCTCGCTTCTTTTGATCGCGGGCATGTTCGCAAAGTCGACACGGCCGCATTGCAGCTCGAGATCGGATGGGATAAAGGTCTGGTCCCACTTTCCGTCACCGGGTATGTTCTTGTTTTGCGTACGGCTGGCAGAAGTATTATTAACCGTGTTGTCTGTCCAGTTGCCGTCGACGTCCGCGTAGAATGCATCAGCCGGCCAGGCCCCCAGATGGTCGCCATGTCCGTCGGGATTGAGCTCACCGCTGTATGGAACGGGGATATGCCCAAGCAGGAACAGTCCCTCAACTTCCGGATGTGCTTGCCGGTCGTTTCGGATGAGATTGCGAACAACCGACACCGATTGGCTGCGCCCGATGTCATGCCGGATCACAGACCAGCCGTCGCCGCGAAGGTCACGCATGAGCTGGGCGATCTCGGCTTTGCAGGAGTCGGTGAATGTCGTGTCGACCATCAGGATCATCCCACCTTTGCCGTGTATCGCCGGCGCACGGATCCCGGCGTAGATATACCCCGTAGCTGCCGCAACGCCACCGGTATTTTTAACCCGGTATTCATAGGCCGAATCAGCAATTACATTCACATCTGAGAAACTGCTGTCAGCGCCTGTCTTTGTTCCGATCTGCGTCCAGGCCGATTCGGACTTGCCTTTGCGGTCGATCGTATAGGCCGTGGTGCCGGTCAGCTTTTTCCAGCGCAGCTCAATTTTCGCAGGGCTGCTCTGCGTGATCACATTCAGTTGAATGGCATAATCAGAGGCCGTTTGCGCGAACCCCGGTATGGAAAGACCTGTAAGAAGCGAAACCAGAAGAGTAGTGCGTTTACCCATATAAATCGGTTTGTTTAAATGTACTTCAAGGTGCTTGTATTTTACAGTTGATTGGTTGATTAGTTAACTGGTTAACTAATCAGGAATAATTAAGCTAAGTGATGAGTCAACGAGTCAACGATCTTTGCAGCCGATGAGATCAATCCAGGACCTGCGGGTCGTTTTTTTCGGCACTCCCGACTTTGCTGTTGCTTCTTTGAATGCGTTGCTCGATGCTGGCGCTCAGGTAAAGGCTGTGGTCACTGCGCCCGACAAGCCATCGGGCAGGGGATTGCAGCTTCACAGTACACCGGTCAAGCAGGCGGCGGAAGTTGCCGGGATTCCGGTGCTGCAGCCGGAAAAGCTGAAGAATCAGGAGTTTCTGGAAACGCTTCGTAGTCTCAATGTCGACCTGTTTGTTGTCGTTGCGTTCCGGATGTTGCCGGAGCTCGTCTGGAACATGCCGCCCCTGGGAACCATCAATGTTCACGCTTCGCTATTGCCTCAATACCGCGGCGCAGCCCCGATCAACTGGGCGATCATCAACGGTGAAACGGAAACAGGCGTGACGACCTTCCGTCTCAGGCATGAGATCGACACCGGCGACTGCCTGCTGCAGCAATCGGTCGCGATTCTGCCGGAGGACAACGCAGGCAGCCTGCACGACAAGCTCATGGAGACAGGGGCCGAATTGCTCATTCAGACGCTTGAAGGATTGGCCGCCGGAACGATCGAAGCCAGGCCGCAGCAGATGAGTGCGGCTCAAAAGCATGCGCCGAGAATTTATAAGGATGACATGCGGATCGACTGGAATAAGTCAGCTGTTGAGTTGGCGAATTTTGTGCGCGGTTTGTCGCCTTATCCGACGGCGATCACAACGCTGAACGGAAAAAGCCTGAAGGTGTACCGCGCGCATGCAGCTACAGAAGCGCATTCAGAGACTCCGGGTGCGTTTGAAACAGACGGTAGGGCTTATTTGCGCATGGCGACTGCCGACGGTTGGCTGTATCTCGACGAGATTCAGATCGAGGGCAAGAAGCGGATGCCTGTTATTGAATTTCTAAAAGGATTTCGGCTCTAGGGTTTGGTAGAAATATTCAACAGCCAGCGCATAGCCCTCCAATCCAAGTCCGCTGATCGAGCCGATACATTTACTTGCTATGAAGGAAGTTTTGCGAAAATCCTCGCGCGCGAGTACATTGGAAATATGCACTTCGATCACCGGAATTTTGATCGCACTGATTGCGTCGGCAATTGCGACGCTGGTATGTGAGTAACCGCCGGCATTCAGGATAACAGCATGTGCATCCAGGCGGCGGGCCTGTAGCTGATCGATGAGTTCTCCTTCAATATTGCTCTGGAAATAGTTCAGGCTCACGTGCTGGAAACGCTGTTTGAGCAAGGTAAAAAAATGATCAAAGGGCTCGCTGCCATAAATATCCGGCTCGCGTTCCCCTAACAAATTCAGGTTCGGGCCGTTGATGATGGTGATCGAAAGCATGTAACGGCAAGGTACATTACCACCTGCGATGATAGCAAATTGCGTATCGCACTGGTTCGGCGAAGCTTCCAGCTCCGACGGGTTTTGCATTGGCTTCGTCTGTAGATTCTTTGAGAACTCTTGATTCAAACGAGAAAAAGCGAGACCAAGTCAATGGTACATTTGTGAACGATGTCCGCCTACCTGAAAGGCTTCCAGGCCTATCTTTTGCTCGAACGATCGCTTTCTAAGAATTCGGTGGAAGCTTATCAACGGGATGTGCGTTTGTTTTTTAGTTATCTCGAAACAGAGCAGCCCGACCTGAAGCTCGGGTCAATCGGACTTCCGCACCTGGAGGCTTTTCTGATGCACATAACGGAACTGGGTCTGGCAGTAACAACACAAACTCGGATCCTCAGCGGGCTGCGAGCCTTCTTCCGGTATCTCCTGCTGGAGTCGGTCATATCCGACGATCCGACTGAGTTGCTGGAAGCGCCCAAAGCCGCAAGAAACCTTCCTGATATTCTCAGCATCGAAGATATCGACCGGATCATGGAAGGCATTGATCACAGCACGCCAGAAGGCGTCAGGAATCGCGCAATACTGGAAACCCTGTACAGCTGCGGGCTGCGGGTATCCGAGCTGATCGGTCTTCGCATTTCGGACCTCTACCTGGAGTTGGGTTTTGTACGCGTACGGGGCAAAGGCGACAAGGAGCGATTAGTGCCGCTGGGGCAAACGGCAGCCGATCGGATCCTCACTTACAAAGACGAGATCCGTGTGCATGTCCCGATCCAGGAAGGAGCTGCCGATATCCTGTTTCTGAATCGTCGGGGAAAAGCGCTGAGCCGGATGATGATCTTCACGATCATCCGGGATCTGGCTCTGAAAGCGGGTTTGCGGGTTTCCGTGCATCCGCATATGTTCCGCCATTCCTTTGCGACCCACCTTGTGGAACGCGGCGCCGATCTCCGTGCGGTTCAGGAAATGCTCGGCCATAAAAGCATCACCACGACGGAGATCTACACGCACCTCGACCGGGGCTATCTGCGGAAGACACTGGAACAGTTTCATCCGAGATTTCGTTGATCCGCTGATCCGCTGATCCGCTGGTCTGTTGAATCGTTAATCCGTTTTTGGTGAAACCGGTCTGTTACGCGGAACAAGGGCTAGGCCGATACATTTATCATGTTTGGAAAAACAGTCTCCGATTGAGCGAAGGACAATCGGAAGCGACAACCTGGTATGTTAAGTTTGTTTATGCTGCCGAAACAACGAAACAGCGAGTCAACGATACATGACCATTCGAATTGAACAGATAAGCGTTCGCGAGAACCTCGTACTTCTCGATCCGCTCATGGAGGGATTGCATGAATCGGAGCGCGGCATGAATCCCGGGACGGCTCGCTGGGACGATATCCGGGAGGGATACATGCGACACATCCTGCAGATGGAAGCGGAGGAGGAAGGAACCTGTTTGCTTGCTTTGGTGGATGATGAACCTGTCGGATTCATGTTTGGATTTGTGGAGGATGCTGATGTAGACAGCCGGTTTGAAACGTACAAAGGGAAAATACTGTACGTGTCTGATGGCTATGTAAAACCAGAGTTTCGCAGGCTGGGATTGTACCGGACGATGAACGGAATGCTGGAGCAGATCTATTATGAAAAAGGAATTCGTTGCATACAGCGACTAACGCTCGCGAAGAATATTCCGATGCAGAAACTACTGGAGGATTCCGGGTACGAGCTCTTGCGCTATATGTATGTGAAGCATTTGGAGTAATCTGAGAGAAGAAAATCGGATTTCAAGGACTTTCTCTCTTCATGACGACAAAAATGCTTGGGCGCTCGGCCGGTTCGTGGAACTCACCTCCGCCGTAGCTTCAGCGGGCGATGGACATGAAGCGGCAGGGCGAATCTATTCGTGCCGTGAAACAGCCCCAACGGACGGCAGTATGGTAACGACGACATTGCGCGAGGGATCGCAGCGGAAAGCCCACAGTACCGGCCGTTACCGAGCCGTAAAGACGTTGCTCCGCAACGTCTCAAAGAGAACCCGGCCGGTACGAGGACTTGCAGCGTAGAGCCCGACCCGGAGCGCCTTGCACCCACCGTCGGTGAAAGGCATGCCTTTCACACATCCCGGACAGGCGCGGAGGGACGCGCCCAAATTTTCGAAATCCAGCGGCTAATTTCTTTTCTTTAGGCAAACGACCGAATGCAGCGATTCCTTTTGATCCTATTTTGTTTCATGCCTCTCTGTGTGCAGGCACAGAAGCAGCCGGTGGCGCTGCCCGAGGTCGCATTCATCAAGCCGGCAAAGGATCATTACATCTGGGAAAAGGCCGGGCAGATCAAAGGGCGGGTGAAGGTTGGGAATAGCGTAGCCGTTGGTGATTCTGTAGTCTACAGTTTCGGTGGCATAGATACGATCAGAGGGCAATGGGCTGGCTGGCAACCGTTCACCCGTGATGACAGGCACCTGGCGCAAGGGGAATTGAGTTTTTGGTCCGATGGAAAGCTGGAACGGGATTCGATTCACTATCCCGGTAAAGGATTTTATCACAATCTTTTTTTCTACAATAATGGGTTCCTGTATGTCGGAGGCGGCCATGACAGCGGTGCGAGCCTGTATGCCTGGCCTGATTTCTGGCGCTATGATCTGAACCAGCACCTGTGGTCGCGACTTCGGGACATTCCCATTTACTACAGGCATCGATTATATGTTTATCCAAATGACAGCGGGGCATTGATCCTGGCAGCGACGCTTAAGAATGAGCTGTTCAAAGAAGCGACTCCGGCATTGTTGCAATACAATGCAACAGATGATACCTGGTCTTTGAAAAGCCAGATCCTGAAAGCTACGGATCTCGCTGTAACGCCGCCTGAGGGCTTTATCAGCGGGGCATTGGAACCAATCCCATTCCGGATTGAAAATGATTTGTACATCTTATTGCTGAGTACTTGCGGCTTCGGCGGAGATTGCCCCAATAGCTTCTTTAAGCTGAGTATGTCGGACGGCAAATGGATTGCCTTGCCTCCGTTTCCCGGAACTATCAAAGCCCACTGCTTTGCATTCAGCGACGGCACATATGGATTCGTGGGTGGAGGAATCGGTGCGGGACCGTTTAACAGCAGAGTGGTTTATCGCTATGATCCCCGCCGCGAAGAATGGAGCCGGATTGAAGATTTGCCCAACGGCCTGCGAAGGGCGGTGGGCTGGAATTTCAGGGGAGAGAACTACGTCGGCTTCGGACTAACGGATGAATTGGACCGGATTGTGATTTATAAGCTCAAGGAGAAGAAAAAGAAAGGGAAGAACTTTTCTGGCAGAACCGATTGATTTCTCGCAGAGATGCAGAGGGGCAGAGTCGCAAAGAATTTTCCCTTATAGTTGAATAAGGTTTCGAGTGGGAGACGCTCACCACGCTACGCGTGGTAGCGAGCAGAGAAACAGAGACGTTTGAGGCTGAACCAGAAGCTACAAAAATGCTCCAACGGCTTCGGTCCGGGAACAACCGTCTGCTAGACTTCCTGCGTCTTTGCTAACTCTCGCGCGAAGCGCGCCCTCCTTTGATTGATTTACATCTTCAAGCTTTAACAAGGAGAAATTATTCAGCGCGCTCTGCCTTTCTGCATCTCTGCGAGAACGGAAAAAGTGTCGACCATTGTTAGAAGCCGCGTTCCTCGGGGCTCATGGCCGAATATTGCCGGATCTTGAGGTATTTCGCAAAAGCCGCGAATGCGGAGATCCGCGCGATCACCCAGCCGTAGTAGCCATCCCGAAAACCGCCCCGCAACAGGTACATCGAAATGAACGTCCATTTCGGCGCAAGCAGGAGTTTTGCGATCGAAACTTTCTTTCCCCTTGCGACGTCGAAGCGGGCTCCGTATTCCGAATACTGCTCCACTTTCTTCAGATGGGATGAGATGGTCGGAAATGAATAATGCAGAATGTCTCCCTTCAGGAAACCCTCTGTGGCGCCGGGTTTCAGGATCCAGGCCTCATGTACCTTATCCATCGTCATGTGCCCTTTGTGCCGGTTCCAGAAGCGCGATTTGGGATTCGGATACCAGCCGCCATGCTTCACCCAATGCCCGCAATAGTTCGTCAGGAAGTTGAAGCTGTATGCGTCCTGTTTCGGATGATCTTTCGCGGCGAGGATGCTTGCGCGCAGCTCAGGCGAGAGCGCTTCATCTGCATCCAAATTCAGCAGCCAGTCGTGTTGCGCAGCGGCGATCGCTACATTCTTTTGCTCGCCGTATCCATGAAACGGATGCTGGATGACCGTTGCACCGAGGCCTTCGGCGATGGCGACCGTATTGTCGGTGGAAAATGAATCGACGACGATGACTTCGTCTGCAACACCCTGAAGCGCTTCGATGCAGCGCGCGATGTGCCGGGCTTCGTTGAAGGTGATAATGACCGCACTGATGGGCATGCGGCAAAAATAGGCCGCGAAAGCCAGCGCCGGGCCGGGGTTATCTTTGCGCCATGCGCTTACACTGGCTATTACCCAACCGGTCCGGAGTGCCGGTACTGATGTATCACCGCGTCTGGCCGGGGCTGCGCGACGGTCTCACCGTGACGCCGGAAGATCTCCGGGAGCAGTGGGCCTGGCTGCGGGATCAGGGCTATCAATGTCTGAAGCTGGATGATTTTCTGGCAGCCTGCAAGGGGCAAAAGAAGATCCCTCAGAAATCATTTCTGCTCACCTTCGACGATGGCTACCGGAACAATCTGGATTTCGCGTTGCCTTTGCTGAAGGAATTCGGCTGGGAGGCCACGATCTTTCTGATCGCCGGAACGCTGGATGGGAGCCTGGTTTACGGAGATCCCGAGGGGCCGGGCAGGACAATGGATCTGGCGGACCTGCGATCAATGGCAGGGACTAATATTCAGTTTGCGCTGCATGGTTACCAGCATGAAAATTTTTCGGAGCATTCGCCCCTCGACCTGCGGCTGGCTCTGGAAGCCAGTTGCCGGGTTTTCGAAGACGCGGGATTGTCCTACAAAAAGGTACTGGCGTATCCTTACGGAGCCAGGCCGGCCGATGCGCAACAATTCCAGGAATTGAAAGAGTGGATGAAAGCCTTCGGTATCGAAGCCGCGTTTCGGATCGGGAACCGTCCTCAGGCTTTACCGGCAAAAGATCTTTATGAGCTGTGCCGGATTGACATCCGCGGTGAAGACAGCCTGAACGATTTTATCATCAAGCTGCGCAAAGGCAAGCTTAAACCTTTTTGAGAGCGAAGCAAAGCGAAGAGCGAAGAGCGAAGAGCGGAGAGCGGAGAGCGGAGAGCGGAGAGTGAAGAGCGGAGAGTGGAAGATCTCCACGCTCTCCGCTCTCCCAACTCGCTCTACGCTCTTAGTAGTTACCCCGCGCTCCTCGCTCTCTTTCTTCGCACTTTTTACGGCCGGAGATACAAAGGCGTGGTGCGGATGATATTGCTTTGGTGGTCTGCCTTATCGACGATCCACATGTCGAAAAGCACGGTGTCGCCCTGGTATTTGTGGATCGTATCCTCCCGGGCTTTCAGATCGATCGCAAGCAAAGCGATGGCCCCGGTACCTTTCATACCTTCCAGCGGGTCGACGGCTTCGCCCGGGATTGGCGGAAAGGGGAAGCGCAGGATCGGGTAGGCCGAGTCGCGGAGATCGCGCATGAAAACGTCGTATTTGCCGGTGGTTACATCATTGCCGAGATCGCCATCCCCGTCGGAAAAGTTGAACGTCAGATAAGTGGTGTCATAAGGAGAACCGCTTTTAAGGCTGTCCGGCTCCAATGCGATAAAGCTGATATAGGGGATTGGTGACTTGTCATTTTTGCGGCAGCCAAAGGAGAAGCCCAGGCCAACGGCGACAAAGAGCAGGGGGAGCCATACTTTCATGTTCTCAAAGTTATCCAAAAGTGCTTCAGTTTACTAGCGATCCGCAGACTTATCTCTTAGACGTCAACCGGTTGGGGTTTGAAAGGGCGGCGCTGGAAGTTTTTGCCTTTCAGTATGCCGGAAATCCGCTCTACCGCAGCTATTGCGATGCGTTGAAACGCAACCCGGAAAATGTAAATCGGCTGGAAGAGATCCCGTTTCTGCCGATCTCATTCTTCAGGACACATAAAGTTCAGACCGGAAACTGGGACGGTGCGGAGCTTGTCTTTGAAAGCAGCGGAACGACCGGCTTTGAAAGCAGCCGGCATTTTGTACGGGATTCAGGATTGTATGAAGCCGCGCTGATGCAGGGTTTCAGCGAATTCTGGGGAGCTGTCGAAGATTGGACGATCCTGGCCTTGCTGCCCTCGTATCTCGAACGGAAGAATGCCTCGCTCGTGCATATGGCGACGGTGTTGATGCAGCGCAGCGCGAAGGAAGAAAATGGTTTTTTTCTGACGGAGTTTAACCGGCTCGCTGAGCGGCTGCAGGCTTTGAAGGCTCAAAAACGAAAGGTGCTTTTGTTGGGCGTGACCTTCGCTCTGCTTGATTTCGCGGAAGCAAATCCGATGGACCTGAGCGGCGTTACCGTGATGGAGACCGGAGGCATGAAGGGCCGTCGCGAGGAATGGACCCGAGAGCAGGTGCATGGATTCCTGAAGCAGCGCTGGCAATTGGAGTCCGTGGCGACGGAGTATGGAATGACCGAGCTGCTTTCCCAGGCTTATTCTAAAGCAGAAGGCATCCTGCAGCCCGCTTCCACGATGCAGGTTCTGGTGCGGGAGATGTCCGACCCCCTGGAAGTGTCGAAAGGGGGGAATGGAGCGCTGAACATTATTGATCTGGCCAACCTGCATAGTTGTGCATTCATTGCGACCGACGATCTGGGCCGGATTGGTGCTGATGGCTCGTTTGAGGTGTTGGGGCGGTTGGACCATTCGATATTGAGAGGCTGCAGCCTGATGGCGGTCTGAAAAAAATCTTTGAAAAGTTTTTGGTGGTTCACATCCCGGCTTTTACCTTTGCAGTCCATTAGTTCTTAAGAAGACGGCCTGAATCGAAATAACTGCTAACGCGGTTGTTTGCAACACTTTAGAATTTAGAAGCCCAGGTGGCGAAATTGGTAGACGCACTGTGTTCAGGTCGCAGCGCTCGCAAGGGTGTGCTGGTTCGAGTCCAGTCCTGGGCACCAATTTCAGTCCCGCAGATCATTGATTTGCGGGATTTTTTTTGCCCTATAGCCCGCGTCATCCCGAGCCACAGAAAAGCTCAGAAAAGGCGAGGGATCTTTGGTGCAAGCCTTACAACAGTTGCAATGGTTTTGGCAACGATCCCTCGCGCTCCTGCCGTCGCGCTCGGGATGACGGACCGGAGGCAGGGGTAACAGACCAAGTCATCCCGAGCCATCGAATTGCTCAGAAAAAGACAAGGGATCATTGCTGTAGGTTCACCGTCCTAAACCGACACCCGCACCGTCTCAGGCTGCGCGGCCTCTTTCAGTTTTGGTCTGGACAAGTATGCATGAACCGAATAGATGGCCGTCGTGATGAAAATAGCTCCATACACATCGTATGTGTAGTGTACGCGCATGCTCAGTATCATAAAGCTCATAGCCAGCGTGGCAAAGCCTAAACAGATCTTTACGTACCGGCGCTCGGCGCACAGACAGTATATCCACATACATGCAACGTGTCCACTGAAAAAAAGATCTTTCGTCATGGGCCGGTGATGCGGATAGAACGTGTTTTCCAAAAAGACATCGCGCAATATCAGCATACCGGTGGGTGGCTCCAGCGGGATCATTAAGATGCACAGCTGCCGCACCAATGCCATGATGAACTGCAGCTCCAGAATACGGATTATGGCTTTTGGCCGGTCCAGATGGCTGACCAGGATAGTGGCCATAGAGCCGTACAACAAAAAGAAGATCAGCTCAGAGCAATCTATGATCGGCAAATGGCTAAGAAGTGTATCCGAAAGCTTCGTGCCTTTTTGCAGCTCTATGTAACCTGAAATCTGCTGCGTTACTGCGGAGTAAAGGACGAACAAACCCGGGACCAGAAAAAGCTTCAGACGGAATACCCTTTCATCCCATGCTGCGATCCATGCTCCTCTGATACCTGGTTTGCCGCTCGTTAGCTGATGCTTTTGTAAAGATGTATTCCCGAACATTATATCGTTTTTTGAGCCGGGCTTACCACGACCGACTCAACACCGTGTATGTATATCTGCGTCCGAAGGATTTAATAATCCGGATACAGGGATTTAATGTACAATTAATAATGACTCGTTCAATCAGAGCCCTTGCGCCCATGCATCATTCCCGGTGAAAAAAGCTCCGGTAGACCACGGCATCCCGAGCCACAGATTGGCTCGGAAAAGGCGAGGGACCTTTTTGCTCTAAGTATATTGCACGTCATCCCGAGCCACTGAAAAGCTTAGAACAGGCGAGGGATCTTTGCTGTAAGGATGTAGCAACGGTAACTACAGTTAGTCGCAAAGGTCCCTCGCGCTCCTGCGTCGCACTCGGGATGACCGAGGGGGAGGAGGCGGCGGGCCATGGGGGCTGTCATCCCGAGCCAGAGAAAAGCTTAGGATACGCTGTCATCCCGAGCCACAGAAATAGCTTAGAAACCGCACGTCATCCCGAGCCACTGAAAAGCTTAGAACAGGCGAGGGATCTTTGCTGTAAGGATGTAGCAACGGTAACTACAGTTAGTCGCAAAGGTCCCTCGCGCTCCTGCGTCGCACTCGGGATGACCGAGGGGGAGGAGGCGGCGGGCCATGGGGGCTGTCATCCCGAGCCAGAGAAAAGCTTAGGATACGCTGTCATCCCGAGCCACAGAAATAGCTTAGAAACCGCACGTCATCCCGAGCCACTGAAAAGCTTAGAACAGGCGAGGGATCTTTGCTGTAAGGATGTAGCAACGGTAACTACAGTTAGTCGCAAAGGTCCCTCGCGCTCCTGGGGCGCGCTCGGGATGACCGAGGGGGCGAAGGAATGTTTTATTGTTCCGTAGCTACACCCATCCCATCCTCAATTTCCTTATAAGCTTTCACCTGCTCCAGGGCATCGGGCACCACGTCGCTGATCACCACGATGAATGATCCTTTCACGGCTGTTTTGATCGCATAGTCGATTGCGTCTGCTTCCTTGCGGAACACGGTTATTTTCTTATTCGGATCAACGCTGTTGATGCCGATTGTCATCAATTCGATCATCTCTTCCTCAGTCCGTCCGCGGAGGTTCTTGTCCTGCCGGATAATGATCTCGTCAAATATCTTGGCGGACTCGGCGCCCACGGCGATGATGTCCTCATCCCTTCTGTCGCCGACCGCTGCCACGATCCCTACTTTAAGCGCCGCATCAACGGTCTGAACAAATTTGCCGATCGCCTGTATGCCATGCGTATTATGCGCATAGTCGAGCATGATCGTGTAGTTCTTGAAATTGAACATGTTCATGCGGCCAGGTGTCATCGCGGGCGAAGGCACAAACGTCTGCAGCGCCTGCCGTATATCTTCTGTCTTGAATTCGCTGACGTAAGCAGCCAGAGTTGCGGCAAGCACGTTGGCGATATTGAATTCTGCCTTGCCGGAAAATGTCAGTGGAATATTGGTCACTTTCTCGATCCTGATCTTCCAGGTGCCCTTCAGAATGGTGATATATCCTTGCTCAGACACGGCCGCAAGACCGCCGGTCGCACAGTGTTCCCGAATGCGGGGATTGTTCTCATCCAGTGAAAAATAAGCCAGCTTGCAATCGAGACTTTTGCCCATGGCATACACGTGGTCGTCGTCTGCATTCAGGATGCTGTAGCCATCTTTGAACACGGTGTTTGCAGCCACGGCCTTCACCCTGGCAAGCTTCTCGATCGTGTCGATGCCCTGCAGGCCGAGATGGTCTTCGGCCACATTTGTAACGACGGCAACATCGCAATTGTGAAAGCCCAGGCCGGCCCGCAGAATACCGCCGCGCGCACATTCCAGCACGGCAAAATTCACGGTAGGGTCCCGCAGCACAAACTCGGCTGAAACAGGGCCGGTACAATCGCCCTTTACCATCAGCTGATTCTGTACATAGACGCCATCCGTGGTCGTGTAGCCCACTTTGTAGCCCATCTGCTTTACGATGTGCGCGATCAGTCGTGTTGTCGTGGTCTTACCGTTGGTGCCGGACACGGCAATAATAGGAATGCGTGCTGAGGTTCCCGGAGGGTACAGCATGTCGATGACCGGCTCGGCCACGTTGCGGGGCAGGCCTTCGGTAGGATCGAGGTGCATGCGGAACCCGGGAGCGGCATTGACCTCCAGCACGGCGCCGCCATTTTCTACAATAGGAGTAGAAAGATCGTCGGCCATGATATCGATACCGCAGATGTTCAGGCCGATGATCTGAGCGATCCGCTCGCACATGAAAATATTGGTCGGATGCACGAAGTCGGTCACATCGGTGGCCGTACCGCCGGTGCTCAGGTTCGCTGTTGGCTTCAGCCAGAGCTCTTCCTGATCTGCTATGACGGTCTCCAGCGTATATCCCTTTTTCGCTAAAATGTTATTTGTGAAATCGTCGATCTTGATGGCCGTAAGTACGTTTTCATGTCCGTATCCGCGGCGCGGGTCGGCGTTCACTTTATCAATTAACTGCTGAACGGTGCTGACGCCGTCGCCGATCACAGAAGCTGGTGTACGCAGGGCCGCCGCTACAAATTTGTAGTTGATGACGAGTACCCGGAAGTCGCGCCCGGTGATATATTTTTCACAGATGATGCCCCGTGAATATTTCTTTGCGGCAGCGAATGCTTCGATCGCTTCATCCCAGGTGCGAATATTGGTCGTGGCGCCTTTACCGTGATTTCCATTTACAGGCTTTGTCACAATCGGATATCCGATCCGGTCGATTGCGCTCTTCAGCTCTTCTTCATTGTAAACGATACGTCCTCTCGGCACCGGGATCTCGGAAGCTTCCAGCAGGTTCTTGGTCTCTTCCTTGTCGCAGGCAATTTCGACCGCGATGCTGCTGGTCGTGCTGGCTACGGTGGCTTGTATGCGCACCTGGTTGCAGCCGTAGCCCAGTTGCACCAGCGAGCTTCTGTTCAGCCGGATATAGGGTATTTTTCTTCTTATAGCCTCCTCTACGATCGAGCCGGTGCTCGGACCTAGTCGTTCATCTTCCCGGATCTCCCGCAATGTCTGAATATCATTTTCCAGATCATAGGGCTCGTTATTGATCAAAGCCTCGGCAATTCGTACGGCCGCGCGGGCTGTGTAGATCCCTGCCTTCGCCTCCTGATATGAAAATACGACGTGGTATACGCCGCGCTGGTCGCTTTCCCGGGTTCGACCGAAGCCGGTATCCATGCCGGCCAGGGTTTGCAGCTCGAGCGCCAAGTGCTCGATTACATGCCCCATCCAGGTGCCTTCTTCGATCCTGAGAAACAGCCCGCCCAATACTCCTTCTGAACAACGATGACTATAAAGCGATGGCATCAGTGCTTCAATGCGCTCCCGAAAGCCCGGTATCTTATTGGTAGGCATATCCTCGAGTTCTTCCAGGTCGAGGAGCATGACAATTAATTTATGCCTTTTTGAAGACCAATAATTTGGCCCGTTCATCACTTTGATGTCTTCAATTTTCATTTCAGTCGATTAATGCCTTAAGTTAACAAAAAGCTATTCACTACAGGTTACTTAGCCGGAAAGCCATAACTTTGCATGTTATTTATAATAATAACCTGTATTAAGTTGAAACATCCAAAGGGTTATCTCGTATCGGTAGGTGGGGCAGAAGATAAAGGAACTGATCTTGAAAAAGGTATTATTGAGCGTAACAAGCTCAATTTTTTTGAATTAGGCATTCTCAGGAATATCATCAATCTCGCCAAAAACCATGGCGACCCGATCGTTGAGGTAATTACTACTGCTTCATCGATACCGCAGGAGGTAAGCGAAAAATACCGCGAAGCGTTTGCCAAGCTGGGCTGCGAAAATGTCGGGCATCTCAATATCCGCAACCGGGAAGATGCTTCGAATCCGGAGTATATCGATCGCATAAAAAAATGTAACTGCCTGATGTTCTCAGGTGGCAATCAGCTCCGGCTGAGCTCCATTTTCGGAGGAACCAAGATTCTGGAGATAATCAAAGAGCGCTACCAGAACGAACAGTTTGTAGTTGCCGGTACCAGTGCCGGCGCCATGGCAATGAGCAATACCATGATCTACGAAGGCAGTGCTGACCGGGCTCACCTCAAGGGCGAAGTGAAGATCACCACTGGCCTTGGGTTTGTGAACGACGTGATCATCGATTCGCATTTCGATAAGCGCGGACGTTTCAACAGGCTGGCACAGGCCGTGGCTGCGAATCCAGGCGCCATCGGCATCGGGCTCGGCGAGGACACCGGCGTTATCGTATCCGACGGCAGCGAACTAAAGGCGATCGGCTGCGGCAGCGTAGCGATCATCGATGGTAAATTCATCGACTACAACAATATCGCCGATGTCGAAATGGGCAGGCCGATCTCCGTTGAGAACATCATCGTTCACCTGATGTCGAACGGGGACGTGTACGATCTCAGCTCAAGGAAATTCACCGGCGCCGAAGTAGCGGTCATGCCCGCGGAATAGTGCGCGGGCAGTTTGCTTTTTAACACTAAGGCACTTAGTTCACTAAGGTGCACTAAGTATTGGGCTTATTTACTTCAGCAACTTCCCTTAGTGTTCCTGACTGCTCTTAGTGCCTTAGTGTTGAAATCAGGCCGCCGTCCCGCTATGCAATCTTGTGCATTAGTCTTTGTAGATTTTTATAGCCTGTTCCCCCTTGCTTTTTTTGAAAGCGCGGTACATTCCCTCGCTGTTGAAAGTCAGAGCAATATTGCCATGCTTGTCGATCGCGATAAGCCCGCCCTCGCCTTGTATGTTCACGAGCTTTTCATGAACCACTACGTTGCAGGCTTCTTCAAGGGATAGTCCTTTGTACTCCATCAGGCAGGAAATGTCGTACGCAACGACCGCGCGAATGAACAGTTCTCCATGGCCGGTGCAGGATATCGCGCAGGTCGAATTATTTGCATAGGTGCCGGCGCCGATGATCGGCGTGTCGCCAACCCGGCCGAATTTTTTATTGGTCATGCCGCCGGTGCTGGTAGCTGCCGCCAAATTACCTTGAACATCCAGGGCCACCGCGCCGACCGTTCCGAATTTTTTGTCTTTGTGGTCGAGCTGCATGGTATCGCTGCCTTTTAGTTCCTGCCATTGCTGATACCGGAAATCATTATAGAAATAAGCTTCGTCCGCGGTTTCAAGACCAAGTGTCGCAGCAAAGGCTTCCGCCCCTTTTCCGGTAAGCATCACATGCTCGCTTTGCAGCATGATCAGTTTTGCCAGCCGGACGGGATTTTTGATCCCACTAATTCCGGCTACCGCGCCGGCTCCGAGTGTTTTGCCGCACATAATGGAGGCATCCATCTCGTGCATACCCAGGTGATTGAAAACCGAACCCCGGCCTGCATTGAAAAGCGGGAAATCTTCCAGGGAGATCACCGCTGCCTCTACGGCGTCAAGGCTTGTTCCGCCATGTTCTAATATTGAAAAACCCGCGTCCAGGGCAGCTTTCAGGCCCGATTCGTATTCTGCCTGCAAGGCTGGGCTCATATTGCTTTTCAATATGGTGCCTGCGCCTCCGTGAATTGCCAGACCGAAATTGGTGGACATGGATCGTTTTGATTTAGGGGTAAAAGTAGGAGCAACGGATGTTGCTTTCTCCTTCGAAGCTGTTCTTATCAGACGTTCAAGCTGCATTTTCCAATATCCTGAGAATAAAAAAAAGCTTGCTATTCAGGCTGTTTTTCAAGAGAATACTAACAAATCCGCGACGCATCCTCCCAGGATCGGTCCACGCTGATCTATGTGTATTCAGGCGATCCCGCGAATTTAGTTGCGGGTTTATCTCTCACTTATGTCGCCACGCCAACTAGTTACATTTTGGGTTGAAGCTTTCAACCGCGCTGATGTTCAGACACTGGAATCCCTCTATTCCGAACGGGCTGTAAATCACCAAATGCCTAAGGACCCTGTGGCCGGTAAGGAAGAAATCGGGAAAATGTTCCGGGATGAATTCGCGAGTGCTCCGGACATGCATTGTGAAATCGTCCAGATCATCGAAGAAGGGAATTGGGCAGTTCTGGAATGGAGAGATCCAAAGGGCTTCCGGGGCTGCGGCTTTTTTGAAATTCAGGATGGGTTGATAAAGATGCAGCGAGGCTACTGGGACCGTTTGACGTTTAATCGTTTGTATGGATTGGAATAGAGATGTATTTTATTTTTAAATGCTTCAAAGGGACTTTATACTATTTTAAGACGAGTAATATTGTGATGTATTTTTATTCTCATTAGCCTCAAGTATATTTCGCACACATTCAAGACCCTGGTATCGTGAAAACACTCACCGTTGTTGCTTTATGCTTGTCACTGACAGTCTCCGTAAATGCGCAATCCTGGCGGCTTGGCCTGAACGGCGGGATGTCGCAGACATTGATGAGTGCTGACTGGAACGACGACCGGAAGCCTTTGCTGACCTGGAATGCCAACCTTGAATTGAACCGCCGCACCCAAAGACACTTTGAATACGGCGCTGAAATTTCCGTTCAACCGATCGTTGACCAAAGGACGCTGAACTTGATTTTCGAAGATGAATTCGATCCGATGACGGGTTTTAAAACAGTGACCCGCAAAGTGGATCATTACTGGGCAAACCCGTCAATTTCCTTATCTCTGAAAGGCGGGTATTTCTGGGAAAAAGCTAAGCACAGCTTGGGTATCGGTGGGGGAGTTGGTTATTGTTTAGTTCCTGAATTTGATAGGTCAAAATATGTTCTATTTAATAATAATGAAATGTCCGCGCCTGTAGGAGGCAGAGGAATAGTCGAAACAATTTATCTCAGGTACGCGTTTGCCATCGGAGTGCATTTTGGGATTAGTGCAGCAGTTCAACCCCGCTTTTACCAATTGCATTATAAACAACCGACGATTTTTTCAGAGGAGCAGGATTTCAGCGGCTACAGCCTTCCTGTATCGGTCGGAGTGGTCTATAAGTTCTGATTTTGAAGGAGCTCATTCCTTGATGTTTCACTGATATTTTCCAGAATACACCTCCGCAAGTCTCAATTTGCGGAGGTGTTTCCTTGCAACGTATCTAATGAAAATCAGGGATGCTCATTACTAAAATCGTATCTGACCGGAGCATCTCCCGCTTTGATCAAAACGGTGTCGGCCTGGTGGACGTTGTCAAACGCGAGGGTGAATTCGTACACGACATCTCCGTGCTTTCCGAGTAAGCCTCTGAAAAAGCAGCCTGAATAGTCGATCAGGTCGGGGTCTTCAAAGCCCACCCCGCCCTGGCAGGTTAGTTCCCCGTTTCCGATGACCTGGAAACTGATAAAATCGGCCTGAGGCGCTCCCGGATCGATCCCGATAATCGTTTCGATCTGCGTTTTTGTCAGGGTCAGTGAACGGGCAGGGCCATTGTATCCTGCAATAAATGCGTCGTATTGCGATATGCCTCCCTCGAGAATGTGCCGGTCCACAACAGCGTTTGAGCCGCCGGCAGCCGAACAATACGCGGGCCCGCTGAATGCGGGAAAATCTTTGGGCAGAATATTGTCGACGGCTTCCTTTCCAGCACAGTGGGAT
>JADMIO011403887.1_pt1 | contig 27036 bp, 26 predicted proteins | sample 8958161 | NCBI WGS metagenome assembly JADMIO01 (sample SAMN16585339, study PRJNA669376) | soil metagenome | isolation source: Crop rotation soil | place: USA: Cullars Rotation, Alabama | collected 2011
GCGACAACTTGTCCACGTGGAATTCTAAGCTTAGGATCCCAATGTGCTGGAAAGTTCACCGGCTGCTTCACGCCGGCACCGCTCCGCGCCGCTCGATCGCCGTCTCGCGCACCGGCAGGTTAACGAGCGCCGCCAGCACGCCCAGCGCCACGGTGAGCCACCACACCACGTCGTAGCTGCCGGTGGCGTCGTAGAGCTTGCCGCCCAGCCACACGCCCAGGAAGCTGCCCACCTGGTGGCTCAGGAACACGAAGCCGCTGAGCATGGACATGTGCTGCACGCCGAAGATCTGCGCCACCACCGCATTGGTCGGCGGCACGGTGGACAGCCACAGGAAGCCCATCACCGAGGCGAAGACGTACACCGACATCGGCGACAGCGGCAGCGTCAGGAACAGCACGATGGCCACCGAGCGCAGCGCGTAGATGGCGGCCAGCAGGTAGGGCTTGGACATGCGCTGGCCCAGCGTGCCGGCTACATAGGTGCCGAACACGTTGAACAAGCCGATCAGCGCCAGCGCGAAGGTGGCCACCTGCGGAGACAGGCCGTGGTCCTTCAGGTAGCTGGGCATGTGCACGCCGATGAAGACCAGCTGGAAGCCGCAGACGAAGTAGCCGGCCATCAGCAGCTGGAAGCTGCGATAGCCGAAGGCCTCGCGCAGCGCGCCGCCGATGCTCTGGCCGTGCTGCCGGTGCGCGCCGCCGGACGGCGCCGGCTCGCGCAGGCCCAGCGCCAGCGGCGCGATCACCAGCGCCGAGGCCGCCAGCACGTACAGCGCCGTCTGCCAGCCGAGGTGGCCGATCAGCCAGTTCTCCACCGGCACCATCAGGAACTGGCCGAAGGAGCCGGCCGCCGCGGCCACGCCCATGGCCCAGGAGCGCTTGTCCGCATCGATGTTGCGGCCGATCACGCCGTAGACGACGGCATAGGTCGTGCCGGCCTGGGCCACGCCCATCAGCACGCCCGCGGTGGCGGTGAACAGGGCCGCGTCGGACGCCCCGGCCATGCCCAGCAGGCCCAGCGCATAGCAGACCGCGCCGATCAGCAGCACCCGGAAGGCGCCCCAGCGGTCGGCCAGCATGCCGGCCAGCGGGCCGGCCAGGCCCCAGGACAGGTTCTGGATCGCGATCGCGAAGGAGAAGGCCTCGCGGGTCCAGCCGCGCTCCATCGTGATCGGCTGCAGCCACAGGCCGAAGCCGTGGCGGATGCCCATCGAGGTGGTGACCACCAGCGCGCCGCACAGCAGCACCTGGAACATCGAGAGGCGAGGGGCGGGCGCGTTCATGGGCGGAATGTAACGAATTCATCAAAGCAGCGTTGTCGCCAAGGCACGCCGGCCGCTGCGCGCATGCCGTCGGAACTTACAGTTAGGCCACACAACACGAGTCGGCGTCAGCCGATCAGAGAGGGGTCGCATCGATGAACGAATTCGTCTGGCTCGCCGGCGCCGCCGTCGCGCTTGTCCTGTTCTACCTGCTGTTCCGCCGCTCGCGCGCGGTCGAAGCGGACGAGGTCCCGCCGATGGCGGTGCGGCCGCAGCCCGTGGCGCCAGCCGTAGCGGCTGCACCCGTGCCCCTGACGGCGCCGCCTGAGCTGCTGGCCTTCGTCCCGGCGCGCGCCGACGCGCTCCCGGCGCAGCAGCGCCAGGAGATGTTCATGCTGTTCCGCCGCGTGCCGCGTCCGCCCAAGCTGATGCAGCAGCTGCTCTCGCCCGACTTCCTCAACACCGCCAGCTCGGCCCAGCTGGTCGACCTGATCGCCGCCGAGCCGCTGCTGGCGGCACGGCTGCTGGCGGTGGTGAACTCACCGGCCTACGGCCTGAGCCGCCCGGCGCAGAGCATCGACCAGGCGGTGATGCTGCTGGGCGTCAACGCGGTGCGCGCGATCTGCCTGCAGTACATGCTGCTGGCCTCCTTCGAGGGCGGCGACGGCGCCCGCGCCCAGCGCCTGGCGGCCACCTGGCAGGCCAGCGCCCTGGCCAGCGAGCTGGCCCAGCACCTGGGCCAGGCGCTGCACCTGGAATCGCCTGGCGCCACGGTGAGCGCGCTGGTGCTGTCCTTCCTCGGCCGCCTGGCGATCAAGGGCACGGTGACCGAGCAGCAGCTGGCACAGATCCCGCGCGAGGGTTTCCTGGCCCGCTCGGTGGCCGAGCAGCACCTGCTCGGGCTCACCGCGGGCGAGATCGGCCGGCTGCTGATGACCGAATGGGGCCTGCCCGCCGAGGTGGTGGCCGATGCCGCCGGCGTCGACGCCGTGCTGACCCGGCCGGCCGATCCTTCGTGGCCCGAGGCCGACGGCCGGCAGGCGCTGTGCTACTTCTGCGCGCGGGTTGGCGAACGGCTGGCGGACGGCAAGCCCTTCGATGGGCTGGAACAGGTGATGGACGAGGCGCCGGCCGACTTCTTCCGCTTCCGCGCCTACCTGGCCCATCCCTGGCTGCGCAACCTGGCCACGGCGCTGGCCGATCCGGCGCTGGCCGAGAAGCTGCTGCGTATGCGCGCGAGCCTGCAGCTCGGCTAGGAGCCTGCGCGGCAGAAAACATGGCTCGCGCCGGGGCGCAAATGGGCATCAATCTAGGCGCCGGCGAGGCGTGGGATGGGCGCCCACAACGAGCCGGCAACAACGAGTGATGCCCATTTGCGCCCCGGCCCTTCGGGTTGGGCTTGCAAGGGGCCTCATTCGGCGTTGCGCCGCTCGCCCGGACGCGAGTCCGGGCATCGCGCCGCGCCTTGCCTGAGGCCCCTTGCAAGCCCAACGCGAGCCATGTTTTCTGCCGCGCAGGCTCCTAGTTCCGGCGCTGCGCCTTGGCGGCGGGCTTCTTCGTCGCCGCGGGCTTGCTGGCGCCGGCCTTGCCTTTGGTGCTGTTGCCCTTGCTGCCCTTGGCGCCCTTCTTGCCGCCGGCCTTGCCCTTCTTGATGTCGTCGCTGGACTCGGTGGCAGCGGCGCTGGTCTCGGCCACGTCGTCCACCTGGGTCAGGATGCGGCCCTGCTTGACGCGGAACATCGGCGAGGCCACCGCCTTGATGTCCTGCAGCGGGTCGCTGGCCAGCAGCAGGAAGCTGGCCTCGCAGCCGGGCTCGAAGCAGCCGATCTGGCGCTTGGGGAACAGCGCGCGGGGCGTGTCCACCGTCGCCATCTTCAGCAGCTCGGCATTGGTGAAGACGCCGGTGCCGGCGAGCTGGGTCAGCTCCAGCTGCGAGGTGCCGGTGAACACGTCCGAGCCCAGCAGCAGCGTGACGCCGGCGTTCTTCAGCGTCTGCAGATTGCGCAGCTGCAGCTGATGCAGCATCTCGGCCTGCTCGGGCGCGGCCTTGAACAGCGCGCCGGCGATCGTCGCGGTGGTCACCGTGGTCTTCTGCCGGGCGGCCTGGGCGGCGCTCTCGGGGCTGATGACATAACGCTCAGGCCCATCGCCATGATGGTTGTAGTAGCCGGGCAGGTGGGCGATGTTGTCCACGCCCGCCTTGACCGCGGCATCGAAGTCGCCGGCGCTGTCCACATTGGCGCTCACCTTGAGTCCCGACTGGTGCGCGTGCTGGACGATGGCCGCGGCCGTCTCGGCGTCCAGGCCCAGGCGGCCCTTCAGCTCGGGCTTGCCGCGCAAGTCCGGCTTGTCGCTGTAGCTCAGCGTCAGGCGGATGAAGTCCGGCTTGCGTGAGGTGACCAGCTTCCACTTGGCGTCCACGTCAGCCGGCTTGTCCATCAGGATCACCGCCTTGTCGGCGATGTCGGACAGCTTGGGCTTGTTCGGCGCGGCGAGCAGGGCGGCCAGCGGCTGGCCGTCGCTGGAAGTGATGCAGGCGCTGGCGAAGACGACATCGGGGCTGTCCTCGGTGTTCAGCTTCGGGCGCACCGTGGCCAGGTCGGCGGGGTCGCTGCACAGCATCGCCGCGTAGAACACGCCGTCCTGAAGGTAGCGCTGCTCGTAGTGATCGACGCCCCAGTCGTTCTGCAGGTTGTAGTTGTGGGCCTCGGCGAGCGGCGGGATCATGAACTGGTTCTTCAGGTCCATGCGGCGGTTCACCCGGGCCGGCTTCTTGTCGGTGAACTTGCCGTTGACCACATAGAGCGCGCCCTTCCTGAAGCCCTGGCCGTCGAACCACTGGGCGTTGACGAGGGCGAAAGTCAGCTGCGCGCTGGCCTTGAAGGGCTCGGTCTGGGCCGACAGGGTGCCGCTGAAAACGAGCGTTAGCAGGGAAACGAGGAGAGAGGTACGGCGGCTCATAGGGGCGCAATGCTACCCATCTCGGGCCGGACCCTAGAATCCCGCCCCTATGGCTACGACGAACAAAGGCAATACGTCCCCCGCCTCCTATGGTGAGGCCTCGATCCGCGTGCTGAAGGGGCTGGAGCCCGTCAAGCAGCGGCCGGGCATGTACACGCGCACCGAGAACCCGCTGCACTGCATCCAGGAAGTGATCGACAACGCGGCCGACGAGGCGCTGGCGGGCTTCGGCAAGCGCATCGACCTGATGCAGCATGCCGACGGCTCGGTCAGCATCGCCGACGACGGCCGCGGCATTCCCTACGGCCTGCACCCCGAGGAAGGCGTCTCGGTGGTCGAGATCGTCTACACCCGGCTGCACGCCGGCGGCAAGTTCGACAAGGGCTCCGGCGGCGCCTACAGCTTCTCCGGTGGCCTGCACGGCGTCGGCGTGTCGGTGACCAATGCGCTGGCCAAGCGGCTGGAGGTGACGGTCTGGCGCGACAAGCAGGTGGCGACGATCGCCTTCGAGCACGGGGACGTCGTGGAACCCGTGGCCGTGCGCCCCGCCGCCAGCGGCGACCGCAAGCAGGGCACGACCGTGCGTGTCTGGCCCGAGGCCAAGTACTTCGAGAGCCCGGACCTGCCCAAGAACGAGCTGGTCCACCTGCTGCGCTCCAAGGCGGTGCTGATGCCCGGCGTCATCGTGACGCTGAAGAACGAGAAGAGCGGCGACACCCAGACCTGGTCCTACAAGGGCGGCCTGCGCGACTACCTGATGCAGACGCTGGTGACCGACCCGCTGATCCCGCTGTTCGAGGGCGAGCAGTACGCCAGCAAGTCCGAGACCGAGAACTTCGCCGAGGGCGAGGGCGCCTCCTGGTGCGTGGCCTTCACCGAGGAAGGCACCGTCATGCGGGAGAGTTATGTCAACCTGATCCCGACGGTGGCCGGCGGCACCCACGAGTCCGGCCTGAAGGACGGCCTGTTCGGCGCGATCAAGGGCTTCATCGAGATGCACTCGCTGCTGCCCAAGGGCGTGAAGCTGATGCCGGACGACGTGTTCTCGCGCGCTTCCTTCGTGCTGAGCGCCAAGGTGCTGGACCCGCAGTTCCAGGGCCAGACCAAGGAGCGCCTGAACTCCCGCGACGCGCTGCGCCTGGTCTCCACCTACGTGAAGCCGGGCCTGGAGCTGTGGCTGAACCAGCATGTCGAGTACGGCAAGAAGCTGGCCGACCTGGTCATCAAGCAGGCGCAGACCCGGCAGCGCGCCGCGCAGAAGGTCGAGAAGCGCAAGGGCTCGGGTGTTGCCGTGCTGCCCGGCAAGCTGACCGACTGCGAGAGCCGCGACCTGACGCTCAACGAGGTCTTCCTGGTCGAGGGCGACTCCGCCGGCGGCTCCGCCAAGATGGGCCGCGACAAGGAGACCCAGGCGGTGCTGCCGCTGCGCGGCAAGGTGCTCAACACCTGGGAGGTCGAGCGCGACCGCCTGTTCGCCAACAACGAGATCCACGACATCTCGGTGGCCCTGGGCGTGGACCCGCACGGCAAGAACGACACGCCCGACATGAGCGGCCTGCGCTACGGCAAGGTCTGCATCCTGTCCGACGCGGACGTGGACGGCTCGCACATCCAGGTGCTGCTGCTGACGCTGTTCTTCCGCCACTTCCCCAAGCTGGTCGAGGCCGGCCATGTGTACATCGCCCGTCCGCCGCTGTACCGGGTGGACGCGCCGGCCCGCGGCAAGAAGCCGGCGGCCAAGATCTACGCGCTGGACGAGGGCGAGCTGACCGCCACGCTGGACAAGCTGCGCAAGGAAGGCGCCCGCGAAGGCTCCTGGAGCATCAGCCGCTTCAAGGGCCTGGGCGAGATGAGCGCCGAGCAGCTGTGGGACACCACGCTGAACCCCGAGACGCGCCGCCTCTCTCCGATCACCTACGGGCTGCTGGACCTGGAAGCCACCGAGGTGTCCATCAACAAGCTGATGGGCAAGGGCGAGGCCTCGTCGCGGCGCGAGCTGATGGAGATCCACGGCGACTCCGTCGAAGTGGATGTATGAGCACGCCCTCCGTTCGCCCTGAGCCTGTCGAAGGGCTTGCATGAAACCGCTGGTGACGCTGCGTCCGACGATGCTGTCCGACCTCGACTACGTCGTGTCGGTCGAGCAGGACGCGGCCAACCTGCCTTTCATCACGCCCTGGGAGCGCACCCAGCACGAGGGCGCGGTGCGCTTCCCCGACTCGCGCCATTTCATCGTGGAAGCGCAGGAGCGGGCGGCCGGCTTCGTGATCCTGCAGGGCTGCCGCAATCCGCATCGCTCCATCGAGCTGAAGCGCCTGGTGCTGGGGCCGGACAAGGGCCGCGGCTACGGTCGGGCCTGCGTGCGCCTGCTCAAGAAGATGGCCTTCGAGCAGCTGGGCGCGCACCGCTTCTGGCTGGACGTGAAGGCGCTCAACGCGCGGGCGCTGAAGCTCTACGCGGGCGAAGGCTTCGTCGAGGAAGGGCGGCTGCGCGAGAGCGTGCGCCTCTCGGGCGCCGGCGCCGACGGCTACGACAGCCTGGTGGTGATGTCCATGCTGGACCGCGAGTACCAGGCCCGCGTGGCGCTGGGCGTGGAAGCGGCATGAGGCGCCTGCTGGTCTCGCTGTCGATGCTGTGTGCCGCCGCCGCGGCGCACGCCGAACTATGGGGTTATGTAGACGGACAGGGCGTCGCCCACCTGGCCCATGCCCCGCTGGACGGCAACTACAGCCTCGTCCTCGGCACGCCCGACACCAGCTACGGCCGCGTCCCCGGCAAGCTCGACGGCAGCCAGCACCTGCTGACCTGGCTGGAGATCGCGCCCGAGGTCAAGGCCATCCAGCCCTACCTGCGCCAGGCCGCCGCGCGCCACGGCGTGGACATGGAGCTGCTGAAGGCGGTGATCACCGTCGAGTCCGGCTACAAGCGCGACGCGGTGTCCCCGCGTGGCGCCATGGGCCTGATGCAGATCACGCCCGAGACGGCGGCCCGCTATGCCACGCCCGCCGACGCCCAGCACCTGCTCGACCCGCGCACCAATGTGCTCACCGGCGCCCGCATGCTGGCCGACCTGATCCGCCGCTTCGGCCGCATCGACGCGGCGCTGGCCGCCTGGAACGCCGGCGAGGGCGCGGTGCGCCGCGCCGGCAACCGCGTGCCCGACATCGACGAGACCCAGGCCCATGTGCACCTGGTGCTCGAGCTCTACTGGGCGCTGCTGCAGCGCAGCCTGCCGGCGCGTGCGCAGCAGCTCCAGCTGCATTGACTGACAAGAATCTTTCCTAACGTCGTTTCATGACTGACCAAGCCGATCTCTTCGCTCCCGCACCCCCGCCGCCGCCTTCCGGCAACGACGACGCGCTGACGCTCGCCCACTACGCCGAGCGCGCCTATCTCGAATACGCGCTGTCGGTCGTCAAGGGCCGCGCGCTGCCCGACGTCACCGACGGCCAGAAGCCCGTCCAGCGCCGCATCCTCTATGCGATGGAGCGCATGGGCCTGGCCTTCACCGGCGCCTCGGGTGCCAAGCCGGTCAAGGGCGCCCGCGTCGTCGGCGACGTGCTGGGCCGCTTCCATCCGCACGGCGACCAGTCGGTCTACGACGCGCTGGTGCGCATGGCGCAGGACTTCTCGCAGCGCTATCCGCTGATCGACGGCCAGGGCAATTTTGGTTCGCGCGACGGCGACGGTGCCGCGGCGATGCGATATACCGAGGCGCGTCTCGCGCCCATCGCCCGCTTGTTGTTGGACGAAATCGACGAGGGTACCGTCGACTTCCAGCCCAACTACGACGGCTCCACCGAGGAGCCGAAGAACCTGCCCGCGCGCCTGCCCTTCGTGCTGCTCAACGGCGCCAGCGGCATCGCCGTGGGCCTGGCCACCGAGGTGCCCAGCCACAACCTGAAGGAAGTGGCCGCCGCCGCCGTCGCGCTGCTGAAGAACGAGAAGCTGTCCGACGACGAGCTGTTCGCCCACCTGCCCGGCCCCGACTTCCCCGGCGGCGGCCAGCTGATCAGCTCGGCCGAGGACATCCGCGCCGCCTACACCTCCGGCCGCGGCAGCCTGAAGCTGCGCGCCCGCTGGAAGATCGAGGACCTGGCGCGCGGTCAGTGGCAGCTGGTCGTTACTGAACTCCCGCATGGCACCAGCACGCAGAAGGTGCTGGAGGAGATCGAGGAGCTGGTCAACCCGAAGGTCAAGACCGGCAAGAAGGCGCTGACCCAGGAGCAGCTGCAGCTGAAGGCCAGCACGCTGGCAGTGCTGGACGTGGCGCGCGACGAGTCGAACAAGGACGCGCCGGTGCGCCTGGTGTTCGAACCCAAGAGCCGCACCGTCGAGCAGCAGGACCTGATCACCACGCTGCTCGCGCACACGAGCCTGGAGACCTCGGCCTCCGTCAACCTGACGATGATCGGCCTGGACGGCCGGCCCACGCAGAAGAGCGTGCGCCAGATCCTCACCGAGTGGCTGGCCTTCCGCCAGGCCACCGTGCAGCGCCGCACCCAGCACCGCCTGGACAAGGTGCTGGACCGCATCCACGTGCTGGAAGGCCGGCAACTGGTGCTGCTGAACATCGACGAGGTGATCCGCATCATCCGCAACGCGGACGAGCCCAAGCCGGCGCTGATCGAGCGCTTCCGCCTGAGCGACCGCCAGGCCGAGGACATCCTCGAGATCCGCCTGCGCCAGCTGGCCCGGCTGGAGGCGATCAAGATCGAGCAGGAACTCGCCAAGCTGCGCGAGGAGAAGACCAAGCTCGAAGACATCCTGGCCAACCCCGGAGTGCTCAAGCGCACCGTGGTCAAGGAGATCGAAGCGGATGCCAAGCAATACGGCGACGAGCGCCGCACGCTGATCCAGGAGGAGAAGCGCGCGGTGGCCGAGGTGCGCATCGTCGACGAGCCGGTGACGGTGGTCGTCTCGATGAAGGGCTGGGTGCGTGCGCTGAAGGGCCACGAGGTGGACCCGGCGGCGCTGGCCTTCAAGAGCGGGGACCAGCTCTACGGCGTCTTCCCCTGCCGCAGCGTGGACCCGCTGATCGTGTTCGGCAGCAACGGCCGGGTCTACTCGGTGCCGGTCTCGGCGCTGCCGGGCGGTCGCGGCGACGGCCAGCCGATCACCTCGCTGATCGAGCTGGAAGCCGGCACGCAGATCGCGCACTACCTGGCGGCGGCGCCGGGCCAGAAGATGGTGCTGGCCGGCACCGGCGGCTTCGGCCTGATTGCCCAGACCGGCGACCTCGTTGCCAGCAAGAAGGCCGGCAAGACCTTCCTGACGCTGGAGGGCGAGGAGAAGCCGCTGCCGCCGGCCTTGCTGCCGGCGGGAGAGGTTGCAGGCGTGCAACTGGCCTGCCTGGCGCTGGAAGGCCGTCTGCTGACCTACGCGATCGACGAGCTGAAGCACCAGCCGAAGGGCGGCCGCGGCCTCACGCTGATCGACCTCGACGTCAAGGACGCATTGGTCAGCGTCGCCGCTTTCAGCCAGCAGCTGCTGGTGCAGGGCAGCGGCCGCGGCGGCAAGGCCAAGGAGGAGCTGCTGAAGGGGGCAGGTCTTGCCGCCTATGCCGGCAAGCGGGCGCGCAAGGGCAAGCCGGTCGAGGGCATGCAGAAGGTGATGCGGGTGCTGGCGCCCTGATCGTCGCGCGGCTCAGGTCCTGGCCGTCGTCTCGCGTGCCAGGATCCTCTTGCGCGCCGCATGGATGTTGTTCCGCAGCGCATACAGCTCGTCCGCATAGCTCAGCGGCACCGCCACGCGGTTGACCCGCTCATCCAGCTGGTCGAGCCGCTTGTGCGCGCTTTCGGCCGATTCCTCGCCGCTCTCCACCCGCTCCTCGACCTCCCGCAGCAGCGCATACCAGCGGAACACGCGGCGTCGCACGCGCCACTGGTACAGCGGCGGGATCACCCGCGACAGCGGCAGCAGCACCAGCAGCAGGCCGCCGATCAGCAGGCCCATGCGCTGCAGCAGGTTGGCCAGCCAGAAGGGCAGCCAGCGCTTGTAGAAGGGCGGCTGGCCGTTGATCGCCTGGTCGCCCTCGGGGCTCACCGGCAGCTCGCTGGTGCGGGTGTTGGGGAAGTCGCGGGCGCGGTTGAACCAGCCGACCTCGCCGTGCAGCTTCACCGCCGCATCGGCGAACAGCTCGCGCAGCGCCGGGTGCACGTCCTCGCGGGACAGCAGCGAGGTGGTCAGCGCCACCATCGAAACGTCCTGCGGCGGCAGGTCCGCGGCCAGGTCGGCCACGCCGCGCGGCAAGGTGACGCCGGAGAAGAAGCCGAAGCGGCGGGTGTAGGCATCGGCCTGGGCGAGGTCCATCAGCGCAACGTCCGGCGCACGCAGCAGCTTGCGCACGAAGCGGGACTGGGCCGCCTGCGCCAGCACGATGGCGTCGAGCTTGCCCGTCAGCAGCGCCTCGGTGGCGGCCTCGGGCGCCAGGTGTTCCAGGTGCAGCTGGGCCGTTTCCAGCTTGTTGGCCTTGAACAGCCGCTCCATCAGCACCGGCACGCCGCTGCCCGCCGTGTCCACGTTCAGGCGCAGCGGCGCCAGCTGGGGCAGGGCGCTGAGCGGCTTCGCCGCCTTGGGCGGCTTGCGGTAGAAGATCCATAGCGGCTCGTAGAACAGCGAGCCGAGGGAGAGCAGCGCGTCGTCGTTGCTGTACTCGTCGGTGCCGCCGCGCACGAAGGCCAGGTCGGCCTTGTCCTCGCGCAGCAGCTGCAGGTTCTCGGCCGAGCCGGCGGTGGCGACCAGCTTCACCTCGATGCCCTTGGCTTTCAGCAGCTCGGCGTAGCGCTTGCCGAACAGCTCGTAGCTGGAGCCCTCGGGGCCGGTGGCCAGGCGGACGGTCTTGGGCGGCTGCGGGTCGATCCACCAGTAGGCGCCGACCAGCAGCGCGGCAACCAGGAAGAACAGCGGCCCGATCGAGGCCAGCAGGTCGCGCAGCTGCTGGGCGGCGGTGGCGAAGGTGCGGGGCATGCGGGTCATGCTAACGCCGAGCCTCACCAGCTCTTGAACGGACGGCTTGCGAGGCTGGAGTTGAAGTAGCGGGGATCGTGGGTCACTTCCTCACCGGCCCAGGACGGCTTGTCGAAGGCCTGGTCCTCGGAGGCCAGCTCCACCTCGGCGACGACGAGCCCCGCGTTCTCGCCGAAGAACTCGTCGACCTCCCAGACGAGGCCGCCGACCTCGACGCGCCAGCGCTGCTTGTCGATGCAGGGGCCGTCGCTCAGCGCGAGCAGCTGCCGGGCATCGTCCAGCGGGATCGGGTACTCGAACTCGGCCCGGCTGGCGCCCTTCGATTCGCCCTTGACGGTCAGCCAGGCCTCGCCGCCGGCGATGCGCACGCGCACGGTGCGCTGCTTGTCGCGGTTCAGGTAGCCCTGGCTGAGCCGGGTCGGGGTCAGGTCTTGCTGTTTCCAGGCCTCGCCGACGACGAGAAACTTGCGTTCGATTTCGATACCCATCGGCGGCGGGGCTCCTGTTCAGAAAGACTCAGCGATGACTCTCGACTTCGCGGATCGCTCGTTCCGTGGCATGGAGCGCGCGTTCCAGATGTCGCAGCGCGCGCAGCTGCGCGCCACGTGCATTGCGATTGTCTTCCTCCTCCGAGAGATCCTGCTTGGCCTTCTGCAGCAACTGCTCGGCTTGGTGCAGGCGGCCCGGGCGGTCCAGGTGCGCGTCTTCGGCCGGATGCATGCCGAGGTCCTTGGCGTCGGTCGCGGCGGCCTTGCGCACCTCGTCGATCGTCGCGTCGACGGCGATGACGGCCTCGTTCTCGCTGGCGCCCACGGCCGGATCCCCTGGGCGATGCTTCAGGTTCCAGCGGGCATCCTGCAGATCGGTCAGCGCGTGCAGGTAGCCGGGATGGTGTCCCGGGGTGTCGGCATGGGTGGCCAGCGGCAGCAGGGCGGCGGCCAGCAGGGCGCCGCAGGCGCAGAGTTGCAGCTTGGTCTTGATCGTCTTCATGGCAGGGCTCCTTCGGTCAGGGTGGCGGGAACCGGCAAGGCCGGTGCCTGCTCTCGCGAACGCCTGCTCCTGCGCCGTCGTTGACGGACCTAACGTCCGGTTTCAACGTCAGGAGTTGTGCTTCCTTGCCATCGCCGCGGCGCACTCGCGCACCAGCGCGGGGCCCTGGTAGATCAGCCCGGTATAGACCTGCACCAGGTCCGCCCCGGCTTCCAGCTTGGCGCGCGCATCGGCACCGCTGAACACGCCGCCGACACCGACGATCGGATAGCCCGCGCCCAGCTCCGAGCGCAGCAGGCTGATGACCCGGTTGCTGGCCTCGAACACCGGCTTGCCGGACAGGCCGCCGGCTTCTTCCGCATGGGCCAGCCCCTTGACCGCCTCGCGCGAGATGGTGGTGTTGGTGGCGATCACGCCGTCGATGCCGTTGGCCTTCAGCGTGCGGGCGATCACCGCGACCTGGGCCTCGTCCAGGTCCGGCGCGATCTTGACGAACATCGGCACGCGGCGCTTGTGCTCCACCGCCAGCGCCAGCTTGCGCTGCTGCAGGCGCGAGAGCAGGGCGTCCAGCGCCTCGTCGCTCTGCAGCGCGCGCAGGTTCTTGGTGTTGGGGCTGGAGATGTTGACGGTGACGTAGTCGGCATGGGGGAACACACCCTCCAGGCCGATCAGGTAGTCGTCCACCGCGTTCTCGATCGGCGTGGCGGCGTTCTTGCCGATGTTCAGGCCCACCAGGCCGCCGGCCTTGCGGAAGCTGGTGGCGCGCCGGACGTTGGCGAGGAAGGCCGGCAGGCCCTCGTTGTTGAAGCCCAGGCGGTTGATCAGCGCATTCGCCTCGGGCAGTCGGAACATGCGCGGCTTGTCGTTGCCGGGCTGGCCCTTGGGCGTCACCGTGCCCACCTCGATGAAGCCGAAGCCCATGGCGCCCAGGCCGTCGATGCAGCGGCCGTTCTTGTCCAGGCCGGCGGCCAGGCCGATGCGGTTGGGGAACTTCAGGCCGGCGACGGTGACCGGATCGCTGATGCGCTGCTGCGACCACAGGCACTGGGCCGGCGTGTTCTGCAGCCGGGCGATCGAGTTCAGCGTCAGCTCGTGGGCGTGCTCGGGGTCCAGGCCGAACAGGAAGGGGCGGGTGAGGGCGTAGGGGATCAGCGGCATAACCCGCGATTGTCGCAAACCCGCTCAGCTCCGATCCCAGGGCGGGACCTCGCCCATCTTCTCCAGCATGAAGTCGATCAGCGCGCGCACCTTGGGGCTGGGCTGGCGGCTGGGCAGGTAGACCGCGTAGAGCGTGTCCGCCTCGGCATTGCCGCCCAGCGGCTGCCAGCCCGGCAGCAGGGCCTTGAGCCGGCCGGCTCGCAGGTCCTCGCCGATGGCATAGGTCGGCAGCACGGCGATGCCCATGCCGGCCAGCGCCGCCACCCGCAGCGACTCGCTGCTGTTGACCGTCAGCCCGCTCTCGAAGCGCAGCGCGCCGCGCACCTGCACGCTCTTTTCCTCGCCCTTGGCCGCGTGGCGGAACTGCCAGCGGTCCGGCGCCTGCAGGTAGCCGAAGAGCAGGCAGCGATGCTCGGCCAGCGCCTCGACCGTCTTCGGCCGGCCGTGCGCGGCGAGATAGGCCGGCGAGGCGCAGACGGCATAGCGGATCGCCGCCAGCCGGCGCGCCACCAGGCCGTCCGCCGGCCGGGAGGTCAGTCGCAGCACGACATCGAAGCCTTCCTCGGCCAGGTCCACGTAGCGGTCGTTCAGGCCCAGCACCACCTGCAGCTGGGAAAAGCGCGCGCAGAACTCGCCCATCAGCGCGGTGAACTGCAGGTTGCCGAAGGCGGTGGAGGTAGACAGGCGCAGCACGCCGCGCGGCGCCTGGCCGCCCTCGACCTCGTCGGCCAGCGCCTGCGCGTCGTCCAGCAGGCGCAGCGCGCGCTCGTAGACGCCGCGGCCTTCGGCGGTGGGGCTGACGCTGCGGGTCGTGCGGTGCAGCAGCTTGCTGCCCAGCTGCGTCTCCAGCCGCACGACCTGCTTGCTGATGGCGGACTTGGTCGTGCCCAGCACGCGCGCCGCGGCCGAGAAGCTGCGGGCGTCGACGACGCGGGCGAAGGCATGCAGGTCTTCGAGGCGGCCCATGAGGTCTGTTCTCCGACTGGAAACACTGAATCTAATCCAAGGCGGATTGTGTCCCGGATGATCCATTCCTAGAGTGGCGACCATCGATACCCGAGGAGTTGCCATGTCCTTGAAGATTCCCGCGCTGAGCCTGCCGCTGCTGTTCGTACTGCTGTGGAGCAGCGGCTATGTGATGGGCAAGACCGCGCTGGCGCACACCGGGCCGCTGACGCTGCTGAGCCTGCGCTTCGGCATCGCCGCGGCGGTGCTGCTGGCGGTGGCGCTGGCGACCGGCGCGCCCTGGCCGCAGCGGGCGCGCGACTGGGGCCACCTGGTCGTCGTGGGCCTGCTGATGCAGCTGCTGCAGTTCGTCGGCGTCTACGAGGCGATGCGGCGCGGCCTGCCCAGCGGCATCGCCGCGCTGCTGATCGGCATGATGCCGCTGGCCACCAGCCTCGGCGCCTGGGGCTGGCTGGGCGAGCGGCTGGCGGGGCGGCAGTGGCTGGGCCTGCTGGGCGGACTGGTCGGCGTGGGCCTGGTCGTCGCGTCCAGGCCGCTGCAGGGTGGCGGCGATGCCGCGGCCTACGGCCTGGCGTTGCTGGGCCTGGTCGGCCTGGTGGCCGGCACCCTGTACCAGAAGCGCTTCTGCGCCGGCATGGACCTGCGCAGCGGCGCCTCGGTGCAGATGGGCATCTCGGCGCTGCTGGTGACGCCGCTGGCCGCTGGCGCCGAAGGCCTGGCGGTGCAGTGGAGCACCGAGGCGGTGCTGGCGGTGCTGTGGCTGGCGCTGGTCAACTCGATCGGCGCCTTCACGCTGATGTTCCTCCTGATCCGGCGCGGCCAGACCAGCGCGGTGGCGCGGCTGTTCTACCTGATCCCGGGCGTGTCGGCGGCAATGGGCTATGTCGTGCTGGGCGAACAGCTGCCGACGCTGGCGCTGCTCGGTTTCGGCGTTAGTGCCGCAGCGGTTGCTGTCACGTCGTTGTCAGCAGGGGGCCGCTCCAATGTCGATCCAACAAGTGCAAGAACAGGAAGGATCGAACCATGTGGACCCACGAAGCCAGCATCGAAACCCTCGCCGCGCCGGACCGCCTCTGGCACCTCTTCTCCGATGTCAATGGCTGGAAGCGCTGGAATGCGGGCATCGAGCGCATCCTGCTGCTCGGCGACTTCGCCAGCGGCACGCGTTTCGTGATGCAGCCGCCGGGGCAGGAGGCCTTCACCAGCAAGCTGCTGGACGTGGTGGAGAACGAAGGCTTCATCGACGAGACGGTGATCGACGATACCCGCGTCGTCGTCGACCACCGCTTGATCCCGCTGGCCTGGGGCGGCACCAAGGTGGTCTACAAGACGCAGATCGAAGGGCCGCAGGCGGCCGAGGTCGGGCCGCTGGTCACCGGCGACTTCATCGAGGTGCTGAGCGCGCTGAAGGACCTGGCGGAGCGCTGATGCCTCAGAGCACGAAGCCGCCGTCGATCGTCAGGCTGGCGCCGGTGACGAAGCCCGCCTCGGCGCTGGCCAGGTAGGCGACCAGGCCGGCGATCTCCTCCGGCTCCGCCAGGCGGCCCAGTGGCACGCGCGGCACGACATGCTCGCGCAGCGCGGCGGTCATGTCGGTCTCGGTCGGGCCGGGCTGGACGTTGTTGACGGTGATGCGGCGCGGCGCGAGGTCCAGCGCCGCGCCCTTGACCAGCGCCGCCACGGCCGCCTTGCTCATCGCATAGGCGCTGCTGCCGGGCGAGCCGGTGCGGATGGCGGTGTTGCTGCCGATCGTGACCAGGCGCCCGCCGTCCTTCATCCGCGCCGCCGCGGCCTGCAGCGCGACGAACACGCCGCGCACGTTGACGGCCAGCGTCTGGTCCAGGTCCGCGAGGCTGAAGCCGTCCAGCGGGCCCAGGCGCAGCACGCCGGCGTTGACCACCGCGAGATCGAGCGCGCCGAAGCGGCCCGTCGCCTGCTCGACGGCCTGCTGCAGCGCCGCCGCGTCCGCGCTGTCCGCACGGATCGCCAGCGCCCGGCGGCCCAGCGCCTCGACCTGCGCCGCCACGGCGGCCGCGTCGTCCGGCCGCGAGACAAAGGTCAGCGCCACGTCGTAGCCCTCGCGCGCCAGCCGGCGGGCGATCGCCGCGCCGATGCCGCGCGAGCCGCCGAACACCAGGGCCGTTCCCTTCGCTTCATTCTTCGTCGTCATCATGATTCCTTTAATTGAACAATCGTTCCATAACAGATCAAAAAAAAGCAGACGCCCTACTTGAGCGCCTGCAGGCTCAGCCGCGCCAGCGCGCGGAGTTCGGCATCGCCGGCGCCACCGCGGGCGGCCAGGCGGATGCCGGCGATATTTGCGATCAGGAAACCGGCCGCGTGCTGGACGTCCAGCTCCGCCGCCAGTTCGCCGTCCTGCTGGGCCTGGCGCAGCCGCGCTGCCAGGCCCGTGCGCAGCCCGCGCCCGGCCGCCTGGCGGATCCGGGCGAGTTCCTCGCTGCCTTCGCGGCCCTCGCCGAACTCGCTGACCGAGTGCGTGCCCAGGCAGGCCAGCCGCGCCTCGGCGACCACCCGCTTCATCATCGCCTCCAGCCCCGCCAGCGCCGTCGGCGCGCCGTTCAGCGCCTCCAGGTGGCCGGCGGTCTCGGCGGCGGCATAACGCTCCAGCGCAGCGCAGTACAGCGGCCACTTGCCGCCGAAGGTGTTGTACAGGCTCTGCTTGCCGATCTGCATCGCCTCGACCAGCATCTCGGCCGACGTGCCGGCATAGCCATGTTCGCGGAACACGTCGATGGCGGCATCCAGCGCCTGGTCGGGGTCGAACTGCTTCGGTCGGGCCATGGTGGGCGCCAGTATCCTGCAATTGGAATGATCGGTCAATAACTGCGAAAGCCAGCGGCCATAATCCAAGGCTCCCCCTGACGACCACCGCCACCTCGGCGCCACGCATCATGACCTCCCCGGATTCGGCTACCCGTGACACCACCCGCACCGACGACACGCGCATCAGCGCCGTGCGCCCGCTGATCTCGCCGGCCCTGCTGCTGGACGAACTGCCGCTGCCGGAGACCTCGCTGGAACTGGTGGAGCGCGCCCGCCGCGAGATCGGCGACGTGCTGCACGGCCGGGACGACCGGCTGCTGGTCGTCGTCGGCCCCTGCTCGATCCACGACCACGACCAGGCGATGGACTACGCGCGGCTGCTGAAAGACCTGCGCGACGAGCTGGCCGGGGACCTGCTCGTGGTGATGCGCGTGTATTTCGAGAAGCCGCGCACGACGGTGGGCTGGAAGGGCTATATCAACGACCCGCGCCTGGACGGCAGCTTCCACATGAACGAGGGCCTGCGCCTGGCGCGCCAGCTGCTGCTGGACGTCACCGCGCTGGGCCTGCCGGCCGGCACCGAGTTCCTGGACCTGCTGTCCCCGCAGTACATCTCCGACCTGATCGCCTGGGGCGCGATCGGCGCCCGCACGACCGAGAGCCAGAGCCACCGCCAGCTGGCCTCGGGCCTGTCCTGCCCGATCGGCTTCAAGAACGGCACCGACGGCGGCGTCAAGGTGGCGTCCGACGCGGTGCTCGCCGCCAGCGCCAGCCATGCCTTCATCGGCATGACCAAGATGGGCACGGCCGCGATCTTCGAGACCCGCGGCAACGAGGACTGCCACATCATCCTGCGCGGCGGCAAGGCGCCCAACTACGACGCCGCCTCGGTGCAGGCGGCCTGCGAGTCGCTGAAGGCCTCGGGCCTGCGCGAGCAGGTGATGATCGACTTCTCGCACGCCAACTCCAGCAAGAAGTACGAGCGCCAGATCGACGTGGGCCGCGACGTGGCCGCCCAGATGAGCGGCGGCGACCGGCGCATCACCGGCGTGATGATCGAGAGCCACCTGCAGCCCGGCCGCCAGGACCTGGGCCCCGGCCAGACCAAGCGCGACCTGCTGCCCGGCCTGTCCATCACCGACGCCTGCCTGGGCTGGAGCCAGACCGAGCCGCTGCTGCGCGAGCTGGCGGCGGCCGTCCGCGCCCGCCGTTCGCGCTGAGTCCGGGCGCTTCGCGCCGTTTCGCTGCCGTTCGTCGCAGCGCCGTCGCGGCGGGCGAGGGCGCTTTCTAGAGTGCGTTCCATCCCAACCGGAAGGAACGACCATGAACGCTGCCACCAAGCTCCTGCTGCTGACTCTGCCCGCCCTGCTGGCCCTGGACGCAGGGGCTGCCGACCTTGAAGTCGAGGTCCGCGGCCTCGCCGCCAGCGAGGGTCAGGTCTTGCTGGCCGCCTATGCCGATGCCGGCGACTGGCTGAAGAAGCCGGTGGCCGTGGCCCGCGCCGCGGCCACCGAGGCGCACGACGGCCGCCTCGTGCTGCGCGTGCAGGGCCTGCCGGACGGCATGCCGGTGGCGATCACGCTGTTCCACGATCGAGACGGCAACGGCCGGCTCAACATGAACGCGATGGGCATGCCGACCGAGCCCTACGGCTTCTCGAACGACGCCGCCGGCAGCTTCGGCCCGCCGAGCTTCGAGCAGGCGCGCCTCGCGCCGGGTGCGACGCGCATCACCGTCCGTCTGAACTGAAGCGGGAGGCCGTGATGACGACGACGACACGCCGCGACTTCCTGTCCGCCGCGCTGGCCTTCGGCCTGCCTCATGCCACCTTCGCCGCCGAGGCCGCACCCGAACTACTGCCGGTCGCCTGCCTGCACGGCGACGAGCGCCTCGACGCCGCCCCGCTGCAGATCGAAGGCCGGCTGCCCGCGGGCCTGCGCGGCACCTACTTCCGCAATGGCCCGGGCCTGATGGCCCGCGGCGGCGAGCGTTACCGCCACTGGTTCGACGGCGACGGCTTCGTGCAGGCGCTGCGCTTCGACGGCGAGGGCAAGGTCTCGCATCGCGGGCGCTTCGTGCAGACGGCCAAGCTGCAGGCCGAAGCGCGCGAGGGCCGCTTCCTGGTGCCGGCGTTCGGTACCGCGATCCCGCCGCGCGTGCCGGTGCGCAACGCCGACGCGATGAACGTCGCCAACACCAGCGTGCTGCAGCAGGCGGGCCGCCTGTATGCGCTGTGGGAAGGCGGCAGCGCCTGCGAGATGGACCCCGCGACGCTGGACACGATCGGCCTGCGCGCCTGGACGCCGGAGCTGGCCGGCCTGCCTTTCTCCGCCCATCCGAAGCAGGAGCCAGACGGCACGAGCTGGAACTTCGGCACCTCCGGGGACCGGATGGTGATCTACCGCATCTCGGCGGCCGGTGCCGTGGTCAACAGCAGCGTCTTCGAGATCCCGCCTACCGCGATGGTCCATGACTTCGCCGTCTCGCAGCGCTACCTGGTCTTCCTGCTGGCGCCGCTGACGCTGGACATGGCGGCGCTGCGCGCGGGCAAGGCCAGCTTCGTCGACGCGATGCAGTGGCACGGCGACGCGCCGACGCGCGTACTGGTCATCGACAAGCGCGACCTCTCGCAGCGCCGCCTGCTGGAGATGCCGGCCACCTTCGTCTTCCACTTCGGCAATGCCTGGGATGAAGGCGATGTGATTCGCCTGGACTTCGTGAAGGGCGAGGCGCTGCCGCTGATCAACGAGCGGCTGCAGGCCATCATGCGCGGGGAGCGGCCCGATGAGCCGCATCCTTCCACGCCGCGCTTCATGCGCATCGACCTGGCCGGCACCGGCCGCATCGCGATCGAGGCACGCGACGAATCAGTGGAGTTCCCGGTCGTCGATCCGCGCGTCGTGGCGCGGCGGTATCGCCAGGTCTTCTATCCGACCGCCGTCGATCTCGGCCCGCGCTGGGGCTTCAACGGCCTGATGAAGCTGGACACCGAGACCGGCCGGCGCGAGCGCTTTGCCTTCGGCGCGGACACCGTCGTCGAGGAGCATGTGCTGGTGCCGCGCCCCGGCAGCGGTGACAGGGAAGGCGAGGGCTGGCTGCTGGGCATGGGCTACGACACGCGCCGGCGCCGCAGCTTCGCCAGTGTGTTCGACGCGCAGCACCTGGCGGATGGACCGCTGGCCCGCATCTGGCTGCCCTACACCGTGCCCTATGGCTTCCACGGCCGCTTCTACGCGGCTTGAGATAATCGCCGGATGACTCAAGACGAACTCAAGACCCTGGTCGGCCAAGCCGCCCTGCAATACGTGACGCCCGGCAGCATCGTCGGCGTCGGCACCGGCTCGACGGTGGACAAATTCATCGACGCGCTGGCCGCCAGCGGCATGCAGATCGCCGGCGCCGTGTCCTCCTCGGTGCGCTCGACCGAGCGGATGAAGGCGCTGGGCATCCGGATCCTCGAGGCCGCCGAAGTCGACAGCCTGAAGGTCTACATCGACGGTGCCGACGAGATCGACGAGGCTGGCCACATGGTCAAGGGCGGCGGCGCGGCGCTGACGCGCGAGAAGATCGTGGCCGACCTGGCCGAGCGCTTCGTCTGCATCGCCGACGAATCCAAGCTGGTGAAGGTGCTGGGCGCCTTCCCGCTGCCGGTGGAAGTGATCCCGATGGCCGCCGCGCAGATCGCGCGCCGCTTCAAGGAAGAGCTGGGCGCCGAGGCCACGCTGCGCGCCGGCTGCGTGACCGACAACGGCTGCCACATCCTCGACGTGCGCGGCCTGAAGATCACCGATCCGCAGGCCTTCGAGCGCGACGTCAACCAGTGGCCCGGCGTCGTCACCGTGGGCGTGTTCGCCCGCAACAAGGCCGCCGTGTGCCTGCTCGGCACCAGCAGCGGCGTGAAGACGCTGGACTTCAGCCGAGCCTGAACACCGACACCGCCCCGGCCAGCTGCTGCGACTGATCGCGCAGGCTCTCGGCCGCGGCGGCGGATTCCTCGACCAGCGCGGCGTTCTGCTGCGTCATCTGGTCCAGCTGCGTGACGGCGGCGTTGATCTGGTTGATGCCGTCGCTCTGCTCGCGCGAGGCGGCGGTGATCTCGCCGATGATGTCGGTGACCCGCTGCACGCTGGCGACGATCTCGCCCATCGTGCTGCCCGCGTCCTGCACCAGCCGCGTACCGGAATCGACCCTCTCGGCGCTGGCGCTGATCAGCGTCTTGATCTCCTTGGCGGCGGCGGCCGAGCGCTGGGCCAGCGAACGCACCTCGGAGGCGACCACCGCGAAGCCGCGGCCCTGCTCGCCGGCGCGGGCCGCTTCCACGGCGGCGTTCAAGGCGAGGATGTTGGTCTGGAAGGCGATGCCGTCGATCGTGCCGATGATGTCGCCGATCTTGCGCGAGCTGGCGCTGATGTCCTCCATCGTGCTCACCACCTGGGCCACCACCGCGCCGCCGCGCTGGGCCACCTCGGCGGCCGAGCTGGCGAGCTGGTTGGCGGTCTGGGCGGACTCGGCGGTCTGCCGCACGGTGCTGGTCAGCTGCATCATCGAGGCGGCGGCTTCCTGCAGGTTGGAGGCGGTCTGCTCGGTACGGGCGGAGAGATCCTGGTTGCCGGTGGCGATCTCGGCGCTGGCGGTGTTGATGCTGTCGCTGGAGCCGCGCACCGAGCCGATCAGGCCCTGCAGCGAACCCTGCATGCGCTGCAGCGACTGCAGCAGCCGGCCGGTCTCGTCATTGGCGCCGGACTGGATCGGGCGGCTCAGGTCGTAGTTCGCGATCGCCTCGGCCACCTGGGCGGCCTCGCCCAGCGGGCGGGTGATCGAGCGGGTCAGCCAGACCAGCAGCACGCCACCGACCACCAACGCGCACAGCGCGAAGGCGATCAGCGCCATGCGGGCCTGGGCGTTGGTCTGCGCGATGCTGGCGGTGGCCTCGTCCATCTGGCGGCGCTGCATCTCGCTGATCTTCTTGATGCCGGCCTGGAAGGCGGCGGCGGCCGGCTGGAAGTCCTTCTCGAAGATGGTCTTGGCCTTGTAGGCATCGCCGATGCGCTTGGCCTCGGAGACGCTGTCGCGCGTGCTCAGGTAGGCCTTGCGCGAGGTGGACAGGGCCTCGAAGGCCTCGCGCTCCTCGGGCGTCGTCATCTTGGCCTCGAGCGCCTTCTGCAGCTCGGTGGACTGGCGGCTCGATTCGGCGGCCTGTTCCTTGAAGAAGTCCACCAGGCTCGGGTCGGCGCTGACGGCGATGGCGCTGGTGCGGGTGACGCCGTTGGTGATGTTGCGGAACCAGTCGCTGGCGATGCGCTCAGCAACCAGCTTCTGCTCGTTCATCTGGGCGGTCTGGGCGGCCACGCGCTGCAGCGCGACATAGCCGAGACCGGAGCCGATGAAGGCGATCAGCAGGACCAGGCTCAGCACGAAGGTGAGGCGCTGTCCGATCGAGCGGACGCGGGCGGTGTTCGAGCTCATGTTGTCGTCGTTATCCGGGTTGTCTCCACAATCTGAAATTGTGGCGGCAAGCCCGGCAGACGGGCGCCCAAAGCGCTTGCGCCACCGTGCAGGAACGCACGGGATAACGCGCAAAATCGACTGACAGCCTTACTGACCGATTCAGGCCGCCTGGCCCAGCTCGAAGGCCACCCGGGCGATGTGTGGCCCCTGGCCGTGCGGGCGCAGCGTGGCGCCCAGGCCCCGCATCAGCACCAGCATGCGCCGGTTGACGGTCAGCACGTCGCCGTACAGGGCGGCGAGGCCGGCGCGGCCGGCATGGGCGGCGAGCCGGGCCATCAGCGTGCGGCCCAGGCCCAGGCTCTGCCAGTCGTCGGCCACGGCGATGGCGAACTCGGCCTCGGACGGATTCGCCTCGTTCACCACGTAGCGGGCATCGGCCACGATATGGCCGTCCTCGGCTTCGGCCACCAGGGCCACATGCTCGCGCTGGTCCACGTTCGTGAAGCGCTGCAGCAGGTCCGGCGGCAGGCGGTGCAGGCCGGTGTGGAAGCGCTTGTGGCGGCTCTCCAGCGAGAGCGCGCCGACGAAGGCCTGCTCGGCCATCGCGTCGGCCGGCGTGACCGGGCGCAGCAGCACCCGGCGGCCGCCGGCCAGGGCCAGGGTCTCGGGGGCGATTGTCTCGACCGCCGGGGCGAGCAGCGTTTTGATCGTGCTGGTCGTGCTCACGGCAGCGGCCTCAGTTCCAGCGTGGCGGGGCCGCCCAGGGCCGACACCATCAGCTCGGCGGCGCCGTCGGCCACGTCCAGCGTCTCGCCGGCTTCCAGCACCCAGTCGCGCGGGTCGTGGTCGATGGTCACCCAGATCGTGCCCGCGCTGCTGGCGAGATGGGCGGCGCCGGTCAGGCGCGATGTCTGGCCGCGCTGCAGCTGCAGTCGGGCGGGGGCGGTGGTGTCGATGGCGATCATGCGGCGCTCCTTGTGGGAATTTGCATGCACTGCCTGCATGCTTGCGCTGGGTTCAGCTTGGGCTGAACAATAGGCTTCCCGCCCCGGGCCGACAAACGATCAATCGGAACCTAACGCATTCCCTGGACGCATGCCAAGCAGCAAACCGATCGACCGCCTGCCGCCGCTGGAGCTGATTGCCTCCTTCGAGGCGGCGGCGCGCCACCTGAGCTTCACCAAGGCGGCCGAGGAGCGCTTCGTCACCCAGTCGGCGATGAGCCGGCAGATGCGCGCGCTTGAGGAGGAACTGGGCGTGCCGCTGTTCCAGCGCCGCCATCGCTCGCTGGCGCTGACGCCCGACGGCCAGCGCCTGCTGGCCGCCTGCACCACCGCGCTGGGCAGCCTGCGCGGCGCGATGCGCGACATCCGGGCGCCGCACCAGCGCGAGGTGCTGTCGCTGACCACCACGCCGGGCTTCGCCTCGCTGTGGCTGATCCCCCGGCTGACCGGCTTCACCCGCGCCCATCCGGGCATCGACGTGCGCCTGGACGCGACGCTGGACAACCGCAACCTCGCCGCCCAGGGCTTCGACCTGGCGGTGCGCTACGCCAAGCTGGGCGCGCTGAGCGGCGCCCGCAAGCTGTTCGACGAGGCGATGCTGCCGGTCTGCAGCCCGCGCCTGGTGAGCGAGACGGCGCTGCCGCTGCGCGAACCGGCCGACCTGGCGCATCACACGCTGTTGCACCTGGCCATGGACGATGACGCCGCTGGCGGCATGCCGGCCGAGTGGGAGCCCTGGCTGCGGGCCTGGGGCCTGGCCGACCTGCGCCCGGCGGCGCGACTGAGCTTCACCAGCTATTCGGAGGCCATCGCCGCGGCGCTGGCGGCGCAGGGCGTGGCGCTGGGCCGCCGGCCGCTGGTGGACGCGCTGCTGGCCAGCGGCCAACTGGTCACGCCTTTCGACGGCGACGTGGCCTCGGCGCGCGCCTACCAGCTGATCGTCGACCCGGCCTCGCGGCAGCGGCCGGCGGTGCAGGCCTTCGAGCAGTGGCTGATCGACGAGGCGAGCTAACCCGCAGCCTCGACGGCAGCCAGCACGGCGGCCAGCGTCTCGGGCGAGGCCGCCGTCATCGGGGCGCGCAAATCGGCGCTCAGACCGTCCAGGCGCGCCAGCGCGGCCTTCAGCGGGGCGGGATTGGGCTCGGCGAACAGCGCCTTGGTCAGCGGCCAGAGCCGGCGCCAGAGTGCGGCGGCGGCTTGCAGGTCGTTGCTGGCGATGGCCCGGTGCAGCGCGACGAACAGCTCCGGCCGCAGATGGGCCGAGGCGCAGATCGCGCCGACGCCGCCCTGGCACAGCGTGGTGAAGAGGCGGTGGTCGTCGCCGGCCAGCAGTTGCAGGCGGCCGTCGTTGATGATTGCCTGCGCGTGGTCGAGGTCGCCGCTGCAGTCCTTCACCGCGGCGATGTTCGGGTGCGCGGCCAGCGCCAGCATCGTCGGGGTCTCGATGCGCACGCCGGTGCGGGCCGGGATGTCGTAGAGCAGCAGCGGGGCGGGCGCGGCATCGGCGGCGCGGCGGAAGTGCTCGGCGATGCCGGCCTGCGAAGGCCGCACGTAGTAGGGCGGCGTCAGCAGCACGCCGGCCAGTTCGCGGCCTCGCAGCGCGTTCAGCCGGGCGGCCACCGCCTGCGGCGTGATGCCCGAGACGCCCGCGATCAGCGGCAGCGGGCCGGCCGCCGTGTCCAGCACGGCCAGCTGCTCGGCCTCGCTGAGCGCCGCGGCCTCGCCGGTGCTGCCGTTGACCACCAGCCCGGCGACGCCCGCGGCGGCCAGCCGGGCGACGAGCCGGCGCAGGCCGGCATGATCGACGGCGCCGTCGAGAAAAGGCGTTACGAGCGGGATCCAGATGCCCGAGAAATCTCTGCTGTTATCCATCGCGAAGTTCTCCATGCGACCGTACGGTTGGGAAAACCGGCGGCGGATGGGCGAGGGCAGAGGTGGGGCTTGGGCTTGCAGGTCCTTCGTTCCGTCGATCGCTCATCCGACGACGGAACCGCAGCTCCGGTCAGACGAGCTGCTGTTTTTGGAAGTGAAGAAGAAGGCGTGCAGGGCCATGGCCGCGGAATATAGCTCAGCGGCGGTTCGACTTGTACTGGCGCTGGCCCACCAGCCGCGCCCAGCGCAGCAGTTCGTCGTCGCTGGCGCTCAGCGCGCGCGTGGAGGCGGCGCCGGGATGGCGGCGCACCTTCTGCAGCAGCGTGGCCTCGTCCAGGCTCGCGATATAGGCAGCGATCTGCGCGTCCGAGGGGATGAAGCCGCGGTTGGCCAGGCTGTAGCTCTGGATCATGATGGCCTCGACGACGCCGGCCATCTGCTTGTCGATCAGCTTCTGGTCGGAGTCGGCGGCGAGATCCTGGGTGAGGTTGGGGCTGGTACTGCTGCTAGTCATCCGCGCATTCTGGTTCGCGCGGCGGCGTCGATGTGCGTCCATGGGTTGCAAGACGTGACCGGCGTACCAGGAAGCGTGCTGGGTCGACCGCATCGACGAGGCTGGCCGGCAAGGGCAGCGGGGCGCCCAGCGCCTGGGCGGCCGCCAGCTCGCCGCACAGCGCGGCCCAGGTGATGCCGCGCGAGCCGAGCGCGGTGCAGGCGACGAGGCCCGGCAGGCGCGGGATCAGCGCATGGCGATCGTTGCGGCCCGCATGGCCGGGCAGGGGCAGGCCGCCGACCAGCGGCAGCTTGTCGGGGGCGGCCAGGCGCCAGGCGACGCGGCCGGCGGGCGGGGTGCTCGGGATCGTGTCCAGCTGCGCCAGCTTCGCCCACTGCGCCAGGTTGGCGGCGTGGTCGTCGGCGCGCAGCGTCGGGTCCATGTCGCCGTCCTGGCTGGTGGCGCCGCACCACAGGCCGCCCTCGCCGTCGGCCATCGCATAGCCGAGCCCGGCCACCGGCAGGCGGGGCGCCGCCGCGGGGCTCAGGTGGCTCAGCTGGCCGCGCTGGCGGGCCAGCGGAATCTCCGGGGCCAGGTCTTGCAGCAAGACCTGGCCCTCATGGCCGCCGGCCAGCACGAGCAGGGGCGCTTCGGCGATGACGGCGCCGCCGGCGTCGAGCAGCTGCCAGCCCTCGGCGTGGCGGCGCAGGCCGGCCACGCTCGCGTGCAGGAAGCGGGCCTGCGAGGCGTCCAGCATGGCCTGCACGTAGGCGGCCGGTGGCAGCGCGCCACCCTGCGGGTAGAACCAGGCGGGCGAGCCCGGCGGCAGGCCCGACAGCGCGGCGGCGGCGTCGCGGTCCAGTGCCTGCACATAGTCGGCGGGCAGGCCCAGCGCGTCGATCTGCGCCTGCATCTGCGCGAGGTCGCGCTGATGCTCCAGCCGCAGCAGGCCTTGCTGCAGCCAGGGCAGTCGCGGCCCGAGTTCACGCAGCAGGCGCGCCGTGGCCAGGGCGGCGGCGCGGTTGAAGCGGGCGTGGACGCCGTCGTCGGGATTGAGCGTGCCGTGGAACAGGCCGCCCGGGTTGCCCGAACTGGCCTGGGCCGGGGCGGGGTGGGCGTCGACGACG
>JADMIO011606026.1_pt1 | contig 27036 bp, 25 predicted proteins | sample 8958161 | NCBI WGS metagenome assembly JADMIO01 (sample SAMN16585339, study PRJNA669376) | soil metagenome | isolation source: Crop rotation soil | place: USA: Cullars Rotation, Alabama | collected 2011
GCCGCGACTTCAAGTCACGTGAATTCCAAGCTTCGGATCCCACTGTGCTGGAAAGTGGCGGCCTGACGCCGTCCAGCCCGCGGCGAAACGCCCGCTGGTGCACGATCAGGCGGAGGGGCGACAGATCCGGCGGGGCTCCTATGCGTACGCAATGGGATTCGAGGGCAAGTCTCCATTCCTGAAGCGCACGCCGACGCAAGCCCGGGGCGGAGCAAGCGTGCGCAGGATCCTCGAGACCTGCGAGGAACTCCTGGGCGAGATGCCCTTCGCCGAGATCACGGTCGACAACATCGCGTCACGGGCCCAGGTGCCCGCGAGTTCGATGTACTTCTTCTTCCAGGACAGGTTGAGCATCTTTTTCCGGCTGATCGAGGTGGCACTGGACGAGATCGGCGATGAGTACATGCTCACGCATGAAGATCTCGCAGAGCCGCTGCTCACGTACATCCGACGTCTCGACGACCGGCTCGCCGGGATCTGGACAGAGCACAAGAACATGCTCGACCTGTTTTTCTCCTATCGCGTGCAACCGCGCATCAGTGCCATGGTCGTGTGTCTGCGCAGCCACGTGGATGGACAAATGGCGCGCAAGCTCAAGAGCGATTTTCCGCGGATGTCGCTGGCACGGCGCAGCGCGCTCGCCAGGGTGATCAATGGCAACCTGATGCAGGGGCTGGACATCGCGTCCGAGATGCCGGCTCAGCGCGCGCAGGCGTTCAGGGAGGAATGGTCCACGATGCTGCACCAGTATCTCCGCGGGCTCGGTGCGTCCTGAGGGCGTGTAGATGGTAGACGCGCGTTGCATAGATCCGGCGCAGGAATCCATCGACAAGGTTGGGTTGCCGGCGCTGTTGCAGGAGTCGTGGCAGCGATCGATGCGACACGGCCTGCGCCGGCAGGACCAGGCACTCTTCGGCGCGCCGGTAACGAGGGCCATCGAAAAACGCGTCGTCGAAGAGAACCGGTTCCTGCTGAAGCATGCGAGCGCGGAGATGGCGCGCCTTTACACGGGTCTCGGATCCGCACGATGGCTCTCGCTTTGCGCGAACACGGAGGGGCAAGTCGTCTGCTCCGTCGGTGATCGCGCGTCCGCACCTCGCGAGATCCAGACGCTCATGCATCCTGGCCGGGGCCTGCTCGAAACGGACCTCGGCACGACCGCCCCGGGCTGCGCGCTGGCCGCCGAGCGCCCCGTGGTCGTCGAGCGCGGCGAGCACTTCCTGTTCGAGCTCTCGAGTTTTTTCTGCGCCTGTTCGCCGATCTACGGACCGAATGGACAGCTGGCCGGCGTCCTCGACATTTCCGGAGTCGATGTCGAGTCGATTCCGCTCGCAAACGAGATGGTGGGCGTGGCAGCCCGGGCGATCGAGAACAGCATGATCCGCGACATCCCGGCATGCTCGTTCTACCGGTTTCATTGCGACGAACGGCTCGTCGGAACCCCGTTCGAAGCGATACTGGCCGTCGATGCGGATGGTCTCGTCAGGGGCGCGAACCACACGGCCTGCCAGCTGCTCGCGCTCCCGCGCGACGCTGCACTGTTGCGTTCGGTATCGACGCTCTTCGACAAGGATCTCGGGAAACTCAGGGACCAGTCGCGGTGTGGCGGTTTCATGCAGGTTCGCTCCACGCTGGGTGCGATAGCGCACCTCGTAGTCGAGAGTGCGCCGCTTCCCGCGCAGGCAAAGTCCACACGTGCGATTCCGAAACCGAGGACCACGCTCGCGAACGGCCGGCCTTTCGTCCTCAGGGACGCCGACCTGCTGCGGAACTTCGAGCGTGCAGCCAGCATGCTCAAGCACGGCCTGCCCGTACTTCTCGAGGGCGAGACCGGTACCGGCAAGGAGGTTCTCGCGAGAGCGCTGCAGGAAGCGACCCGCCCCGATGGGCCGTTCGTTGCCCTGAATTGTGCCGCCATTCCGGAAGGACTCATCGAAGCCGAGCTGTTCGGCTATGCGGACGGCGCCTTCACCGGCGGCCGCCGCGGCGGCTCGCCCGGAAAGATCGAACAGGCCAATCACGGTGTCCTGTTCCTGGACGAGATCGGTGACATGGCGCTTGGTCTTCAGACTCGCCTGCTGCGCGTGCTGCAGGAGCGCGTCGTCACTCGTGTGGGCGAGCACGGCGAAAGGCCCGTCGACCTGCTGGTGCTGAGCGCGACCCACAGCAAGCTCGACGAGCTCGTTGCGCGTGGCGCATTTCGCGAAGACCTGTACTACCGCCTGAACGGCTGCACGCTGCGCCTGCCAGCACTCAGGGAGAGGGACGACCTCCACGACGTTGCCGCGGAACTGCTGATTCACTTCGAATCTCTCATGCGGGCTGGAGATCGCGCCAAGCTCGACGAGCTGATTACGCCTGAAGCATTCCAGTGCCTGGTGTCGAGCCGTTGGCCGGGCAACATCCGGCAGCTCGAGCAAACCGTGCGTGGATTGCTGGCTCTACGGTTGCCCCCGGCGCCGATCACGCTCGACGATCTTCCGGACGCGATGCGCATGCCAGTGCCCTCCGAATCGACGCTCTGCGACTCCGTCGTCGTGCATCCATCGCCGCTCGAGGCTGCCGAAGAGCAGGTCATCCGGCGCGTCCTGCAGGAGAACGGCGGCAACGTCTCGGCCACCGCACGCGCTCTCGGCGTATCACGCACGACGATCTACGCAAAGCTGCGACGCGATTAGCTCGAGCGTGGCCGTTATCTGTACAGGTGTTCGAATGCCTGTGCAGACACTGGACACAATCGCCCGCGGTTCATCAGCGGTACGCGCTGCGCGCTCGCCTCCGCGTTGGAAACGGATTGGCATGCGATTTGCTGCGTCGGGAGGCAGCCGTCCGGATACGGACGATCGGAACTCGAGTTGGGGGATTCTCGTCATGCGAACTGGCCTCGTTTCACTCGCGGCGCTGCTGCTGCCAATCACCGGGATGGCGCAGACGATCATGGAAGAGATCGTCGTGACGGCGCAGAAGGTCGAGCAATCGGTCGATGACGTCCCGGTCGCGGTCAGCGCGATGTCGGGCGACACGCTGCGCGAGCTCGGCTTCCAGTCGTCTGCAGATATCGCGGCACAGGTTCCGAACGTCGATATCGGCGACACGGGCTTCAACCTGCTGTTTGCGATCCGCGGAATCACGCTGCAGGATTTCGGCGACGCGAACGAGTCGCCGGTCGGCTTCTACATCGACGATGTCTACCGCGGGACGCTGGCGGGGCAGATCAATCAGCTCTACGACATCGAGCGCGTCGAAGTGCTCCGTGGCCCCCAGGGCACGCTCTACGGCCGAAACACGACGGCCGGGCTCGTTCACTACATCTCGAAGAAGCCGACCCATGAGCTCGACGGGTACGCGCAGGTGCAGCTCGGGTCGTTCGATCAGCGCATCGCAGAGGCAGCGGTGGGCGGACCGCTCGGCGACCGGGTCCGGGCACGCATATCCGGCAAGTACAACAAGGACGATGGCTGGCAGGAAAACCAGGCAGCGGGCGGCGGCCGCTTCGCGGCGACCGATGCCTGGGCCGTCCGAGGCCAGGTCGAGATCGACCTGACGGACACGTGGACCTCGCTTACGGCGGCTTCGTACAGCAGCCAGAACAACACTTCGCCGATTTACGGCTACATGGGCGTACTGACGTCGCCCACGAGCTTCGAGCAGTGTGCGGTCCCCGATATCAATGCCGGGCGCTGCTACAACTTCGCCGGGTTCCGCGATCCCGATCCGGATCCGGAGCACATCTGGACCGAGCTCACGCCCGACCAGGCGCACAACGACGCCGACATCTTCAGCGTTTCGGAGCGGCTGACCTGGAAGTTGACCGACGACCTGGAATTGATGTCGCTGACCGCTTACGAGACGGTCGACAAATCGTCGGTGGTGGACGAGGACTCGAGCGCCACGGGCGCATTCGGCATCGGTTTCCAGTTCGAAGACGAGTATGACGCCGATACCGAGCAGTTTTCCCAGGAGCTCAGGCTCACGGGCCAGCTCAACGACTCCCCGTGGGTCGCGGGTCTCTTCTACTTCGACGATTCCAAGGACGTCACGAGCACGGTCCGAATGCTCGAGAATCCGCCGGGGACACCCGACACCGCCGCGACGGTCGACACCGAGTCGTGGGCCGCCTATGCGGACTGGCAGCCGAAGTTCACGGACACGCTCGGCGCCGTCGTCGGGCTTCGCTACACCAAGGAAACCAAGGACGTGACCGCGGCTACGGCGGGCGTCTCGGCCTCCAAGGAGCTCGACACCGATGCCGTCACCGGTCGCGTCGGCCTGACGTGGGCGCCGAGCGACGATCTGCTGACCTACGCGACGATTTCGACGGGCTTCAAGAGCGGCGAGTTCAACACCACGCTGCTGCTCGGCGACATCGACGCACTGTCGGCCGCCGACAAGGAAACGGTCACGAACTACGAGCTCGGTGCGAAATGGGGCTTCTGGAATGATCGCGGCCGCCTGCGCGTAGCCGCTTTCTTTGCCGACATCAAGGACAAGCAGGGCGTCACGATCGACGGCGGCAGCGGTTCGCCGGCCACACGCCTGATCAACTACGGCGATGCGACCAGTGCCGGTGGCGAGATCGAGCTGTTCCTGAGCCCGACCGACCGGCTCGAGATCTCGCTCGCACTGGGTTACGTCGACGCCGAGATCCAGGCCGATCCCGGCGACGGACTGCGTTCGGGCTGGGGCACCGGTGCGAATGCGGGCCTCGGAGACTTCTTCGAGCTCGATGGCACGGATCTTTCGACCGTGCCGAGCTGGAGCGTGAACGGCATCGTTCGGTACGGCTTCGACTTCTTCGGCGGCAAGCTGACGCTGCAGACCGACTTCGACTGGCAGGGCGACGAGAACAAAGGGCCGGGAAATATTCCGTGGGGCGTACAGGAGTCGTACGCGGTCGTGAACTTCCGGGCGCTGTGGAACTCCCCGAGCGAGCGTTACTACGGCGAGGTGTTCGTCGAGAACGCATTCGACGAGAGCTACTGGCAGGGCAGCTACATTCTCGCGGGCTTCGATTACCAGTCGAGTTTCTGGGGCAAGCCGCAGTGGATCGGTGCGCGCGCAGGCGTGCATTTCTGACCCGGGCTCGAGAGCGCCGAACCTCGATGGATTCCATAGCCGATCTGCTTGCCCACGCCGCGCATCGGTACGGCGACAAGCCGTTTCTGAAATGCGTCGACCGGGTGCTGAGCTTCAACGAAACCGATCGTCTCGCCGGTCTCGTCGCTCAGAACCTGGCCAGGCGCGGCGTGCAGACGGGCGACGCGATCACGTTGTGGATCGAGAACGGCTGGCGCTGGGTTGTCGCGTACTACGGCGCACTGCGCATCGGGGCGGTCGTCAATCCTGTCAACGTGCTGCTGACGCCGGCCGAAGTGGAGTTCATCGCGCGCGACTGTCACGCGCGGCTCGTGCTCGCTTCGCAAGCGCACGCGCGAGCGCTGCGCGCAGCCCTCACCGTCCCCGTACTCGACGACCGCTCGGATTTCGAGGAGTTGCTGACTCCAGGCTCGTCAGCGCGTGACTTCCCGAAGGTTGGGCCCGAGGATCGTGCCGCGATCTGCTATACCTCCGGTACGACCGGGCATCCCAAGGGCGCGGTTCTCCGGCACCGTTCGGTGCTGACGAACACGTTGATGACGTCGCTGATGCACGGCCGGTCGTCCGCGGACACCGTCGTATCCGCGCTGCCCTGTCCGCACGTGTACGGCAACATCGTGCTGAATTCGGCGACAGCCTGCGGCATGACGCTTGCCTTGCTGCCGCGCTTCGATCCCGAAGCCACGCTCGAGGCGATCCGCGCAAGCAAGGCCACGCTGTTCGAGGGCGTGCCCACGATGTACCTCAAGATGCTCGAGGTGCCGAATCTCGAGCACTTCGGGCTCGGGTCGCTGCGCCTTTGCACCGTCGGCGGTCAGACCATGCCGGTTCCCCGGATGGCGGAGGTCGAGCGTCGGTTCGGCGTTCCTCTGCTCGAGCTCTGGGGCATGACCGAGCTGGGGGGGGTCGGCACCACGCATCCGCACAACATGCCCAATCGTCTCGGATCGATCGGAGTGGCATTGCCGTTGAATGAGGCTCGCGTCGTGCACGCCGGCGATCCTTCGCGCCAGTTACCGCGCGGCGAGATTGGCGAGTTGCTGATGCGCGGTCCGTCGGTCATGGATGGCTACTTCGGCAACCCCGCGGCGACGGGCGAAACGATCGAGCCGGATGGGTGGCTGCACACCGGCGACATGGTTTACCAGGATGCCGAGGGGTACTACTTCGTCGTCGACCGTCAGAAGGAAGTGATCATCACGGGCGGATACAACGTGTATCCGGCGGAAGTCGAGCGAATCATCGCCGCTCATCCCGCCGTGGCGATGGTGGCAGTCGCGGCTGCGGCCGACGAGCTCAAGGGACAGGTACCGAAGGCTTTCGTCGTGCTACGCGCGGGCGCTCGATGCACTGCCGACGAGATCGTCGCGCATTGCCGGTCGCAGCTCGCGTCGTACAAAACGCCGGCCGCCGTCGACTTCAGGGACGATCTGCCGAAGACGAGCACCGGCAAGCTTCTGCGCCGCGCACTCGCGACCTCGCAGCTCTAACGAATTGGTCATTCGCAAGGGGAAAGCGTCATGATTCGCTTCAAAGCACTCGCACTCGCGCTCTGCATGGCAGCCGCCATCAGCAGCGCAGCCGACGAGAAACAGGATCGAGGCCGCGCCGAGGGCCGCCAGTTCTTCGAGCGGGAGGTCGTGCCCAAGCTCGCACAGAACGGCTGCCCGATGTGTCACGCCGTGGGTTACGTGCACCCCAACGTGATCGTCTACGACGAGCTGCTGCCGTACCTCGCGATGGGCGACGCACCGGAGAAGACGCCGGTCATACGCAAGATCGCGAACCTGCGTGCGATACGTCCGGACCTGCCGACACATCCGGGTGGCCAGCGGTGCGAGACGATCAAGGCGCAGCCCTGCAGCACGATCATCGAGTGGTGGAACATCGAATTTGGCCGCGGGGTCGCACGGAACGGAGAGCAGAAATGAAGACCATGGACAAGAGCCTCGCGACGCGTCGCGACGTACTGAAGGGAATCGCCGCTGGCGGGCTGCTCGCGACCGTGCCCATGGCATCGGCCAGGCAGACACAGAACGGCCGCAAGGCGGTGGTCATCGGGGCCGGCATTTCCGGCCTGAGCGCTGCCTGGGAGCTGCGCCGAGCCGGGTTCCAGGTGTCGATTTTCGAAAAGCGTGACTGGTCCGGCGGTCGCATGCGCGAAGCCTGGATGGGACCGCTGTACGGCTTCACGCATGCCGCCGGCGTGCTGAGCGCGAATCGGGAGATGTTCGCGCTGGCAACCGAGCTCGGGATGGCCGACGAGCTGAAGGGTCCGGCAGGTCTCTATCCGATCGAGAATGAATGGGGTCCGTACGGCCACACCGCGCGCTGGAGAACAGCGGACTTCGCGCAAATACCCGGCCTCAGTGCGGACACGCTGCAGCGACTCCCGGCTCTGCAGGCGGATCTCGACCGTATTCGCCAGGAAGTCGATCCCTGTCTGCTCGCGACGGGCGCCGCGTACGACGACGAATCGCTCGGCGATTACTACGAGCGAATGCTCGGCAAGGAAGGCGCGAGCGAGATCATCCGCTACTGGATCGAGCCCTCGCTGTCGTGGTGGGGATGGCCCACGTACATGACGTCGAAGGTCGCCATGTTGTCGTGGTTCGCCGCTGCGCCGGATGACTTCATGGATCCGCGCGGCGGCATTGGTGTGCTCACTCGCAAGCTCGCCTCGTTGATGCCGATCGAGCAGCGTGTCACCGTCAGGTACATCACTCCGCCCGACTCTTCGGGCCGTCACACCATTCATTACCTGACGCCCGAATTCGAAGCTCGCACCGTGACGCCGGATGTCGTCGTGGTCGCGACCGAGGGCAAGTTCGTGTACCCGCTCGTGCAGGGTCTGACGCCCGCCCAGGAGAGTTTCTTCAAGGCGATCGATTTTACGAAGGAAGCGATCGTCTGGTACATCCTGAAGCCCGAAGCCGCGCCGGCGAAAGCGCTGAGCGGACGTTATATCCCTTCGCATCCTGACCGCATGAAAGCTCGGACGACCGCTTGGGACGTCAACCCTGCTCAACCGGACAACCACAACCGGCCAGCAACGGCCAGGGTCGCGCTTTCGCGTCCCGAGACGCCGAACTGGCAAATGAGCAACCAGCCGATCGAGAAGTACTGCGAGCCCATCCTCAAGCACTTCTACCCGGCGTTCGACATGCGCGACGTCACGGACATCGTCAACTACACGTGCGACGACCTGATCCAGATCCCGGTGGGATACGTGAAGCAGATGTCGGCCATCTCGCGCGAGCAGGAAAAAGAGCGGCGTGGGCTCTATTTCGCGGGCGAGTACATGGCGCACGCCCACACAGGCGCCTCGTGTGCGAGCGGCCGCACGGTCGGGCGGACAATCGCGAAGCATTGGGCGTGAATCGGGCATGACCATGAAAACATCGAAACGCTGGATATCACGTCCGTGGACGGTCGTGCTGGGCTCGGCTGCGACGGGAGCACTGCTCTATACCGGTGCCGCACTGTTCGCGACCACGACGAGCCCCGCGATCGTGCCGATCGACGTCAAGACGATCGACGGTCTCGCAACGGCGCCGCTCGAGGACACTGACTACTGGAAGGTGATCGGAGGCGCACGACCGCCCGCGGCAAGCGTCAGCACGTACGTTTCGAGCGACAAGCTGTTCGAGGCTGGCGTTTCGAGGTACGACCGCGTCACACTCGACCTGCGCGACTGGCCCGCGGACGAGTTCATGTATATCGTCGAGGGGCAGGTGGAGATCACACCGTCAGGCGGTGAGCCGCACGTGTACGGACCGGGGGATGCATTCGTGATGCCGAAGGGCTTCAACGGCCGATGGAGGCAGCTCTCGGACCTGCGCAAGATCCAGGTCATGTACTCCGGCCGCTCCGGATGAGCGACAGCCGGGCGCCGGTGAGCGGCGACCGGGCGTCGGTCGGAATCGCGGCAAACCCCGCCGGTCTGCGCCGAGTCGCGCTCGCGACTTTCGCCGGCACCGCGATGGAATGGTATGACTACTACCTGTTCGGGCTCGCCGCATCCATCGTCTTCAATCGGCTGTTCTTCACCGAGCTGAACCCGACCGCGGCCGCGCTCGCCGCGTTTGCAACGTTCGGCGTCGGCTTCGTGGCGCGTCCGTTCGGCGCCGCGTTGTTCGGCTGGATCGGCGACCGGATCGGCCGCAAGCCCGCCCTGATACTGACCGTGACATTGATCGGACTCGCGACCGGCCTCATCGGCCTGCTGCCTGACTTCGCGGCGATCGGAGTCGCAGCGCCGGTGCTGCTCGTGCTGCTTCGGCTGACACAAGGCATTGCGGTCGGCGGTGAATGGAGCGGAGCGGTGACGATGGCGTTCGAGCACGCGCCACCGGATCGGCGGGGCTGGTACGCCTCGCTGCCGCAGCTCGGTTCACCGGTCGGAGCGCTGTTGTCATCCGCCGCATTCGCGCTGGCTTTGCAAATGGGGCCGGCGCAGTTCGACCAGTGGGCGTGGCGCCTGCCGTTCCTGGCGGCCTTTCCGCTTCTCGGGGTCGCGTTCTGGCTGCGACGCGCGATGGATGAATCGCCGGTGTTCGAGGCCGGCGGCAGAGAAACAGCATCCGGCGTGCCCGCGCTCGAGATCGTGAAGCAGGCGCCTGCGACGCTGCTGCTCGCAATGGGCACGGCGCTGATCGGCATCGGCGGCTACTACATGTTCACGGCGTTCACCATTGGTTACGGCGTTCGCGTGCTGAAGATCGCCGAGACCACGATGGTGAATTCGACGCTGCTGGCATCGGTCGCGGAGCTGATCGTGATCGCGGGCGTCGGTTACGTCGTGGACCGGTTCCGGCCTTGGCGAGTCGCCTTCTGCGGTTCCCTCTTGTGCGCCGCGATCGCGTGGCCGGCCTTCCTGATGATCGAGTCCCGCCAGACATCGCTCGTCCTGCTTGCCGTGACGGCGGGTGTTTCCGCGATATCAGTCGTCTATGCCGCGACAGGTACCCTGTTGAGCGAGTTGTTCCCGGCGCGGCTGCGCTACAGCGGCGTCGCACTGGCGTACAACCTGGCCGGGGCGGTGGCGGGACTGTTGCCGTTCGTGGCAACCGCGCTTCTCGACGCTACCGGCAATCATGTCTCCGCCCCCGCCGCAATTGTGTTCCTGGTTGCAACCGTTTCGGCGCTCGCTGCGTGGCGTGTCCAGGCGTCGACCGTGGCGCTGCAATCGAGCGCCATCGCGACCGGGTAATATTGCTGGAACCGCGAACCTCGGGGGCGGCTGTGGCAACGAATCGGCTCGATGATCTGCGAGTGGATCGCGACCGTCTCTGGTCGGCCCTGATGACCATGGCCGAGTTCGGCAAGACCGGGCACGGCGGCTGCAACCGGCAGGCGTTGTCGAACGAGGATCGGCGCGCACGCGACCAGTTCGTGGAGTGGGTGCGCGCCATCGGCTGCCAGGTCCGCGTCGACGAGGTTGGCAATCTGTTCGCAGTGCGTCCGGGCACTCAGCGTGATGAGCCGCCGGTCCTGGTCGGCAGCCATCTCGATACGCAACCCACGGGCGGGAAATTCGACGGCGTCTACGGCGTGCTCGCTGGACTCGAAGTGCTGCGAGTGCTTGCCGAGCGTCAGGTCGCCTGTCGGCGAACGATCGAGGTCGTCAGCTGGACGAACGAGGAGGGAGCCCGGTTCATACCGGCGATGCTGGGATCGGGTGTGGTGGCTGGCGCGCACACGGTCGAGTTCGCCTACGACCGGACGGATCGTGATGGGCACCGCTTCCAGGATGAGCTCGACCGTATCGGTTATCGCGGCTCGTCAGTCGCGAAAGCGCGACGATTGCATGCGGCTTTCGAAGCTCACATCGAGCAGGGACCGATCCTGGAACGGACGGGCACGACGATCGGAGTCGTGACCGGGATCCAGGGACTCGAATGGCTCGACGTGGTTCTCACGGGAATCGAATGTCATGCGGGCCCGACTCCGATGGAGGATCGACGGGATCCCTGGCGAGCCGCTTGTCCGATCATCGAGGGCGCGTTCGAGCTCGCGCAGCGATTCCCACCGTGGGGCCGGGCGACCATCGGGGACGTTCGCGTGAAACCGGGTGCGCGCAATACGGTTCCGGGACAGCTTGTCATCTCCGTGGACCTGCGCCATCCGCAGTCCGGGACGCTCGAGCAAATGGTTGCCGAGTTTCGCGCGCTCGTGGCGACGAGCGCTGCAAGGTTCGGGATTGACGCCGCGATCCAGCCCGTCTGGAGCATGCCCGCGACCGCGTTCGATGCGCGGCTGGTCGATCTCGTCGAGACCTCGGCAACGTCGCTTGGCTATTCGAACCGGCGACTGGTCAGCGGGGCCGGTCACGATTCGCTGCACGTCGCAAGCTTCGCTCCGACTGCGATGATCTTCGTGCCTTGCGCCGGCGGACTCAGTCACAACGAGGCCGAGCAGGCCACACCCGAAGATCTCGCGGCCGGCGCGAATGTCCTGCTGCGTGCAGTCCTGTTGGCGGCCGAGGAATAGACAGATGTCGAGCGTGCGCGAAGGGCAACTGCAGCTGCGGACGAGAGTGGAGGGCGGCGGAACACCGCGCCCCGCGAACTGGGGCATCGACAGCGAGTACGGAGTGCTGCGCGACGTGCTCGTCGGGCCCTCCGATCACTTCACCTGGTGCCCGGGAAACGCCGTGGTCGAGCGCAGCCAGCGCATCGGTCTCGAGTTCAACGCCGAGGTCGCGCGCCGGCAGCACGCAGAGCTGCTCGACGCATTCAGGGGTGCCGGTGTACGCGTCCATTCGCTGGATGCGGCCGCAGGTCTTCCCTACCAGGTCTTCGCGCGTGACAGCAGCGTCATGACGCCCTGGGGCGCGGTGGTTACTCAGCTGCTCAAGCCGTTCCGTCGCGGCGAGTACGCCGAATGCCTGCGTTTTTACTTGAGAAACGACATCCCGATCTACGACCTCGTCACGGCCGGGAATCTCGAGGGCGGCGATTTCATGGTGCTCAAGCCCGGCGTTGCCATCTGCGGCTATTCCGGTGAGCGCTCGATCGAAGCGGCAGTCTCGCAGCTCAAGAGCTGGTTCGAAGCGGAGGGGTGGGAGTTTCACACCTATGCCTTCGACCCGCACTTCCTGCATCTCGACGTGCAGATGGGGATGCTTGCCGAAGATCTCGCCGTGGTCTGCGTCGAGGCCGTCGAGCCGGAGCTGGTAACGTGGCTCAAGTCACGAGGCATCCGCGTCGTCGAGGTTGCCTACAGCGACGCGATGCAGCTCGGGTGCAACGTCGTGGCGCTGGGCAACGAACGCGTGCTGGTCCCGGCGTCGAGCCGCGCTCTTGGCGCGCTTTGTCGCGCAGAGGGGCTCACGGTCATCGACCCCGACGTATCCATGATCAGCAGCGGCGGCGGAGCCGTGCATTGCATGTGCCAGGCGCTGCGGCGCGATCCCGGCTGACCGACTCGATCCCCGACGCGGAGCGTGCGCATCGCGGGATACCCCCGCGCACCGCGCTCCGAGCCGCTCGCTGTCAGACTCGAATGACTCCCGATGGCGGCTCGCGCGGATGCCAAGTGCCTTCGCACGCCATCTAGAGTCCGAGTCCGTCCTTCGTGAGACGACTGCACGGCGATAGGTCCGCGGCTGGCGGCATCGAAGGTTTCAGGAACTCCCGTTGTATGGACGTGCGACGGCGAACCAACAGGGAACTGTCATGGCCTCGAAGAAGCTACCGCGCCGAGCCCCCAAGGGCGGAACGGCGAAATCCACATCCTCTCGCGCCACGGTGGGCGGTCCGGCCCGTCGGATGCGAGGCGACGCCCCGAAGCCAGAGCCGACCGATCTGCTGACCCGGAAGGCTGTCGGCCAGCAGGCGCTTGCGGATGCAATACCGTTCAACGCCGCAAAGGCCGGCGAGCACGGGCGTGCGGCCTACGAGCCGCCGACTGGCCAGTCGGTCGAGCCCGACGATCCGATGGTCGGTGGCAGCACCCTGAGCGAGACGAACCAGTCGCGGAAAGCCGGTGCAGGCGCACCGCCGCCGGGCTCGAACGCGACGATCGGGCCGCTCGATCGAGTGCGCGTGGACTCAGCGGCGCAAAGACTCACGACGAACCAGGGTGTGCCGGTCGCCGACAACCAGAATTCGCTGAAAGCGGGGCTGCGGGGGCCCGCGTTGCTCGAAGACTTCATCCTGCGCGAGAAGATCACGCACTTCGATCACGAACGCATCCCGGAGCGCGTCGTGCATGCCCGCGGCTCGGGAGCGCACGGCTATTTCGAATGCTACGAATCGCTTGCGAAGTACACCATGGCGAGCCTGTTTGCCGAAGCCGGCAAGCGGACACCGGTGTTCGTGCGGTTTTCGACGGTGGCTGGCGAGCGCGGCTCGACCGACACGGCGCGGGACGTGCGCGGCTTTGCCGTGAAGTTCTATACCGACGAAGGCAACTGGGATCTCGTGGGGAACAACATCCCCGTGTTCTTCATCCAGGATGCGATGAAGTTTCCCGACGTGATCCACGCCGTGAAGCCCGAGCCGCATCACGCCATGCCGCAGGCGGCGAGCGCGCACGACACGTTCTGGGACTTCGTGTCGTTGATGCCGGAGTCGGTCCACATGCAACTCTGGGTCATGTCGGACCGGGCCATTCCACGCAGCTACCGGATGATGCAGGGTTTCGGCGTGCACACGTTCCGGCTCGTCAATGCGGACGGCGACTCGCAGTTCGTCAAGTTCCACTGGTCACCGTCCGCGGGCACCCACTCGCTCGATTGGGACGAGGCCGTCAAGATCTCCGGCGCCGATTCGGATTTTCATCGCCGCGACCTCTGGGAGGCGATCGAGGCCGGCGCCTATCCCGAGTACGAATTAGGGATGCAGATTTTCTCGGAAGAGCAGGCCGAGCGCTTCACGTTCGATGTTCTGGACCCCACGAAGATCATTCCCGAGGAGCTGGTGCCCGTACAGCCTGTCGGACGCATGGTGCTGAACCGCAATCCCGACAACTTCTTTGCCGAGACCGAGCAGGTCGCTTTCTGCACGGCGCACATCGTGCCGGGACTCGACTTCTCGAACGATCCGCTGCTGGCCGGCCGCATTCATTCCTACGTCGACACGCAGATCTCACGCCTGGGCGGGCCGAACTTTCACGAGATCCCGATCAATGCGTCGATCGCGCAGGTACACAACAACCAGCGTGACGGCATGCATCGGCAGGCGATCCATCGCGGCCGCGTCGCGTACGAGCCGAACTCGTTGGCGGGTGGCTGTCCGTTCCAAGCCGGAATGGCCGGTTTCCGCTCATTCCCGCAGGCGGTCCGCGAGGACAAGGTCCGCGGCAAACCCGAGAAGTTCGCGGACCATTACACGCAGGCGACGCTGTTCTGGCGCAGCCAGAGCGATGTCGAGAAGGCTCACATCGTGCGCGCATTCCGCTTCGAGCTGACCAAGGTACAGACGCCGGCCGTGCGCGAACGGGTCGTGGCGATGCTTGCAAACGTCGACGGCGAGCTCGCGCGCGCGGTTGCCGGCGGCCTTGGCATGGCGATGCCCAACCCATTGCCGCGTGTGCTGGAAAAAGTGCCGAAGCCCGAGGTCGGCGCATCGCGTGGCTTGTCGCTTTTTGCACGGCCCGGCGATGGCACCATCAAGACACGTCGTGTCGCGATGCTCGTGGCAAACGGGCTCGACCGGGCCGCGTACGAAGCATTGCACGAACGCCTGTCGGCGGAAGGTGCGGTGCCTCGATACGTCGGTGCGAGACTCGGGTCCGTGGCCGCGCCAGATGGTGGCGAGCTTGACGTCGAGATCACGATGGAAGCGGCGCCGTCTGTCGTCTGGGATGCCGTGATTCTGCCCGCCGGCGCAGGGGCCATTGCTGAACTGGGCTCGGAGGGCCAGGCACTGGAGTTTCTTCGCGATCAATATCGCCACTGCAAGGTGATTCTCGCGCTCGGTGAGGCGAGCGCGTTGCTTCGCAAGGCGGGTTTGCCGGCTGAGTCGCCATCGGACGCGGATGATCCGGGGTTGCTCGTGCACGCGGGGGACGATGTCGACGGTGCACTGACCGACTTCATCGAGGCTTTGGGCAAGCATCGCCACTGGGAGCGACAGAAGGATCCACCGGTGGTGTAACGGTCGTCAGCGCAGGGACTTGTTGCAACGGGATCTGCACCTGCTCTGCTGCCGTCTGCGGCGACGAGACGACTAGGTCTTCCGAAGGTCCCGCTCGAGGCGTCGTTCGTACCATTCCATCAGGGGCTGTGACGTCACGCCGTGCGCCACGATCGAGAGCGCGACCACCGACAGCGTCAGATCCGCCAGCGACCGCGCCTCTGCGTCCGGCACGCCGTGAGTGCAGGAATATGCGAGGTAATAAAGACTGCCGATGCCGCGAATGCCGAACCATCCGATCAGGAGGCGCTGCAATTGCGTCGTCGTGCGGGAGCCCGCAAGGGCGAGCAGCGACGTGAGCGGTCGTATGACTGCGATGAGAAGCGCGCCGACGAGCACGGCACGCCAGTCCCAATGATTCGCCAGGCTGACGCCGACGATCACGACGAGCAGCACTTCCAGCATTCGCTCGAGCGTGTCGCCGAACGTGAAGACTTCCGCGACCAGCACGCCTGCAGCCACGGCCGGCTGCTCGATCTCGTCTGCAGTGACCGTGTTGGGCGCCACCAGCATTTCCGCTGGCGGATGGGTTTCCGCTTCCTCGTGCTGCGCATCCGGATGCGGGTCGACCGTCACGGTGCGAACCTCCGCGTGCCGTAGTCCGAGTCCTGCCGCGAACACGGCAAGAAAGCCGAACGCACCGATTGCATTCGCAGCGGTGTACGCAAGAGCCATCAAGGCAAGAGCAAGAAAGTCGGTCGGAGCAGCGGTATCCCGGCCCCTGGCCCGCAATACGATCGCCAGGCGACCCACTACCCGGCCCATCAGGTAGCCGACGACGAGTCCCACGGGAACTGCCCACAACATGCGGCGCATCGCCCAGTCCGCGAGAGCGCTTGCATCGACCGCGGTCTTGAGCAGTAACAGGCCCAGCATCACGAATGGAAATGCCGCGCCGTCGTTCAAGCCCGCCTCGCCTGACAGCGAATATCGCAGACGATCCTTGTCGTCGGCGTGATCGACCGTCACGGCGCTTGCGAGCACGGGGTCCGTGGGTGCGAGGATGGCCCCCAACAGCAGCGCGAGAGCCAACGGCCAGCCGAACGCGACCATGACGACGCTCGCGACTCCGGCAATCGATCCGAGCATCACGAGACTGGCCAGTCGGTAGGCGCCGCCCCACGCCGAGTGCGTCAGCGGCAATCGCAAGCGCAGCCCGCCGATGAATAGCGCCAGCACCACGGCGACCTCGGCGAGTCGCTCGAGCCAGCCGGCGCTCGCGACCAGGTCGATGTTCAGCAGCCCGAACCCCCAGGGTCCGAGCAGGCAGCCCACCGCGAGATAGATGGCCGCCGTGGAAACGGGCAAGCGCCGGATCCACGCGGACGACAGCGCCATCGTCAGCAGCAACGCGCCGATGATGGCTACCCAACCCGAAAAGCTCATCGAAACCGCAGTCCTCTATGCCGAGCTGCGCACCTTCGGGCACGCGCGCGCCGACGGACAATCGGCGGCCGCACGGGGCTCGTGTAGGACCCCATCTCCTTGGACGTGGGGGGACCGCCGATTGTGGACGTGAAGATTCGCATCGAGACTCGGCCCGACCCCAGGCGCTCGCGCGCACGGCCGACCTTCATCAAGCGAGATCTGTCATGAGCTTCTTCAACAACATCCTCGAGAAACTTGGGCTGCGTAAGTCAAATCCGCCGAACGCGGGGGGCCCTGCAGGCCGTGCGAGTCCGACGAAGTCCACCGGTGCTGCTGGTGGTGTCACAGGCGCAGCGGCGAGACCCGGGAGTGCGACGCAAAACCCATCGACCACCGGAACGGCGACGGCACCCCTGTCGGCTAGCGCGGTCGACGTCACGCGGCATCTCGATGACCTGGCTGCGAAGAATCCGCAGACGCTCAACTGGAAGACGTCGATCGTCGACCTGCTCAAGCTGCTCGACCTCGACAGCAGCCTCACGGCAAGGAAAGCCCTTGCCGATGAGCTCGGCGCTCCGGCCGCATTCAAGGACGGATCGGCGGAAATGAACTTGTGGCTGCATCGAACCGTGCTCGCGAAAATCGCGGAGAACGGCGGCAACGTCCCTAAGGAACTGATCGACTGACCGGTCCCGGCCGGTTCTTACGACCGGTAGGAAAACTCCTGAAGTGACGGACGGCGTGCGCTGTCTTTAAGCCGTTGACCAATGCTGTAGCTTGTCGCGAACGTCGGGATCGCACTGCGGCCCTGGACGCTGACATCTCACTTGGCAAGGAGGCCACAATGCATACTCGAACCTTGACTACTGCACTGCTGCTCGCGGGCATGCTCGCGCAGCCTGTGCTGTTACACGCCCAGACGAACCCGACGGCGAATGGCGACTCGACAGCGGCAGCCAACGACTCGACGGCGAACGACCCGATGGCGAACAGCTCGGCGACCGACTCGATGGCGGACGGCGATGCGAGGACACTCGACCGCGAGGATCATGGTGAATGGGGCTGGCTCGGTCTTATCGGACTGGCCGGTCTGCTGGGACTGCGGCGACACGATCGCGTCGAGGTGATTCGCAGGGACGATGTCGCAGCTCGTCGACCCGTTTGATCCACAAAGCAACCAACTGTACGGCTGCGCCGCGCTGCGGCGCAGCCGTTCGCGCGATTAGCGATGCGGCCGGCATTCGACAATCTCGTGGAGGACGCTCCGCTCGTCATCGTGCGCAATGGCGAACTGCTTCAGGATCGCATGCACAAGGAGCGCGTCGACGAGAAGGATATCCTCGTCGCAGCCCGCGAAAACGAAGGCCTCGCCAGCCTGGAAGAGATCAAATACGCGATTCTGGAGCGGACCGGTCAGATTACGATCGTTCCGAAGTGAGCATGGAAAGAACCCTTCCAGGCACATGCACATGTGGGTGAGCGCACGCCGATCCTGCTGCTCGCGGCCTTTCTTTATGCCCTCTGGCTCGAGGCAGTCGCTGTCTTTGCCGGCGCTGGACCGACATCGAACGAACCTTCTGCAGCAAAATGCGACCCTGATACAGGCGAGTAGCAAACGGCCTAGTGGATCGTCGAAGCGTCGGGCTTGAGCACGACCTTCGTCACGTCGTTCTGCTGCTCCTTGAACATCTTGTAGGCTTCGGGTCCGTCGTCGAGCGGCAGCCGGTGGCTGATCAGGAAGGTCGTGTCGACCTTTCCGTCGAGGACCATGTCGAGCAGGCTCTTCATGTACTTCTGCACATGCGTCTGCCCTGATCCGACGGACAGGCCTTTTTCCATCAGCGCGCCGATCGGGAACTTGTCGCCAAAGCCGCCATAGACGCCGGGGATCGAAAGTCGACCGCCCTTGCGACAGGCGAGGATTGCCTGACGCACGACGTGCAGTCGATCCGTCCCGAGCTTGACCGCCATCTTGGCTTCCTCGACCAGGTTGTCGATCGAAAGCCCGTGGCTCTCCATGCCGACCGCATCGATGCAGGCGTCCGGGCCGATGCCGCCCGTCATCTCCGCGAGGGCTTGGCGCAGCTTGACCTCTTCGAAGTCCACGACCTCTGCACCGAGCGTCTTGGCGAGTTCCAGTCGATGTGGATGGTGATCGATCGCGATGACGCGCTCGGCGCCCTGCAAAAACGCGCACTGCACGGCAAAGAGACCCACAGGCCCGCAACCCCAGACCGCCACCGTGTCTCCGCCCTCGATCCTGCAGTTTTCCGCGGCCATCCAGCCGGTCGGGAGGATGTCGCCGAGGAACAGGACCTTTTCGTCCTCGATGTCCGGCGGCACGATGAGCGGTCCAACGTCCGCAAACGGGACTCGCACATATTCGGCCTGGCCGCCAGCGTAGCCACCGGTCAGGTGCGAATAACCGAACGCGCCAGCCATCGGATATCCGTAGGCGAGTTCGGAAACGTCGGCCGCGTCGGCAGGATTGGAGTTGTCGCAGGCGGCAAACTGCTGACGGTTGCAAAAGAAGCAACTGCCGCACGCGATGACGAAAGGTACGACGACCTTGTCGCCGACCTGAAGATTTTTCAGTCCCCGTCCGACCTCGACGACCTCGCCCATGAACTCGTGTCCAAGGACGTCACCGCGCTTCATGCGCGGGATCACGTGGTCGTAAAGATGCAGGTCCGAGCCGCAGATTGCGGTCGAGGTCACACGGACGATCGCGTCCTGCGGGTTCACGATTTGCGGATCCGGGATCGTGCTGACCCGAACGTCGTGCTTACCTTGCCAGGTCAAAGCTCTCATAATCATGCCCTCGGTGCTGCGTCTGGTGGCTCGGCCGTGGCGATCTCGCCGGTTTCCATGAGCTGCTTGAAGCGCCGCAGTTCGCGGCGCACCTGGATCGCAGGCTCGCGCTGAAACAGTTTCGCGATGGCCTTGCCGATCGCACCGCCGGGCGGGTCGTAGATGATCGTCGCCGTGACCGTTGTGCCGCGTTTCCCGGTTGCGTCTTTGAAAGTGACGCTGCCGGAGTGCTGGACCGACGAATCGCCGTCGACGTCGACCGTCCACGCAATCCGATCGCCTGGACGATCATCAATGATTATCGAATCCCATTCGACCCTGCGACCCGCCGGGCCCAACACGACCCAGTGCGAGCGCTGGTTGTCGAGCACGTCGATACGTTCGACGTTGTCCATGAAGCTCGGCAAATTCTCGAGCTTGCGCCAGAACTCGTAGAGCTGCTGGCGGGGACGATTGACTGTCACCGTCTCAGATGCGATCGAGTCGCTCGGCCGTGTCGTGACGCTCGCAGCCGGCAGTGAGGTGGCATTCGGATCTTTGGCCTTGGAGAGCGGCGCATCGTCATGCATCGTCCGTGAGGTCTGCTCAGCCATCCTTGCCATCCCTCCGCGCTTTCGATCCCGTAGTTTTCTTGCCTTCAGCCTTGGCCGTACCCGGCTCCGCGAGCTTGCGATGCTGCTCGGCCAGCAGACTTGCCGGCGTAACCTTCGCCATCGCGACCTCGAGCTTGTTCTTGATGCCGGCGACCACGTCTGCCTCGCCGTCCATCATCGCGCGGTAGCCGATTGCGGCGACCTCGGCGGGATCCATCTTGTGCTTGTCCGCGCCGACCTTGGTATCCATGAGGTTCGCGCGCTCGAAGAACTCGGTATCGGTAGGTCCTGGCATCAGGCAAGTGACCGTAATGCCGGTATCCTTCAGCTCGTTGCGCAAGGCCTCGGCGAAGGAATCGATGAAGGCTTTCGTGCCGTTGTAGACAGCCTGGAAGCTCCCGGGCATGAACCCCGCGATGGATCCGGTGATGAGGATCCGACCGCCGCCGCGATCGCGCATGCGGCGCGCAAGCTCGTGTATCAGGTATAGAGTCCCCGTGATGTTCGTGTCGATGACGTGCTCGACGTCGTCGAAGTCCTGGTCGAGGAAGCCCTTCCCGAGACCGTGGCCCGCATTTGCAATCAAGGCGTCCACTTGCCGTTCACCAACTTCGCCGATCACGGCATCGACGCCTTCGCGGGTTGCAAGATCGGTCTCGACGACATCCACTCGAGCTCCGGTCGAGCCGAGGTCCTGCGCTGCGGAATCGAGCGGCCGGTCGGCGCTCAGCATCAAGTCGAATCCGTCGTTGGCGCACAGCCGCGCAAGCTCGAAGCCGATGCCACTCGAGGCACCCGTGACGACGGCATACGGGCGGCCGACAGTCTTACCTGGGGTCGTTGAAGCGGAAGTAGCCACGGGCCCTCCTTGGCAGCGTTGGCTGAATCTACGGTGGTTGTCGAAAAGAGGATGGGGCGAACATCGAAGCTAGTCTGGAGCATCGTGGTGCGCTAGCTGACGTAGTAGCCGCTCTGGCGTCAGGCGTCACCGACACCCTGTACTCAAATCGACGTTAGCGTCCTGGATGCTGGACTCGCTCGTTACGCAGGATCAGCTGTCGTGGGCTTTGATGACGTCAACGTCTGAACGACTTCTGGCTTGAGTTCGCCGCGACTGTTCCGGCCGACTTGCGGCGGTGGCTTTCGTCCATGACCAACGCCGAGTGGCGTCTTGCCCTTCCTGAAGCGTTCGTTCAGACGCTCCAGCATCAATTCGACTTGCAAGATGACCTCCGAGCGTGTCCCCGCCCTCAGGCCATTTATCGTGTTGGTGCCCTGCACGATCAGGTACTGATGCCAAATACCTTCACCGCCTTCGGGTGCAGGCACTTCGGTGATCGAATCGAGGCGAAACGGCTCACCGAGGACATCCGGTTTCGACCCAGGTGCACCTTCGGTGATCATGAATACGTGCGTGCCGGGATTACGACGCTATCAGCGGCGCTGGCCGCTGCCGTGTCGCGGTTTATCCTGTGCCTCATTGACCTTGAGTTGACGGCCATCCATTTCCTGGCCGTTCAGGTTCTGAATCGCCCGCGCGGCGTCCTGGCGTGACATCTCGACAAAGCCAAAACCGCGCTTCTGCCCGGTATCGCGATCGGTGGGCAGGGCCACCGACTCGACAGTCCCATGCTGCGCAAACAGCGCACGGACCGCTTCCTCGGTGGCTGAAAACGGCAGATTACCTACATAGATCTTGCTCATGAACTGGACCTTGTTGATTGCTGGCGCGAACGTGTCGCTGATGGCCGAACGCGTGGGGCCGAAACGGCGGCGCCGGTGCGCGCTGCCTCCGTGGTTCGAGAACGATTCGGTTAGCAGGAGTGGCCGAAGTGCTCAGCTGAGCGTGGCCAGAAGAGATAAAGGAAAGGTCACGAGCCGCCTCGGAGTATACGTGCTTTCGCGAACACCCGGACAGCCGTTTTCTTCAGGCCACGTCACCGCACAGGCGGCCCAGTGCCCATTCCGGCGTGCAGATCCTATAGCGCTCCTCGAGAAAGCTCGTCGCGACGGCCGCGGCGATGCGCAATCCGGATCGATCGCGTTCCGGCTGGGGGACCTCGTCGAGGCGGCTGATCACGCGGCTGCGCCAGTCCTCCGCGTCCCTTGCGTAGCCGGGCAGGGACAGCAGGTCCGGATTAGCGGGCAAGTCGAGCGCCGGTCGCATATCGAGCGCCTCGGCCGCGTTTGCCAGAGCCTCGGGCGACCGCGTAACGATCGTGACGTCATATGGCGAGGCGTTGCCATCCCGACCATAGGCGAGGCAGAGCTTGAGCCGATCCTCGGCAGAGTCGGCTTCCTTGAAACCGAAGGTGGCTTCGCGGGGCTTTCCATCCGGAACCAGCAGGTGCGTGATGGCCCGGTCGTTGACCGCGACGAGCACCGCGGCGGGATCCGGTGGCAGGCGGATCTCGCGTCGCGCTGGCCAGAAGTCGAACGCGCTGAAGTCTCCCCATGGCCCGCCGACGTGGAAGAGATAGTTGTCCGCGTACATCGGGCGCCTGCGGCGACTCTCACCCTTCAGTCCGTAGAAGGCCGCCGTCGCGAGCTGGATTGCGAGAGACGCGCCGAGCGCTCCCAATGGACGGTCGACAATGATTCCGAGCCGGTCCTGCGGACCCCAATCGAGCCAGCGGCTCGCATCGGTTTGTGCATCGGCGACTCGAACCGAGAACTGCCCCAACCGAAGCTGACGTGCTGTGTGCACCGATGCGCTCCGGTCAGATCGATCGCGACTCCGCGACTGGTCGAGCCATGACGATGTCCCGCTGCAGATCGCGCCCGAGCGGGAAGATGTGCTCGCCGACCTCGACGAACCCGATCTTCCTGTAAAACGCAATCGCTCGCGGGTTTCGCTCCCAGACTCCGAGCCAGACGACGTCCGATCCGTGAGCCCGAACTTGCTCGATGCAGGCCTGCATGAGTTGCTGCGCGGCACCCTTGCCGTGCCAGTCGCTGGCGACGTAGAGCCGCTGGATCTCGCCCGGAGACTCGGCAAGGACGCACGTCGGCGTTGCGGTCCAGCGAAGCTGTGCGAACCCGACGAGTCGATCGCCGTCTTCGATCACGAGGTTGACGAGGTCCGGGTCGGCAATCTCGCCCGCCTGGATCGCCTCGCTGTAATGGGTCCGGCAATGCAGCTCCATGTCCTCGGTCGAGTTCAAAGAGCCGAAGGCGTCCCTGAAGGTCGTCTCGGCGAGCCGCGACAATTGCCTTGCGTCGCCGCGATTTGCCTTTCTCAAGATCAGCAATGGGACCTCGGGGGTCAGCGGAAAGTGCTCTCGAGCCAAGGTTGCCGAGTCTCAGCTTCGAGCCTTCGCGATGCGCCGTTTTCTCTTCGACAGGGCGCGCCTGAACGACGCCTCCGCATCCTCGGCCGCCTTGCGAGCACGCTTTGCGGCGCGCTTGGCATCGAGCAGCGCGTCGCGTGCCACCTTCCATGCGGCCTTCGCATGTCGCGCTTTGGTCCGCGCCTCGTCGGCGAGCTCTCGCGCATGCCGGGCGGCCCGGGCAAGGGTCAAATTCTCGCTATTGACCTTGGAGCGCTGCTTCTTGCGCTTCATGCTGATCCTTCTTCGAGGTTATTCACTGTCGCAGTGGATGGCCTGTGCATAAGTGCCGCTTGAAATTTTCAGAATACGCGAGTTTTGGCCGTCTGACTTGATTTGGTCATTCCTTGAACAGTCCTGACCGACGAATGCATAGCGGCGGTCATCGGAGTTCAGATGGACGCCGCGATCCCTCGTGCACTTTCTCCGGCACTGCGAGTGACCAGCGGGGATACCAGCGCTTGATGACGCATTGATGAACGGGGCCGGCGCCCGTCCAAGCCCTTGAAAACGGCGAGGTCCGAAAAAACGCTGGTACGTTGCCGGGAGCAGGCGTATTTCTGAGGGTCACACGGCAATCCCCTGCCGCTCGGAGAGGGCTCGCGATGGCGCAACCCGTAAACCCAGCTTGGCCCGAGCTGCCATACGAGGCATGGCGCGAGACCTGCGCCACCCTGCACCTGTGGACCCAGATCGTCGGCAAGGTCCGGATTGCCCGGACACCGTGGCTGAACCACAGCTGGCATGCGACCTTGTACGTGACGGACAGGGGGCTGACGACCTCACCCATTCCCCATGTCGGACAGTCGTTCGAGATCTCGTTCGACTTCATCGCCCACGAGCTCGACATTCGCACCAGTGCCGGCGCACGCCGCACGATCGAACTGCGCCCGCGAACCGTTGCGGATTTCTATGCGGCTGTGATGACCGCGCTCGACGAGCTTGCCGTCCCGGTGCGCATCAAGGAGCGGCCCTGCGAGATTGCCGGCGCCGCGCGCTTCAGTGAGGATCGCGCGCATGCTTCGTACGACGCGGAATACGCGCACCGCTTCTGGACGGCGCTGCTGCGGGTCGACCAGGTGCTGAAGCAATTTCGCACCGGGTTCGTCGGGAAGGCCAGCCCGGTGCATTTCTTCTGGGGAAGCTTCGACATCGCCGTCACGCGGTTCTCGGGCCGAGGTGCACCGCCGTTCACCGGTACGGCGCCCGGGCTCGCGCCCGAGGTGATGCGTGAAGCGTATTCACACGAGTGCAGCAGCGCTGGCTTCTGGCCCGGCGGACCCAGTCTCGATTACCCGGCGTTCTACTCGTACGCTTATCCGGCGACCAAGGATTTTGCAAGCCGGGCGGTGCAGCCTCGAGGTGCATTCTTCAGCGAGAAACTCGGAGAGTTCCTGCTGCCATACGACGAAGTGCGCAAGGCGACCGAACCAGAGGCCACGCTGATGGCGTTCCTCGAGAGCACTTACGAAGCGGCAGCCGACACGGCCGCATGGGACCGAAAGGCACTCGAGCGGCCGCAAGGCCGGCCGGCCGTGCCGCCGTCCACAGGGTAGCTTAGGCGTAATCGCTACCGATTTTTTTCGACGCAACACCACACGACAAGGGGAGACCGGGCAATGAAATCAACTCTGGCCATGCTGCTGTTAGCTGTCGTCGTTGTCGGACCGGCGATGGCGGGCGATACGAAAGACGACATCGTCGCGATGGAGAAGGCCTCCTGGAAAGCCTGGGGTGACCACGACGTCAAGACATACACCGGCTCGATGACCGAGGACGCCGTGCAAATTTCCTCGAGCGGCGAAGTCTATAAAGGACGAGAGAAGATCACGGCTCTCGTGGGAAGCCACAAGTGCATCTTCAAGGGCGTCGACATGTCGGACGTGAACGTCAGTCAGCCGTTGCCCGATCTCGCGATCCTTACGTACATCGCAAAGCAGGACATGAGCTGCGAAGGTGAGAATTCGCCGACGGTGGCCTCCACAGCGGTTTATGTGCGGCAGGGAGGTAAGTGGCGCTGGGCCAGTTACCAGGAGACTCCTGTCAAGTAGGGCTGCTCTCGGCGGAAGGGCCGGTAATCCGGCCCTTGCGCCGAAGCGCGCGCCAGGTGAGGGTCGATCGCGTGGGGGAGACTTTCGCGGCTCTCGATAGCAAGTTTCTGAATTTGGGGCGCTGGCAAGTGCCGGCGCTTGCCGGCCTCGCGATCGTGTACTTTCTCGCCGGCAAGTTCGGGCTGCACTTCGCGTCCGTGCACCAGAGCGCCTCGGCGGTCTGGCCCCCGACTGGAATTGCGCTCGCCGCGATGCTGTTGCTCGGCCGACGTGTCTGGCCGGCTATTTTCGTCGGCGCCTTTCTCGTCAACTACACGACGTCCGGCTCGATCGTCAGCTCCCTTGGCATTGCCGCCGGCAATACGTTGGAGGCGATGGTCGGTGCATGGCTCGTGGTGCGCTATGCCCACGGCATGCGCGCATTCGAATTGCCGCGCGACTTCCTGCGTTTCGTTCTCATGGGCGGCCTGCTGGGAACCGCTGTCGGCGCAACGATCGGTGCTGTCACGCTGGAAAGCACCGGCGAGGCCTCGTGGCAGGCCTTCGGTGCGATCTGGCTGACATGGTGGTTCGGAGACGCGGCCGGCGCACTGATCGTCACTCCGGTGCTGGTTCTCTGGACGCGGCCAAGCCATGTGTCATTGCGCGAGCAGGCGTTCGAGGCGCTGCTGCTGCTCGTCGTGGTGCTCGGCACAGGGGCGCTCGTTTTCGGGCACGACGAGCTCAGCCGATATCCGTTGGCATTCCTGTGCATCCCGCCGCTGATCTGGGCCGCATTCCGTTTCGGCCAGCGCGAGGTTGCGACTTCGGTGGCGCTGCTCTCGGCGATCGCCACGTGGACCACGATCAGCGGCTTCGGTACGTTTACGACGACCGATGACAATACGTCGCTGCTCCTGCTGCAGAGCTTCATGGGCACGATGTCCGTCCTGACAATGTCGGTCGCGGCGCTCGTGTGGGAACGCAAAGACATCGAGCGCGAGCGACTGGTGCTGCTCGAGCGTGAGCGTGCTGCGCGGTCCGAGGCCGAATCGGCGAGCCACGCCAAGGACGAGTTCCTCGCGATGCTGAGCCACGAGCTGCGCAATCCGCTCGCGGCAATCGGCAATGCGGCGCAGGTGCTCGCCTCGCCGGCCACTGCGGACATTTACGCGAAGCGCGCGATCGAGATCCTGAACCGACAGACCAGGCACCTGAGTCGTCTGATCGACGACCTGCTCGATATCGCGCGCGTCTCGAGCGGCAAGATCCTACTGGCGCGCGAGAGGCTGAACCTCGTCGACATCGTTGAAGGATGCCGCGCGCTCTTGAGCAGCGGCGGCAGACTTGATCAGCACCAGGTTGCATTCGACCTCGAGCCGGCATGGGTTCGCGGCGATTCGGCGCGCCTGACGCAGGTGGTCGACAACCTGCTGATGAACGCAATCAAGTACACGCCGCCGGGAGGGCGGATCGAAGTCCGGACCTGGAGCGATCGCGAAGAGATCGGGCTGAGCGTTCGCGACAACGGTGTCGGAATCGCGCCGGAGTTGCTGCCGCGAGTGTTCGAACTATTCTCGCAGGGAGCGAGCACCTTGGATCGGGCGCAGGGAGGGCTTGGCCTGGGGCTGGCGCTCGCACAGCGATTGGTCCTGGCGCATGGCGG
>JADMIO010960090.1_pt1 | contig 27035 bp, 26 predicted proteins | sample 8958161 | NCBI WGS metagenome assembly JADMIO01 (sample SAMN16585339, study PRJNA669376) | soil metagenome | isolation source: Crop rotation soil | place: USA: Cullars Rotation, Alabama | collected 2011
ACAACTTGTCCACGTGGAATTCTAAGCTTAGGATCCCAATGTGCTGGAAAGGGGCAATCATCACGAAACTCCACCGCCCGCTCACGAGATATCCAAAGGCTTATCCACAGCCTGTCCACAGCCCAGTCAACGCGATGCGAACAGCGCGCGGTGGTCGGACAGGATCGCGCGCGCCGCGTTGTGGCCGGGCGCGCCGGTGACGCCGCCGCCGGGATGGGCGCCGGAGCCGCAGTGGTAGAGGCCCTTGAGCGGGCCGCGGTAGTCGGCATGGCCCAGCATCGGCCGCGCGGAAAACAGCTGGTTCAGCGTCAGCGCGCCGTGGAAGATGTCGCCGCCCAGCAGGCCGAACTGGCGTTCGAGGTCGAGCGGGGACAGCACCTGCCGGCCGATCACGCTTGCCGCAAAGCCGGGCGCGTATGTGTCGACGGTGGTGATCATGAGATCGGCGACCTCATCGCGATGGTCGTCCCAGGACTTTCCATCAGGCAATTGCGGCGCGACGTGCTGGCAGAACAGGCTCGCGACATGCTGGCCCGCGGGCGCCAGCGTGTCGTCGAGGGTCGAGGGGATCAGCACCTCCACCACGGGCTCGCGGCTCCAGCCATGTTCGCGCGCGTCGAGGAAGGCGCGATCCATGTAGCCGAGCGAGGGGCCGAGGATGATGCCGGCGGTGAGATGGTCGCCATCGCCAGGTAGCGCCGAGAACGACGGCAGCGCGCTCAGCGCGACGTTCATGCGAAAAGTGCCGGAGCCGTTGCGCCAGCGCGAGATCCGATCGAGGAAGGCGGCCGGCAGCGCATCCTGCGGCATCAGCCGCGTGTACAGCAGTTTTGGATTGACGTTGGCGGCGACATACTTTGCGCGAATGCTCTCGCCATTGTCGAGGATGACGCCGACGGCGCGGTCGTTCTCCACGATCACCTCGCGCACGCCGGCATCAGTCTCGATCTCGGCGCCGTGGCGCTGCGCGGCGCGCGCCATGGCCAGCGTAATCGCGCCCATGCCGCCGATGGCGTGGCCCCAGACGCCCTTCTTGCCGTTCACCTCGCCAAAGGCGTGGTGCAGCATCACGTAGGCTGAGCCCGCCGCGTAGGGGCTCGCGTAATTGCCGACGATGGCGTCGAAGCCGAACAGCGCCTTGACGAGGTCGCTTTCAAAGCGCTCGTCCAGCATCTCGCCGGCCGAACAGGTGAAGAGGTCGAGCAGGCTGCGTTGCTGCTCCAGCGACAGCTTGCGCAAGACGTTGCCGGTGCCGATCGCGTTGAACGCTTCGGTGATGGCGGCAACACCAAAACTTTCGACGAGATTGGGCGGAGGACGCAGCACCAGTTGCCGCAGCACGTCGGCGATGTCTTCCAGTTCGCGCGTGAAAGCGTCGAGCCGACCGGCGTCGCGCTCGCTCAGTTTCGCTACGGAGGCTTTGGTGCGGCCTTCGCCGGTGAGGAGATAGCTGCCATCGGGGGAGGGGAGAAAATTCTGCGCGCGACGCTCGACGATGCGCAATCCGTGATTGGCGAGTTGCAAATCGGCGATGATTTTCGGGTTGAGCAGGCTCACCGTGTAGGCCGCCACCGAGTTGCGGAACCCAGGGCAGAATTCCTCGGTCACCGCGGCGCCGCCGACCACCTTGCGCCGCTCGACCACTTTCACCCGCAGTCCGGCCATCGCGAGATAGGCCGCGCAAGTGAGGCCGTTGTGCCCCGCACCGATGATGACGACGTCCGTTTCGTTCATGTCCGCTTCAAGAAGGATTGATTATGCGCTGCTTCGCGCCCCTGCCGCGTTCCGTCAAGGTTTCTTGCCCCTGATGTTGCCATATGCTCAATTCGGCGTCTCTGGCGACCCCCTGCCGGAAGTGCCGCCCCCCGTCGGGTTTTTGCCGGAGCCGTCATGACCGTTTCTGCGCCGTCGCTTGCGGACCAGCCCGCCGTTTCGCGGAACCGGCTGATTCTCGTGGCCTACACGCTGGCGATCTTCGTCAGCGCGCTGCTGCTGTTCTCGGTGCAGCCGCTGTTCACGAAAATGGTGCTGCCGCGGCTCGGCGGCTCGCCGGCGGTGTGGTCGGTGGCGATGGTGTTCTTCCAGTCGCTGCTGCTCGCCGGCTATGCCTATGCGCATTACCTGACGAAGCTGCAAAACCGCGCCGCGCCGGTCGTGATCCACCTCGCGCTGCTCGTGGTTGCGCTGCTGACATTGCCGCTGGCGATCCGCAGCGGCTGGGGCGAGCCGCCGAGTTCGGGCTATGCGTTCTGGCTGCTTGGCCTGTTCGCGGTGTCGATCGGGCTGCCGTTCTTCGCGCTCGCCGCCAACAATCCGCTGCTGCAGGCCTGGTTCGTGCGTACCGGGCACCCTGATGGTCCCGACCCGTACTTCCTCTATGCGTCATCGAATATCGGCAGTTTTCTCGCGCTGTTGTCCTATCCAATCCTGCTGGAGCCGATCTTCACGCTGCGCATCCAGAACCTGATCTGGACCGGCGGCTACGGCCTGCTGATCCTGTTGATAGCCGGCTGTGGCGTGTTGCTGTTGCAATCGCCGAAGAATGCCGCCGCACTCAATATGCCCGACAATGACGTCAACGCGGTTACGCCGTCATGGCCGCTGCGCGCGCGCTGGATCTTCCTCGCCGCGGTGCCATCAGGGCTTCTGATCGCGGTCACCGCGCACATCTCCACCGACGTTGCGGCTGCGCCGCTGTTGTGGGTGCTGCCGCTGTCGCTCTATCTGCTGACCTGGGTGCTGGTGTTCCAGTCGCGGCCGCTGCTGCCGCACTGGTTGATGCTGCTGTTGCAACCGCTGGCGATTGCGGGCGTGGTGGTGCTGTTGGCGATCGGCGGCGAGCAGAATTTGCTGCTGACGCTCGGCGGCCATCAATTGTGTTTTTTCGTCATCGCCATGGCCTGCCACGGTGAACTGGCCCGCACGCGTCCGGCCGCGAAGTATCTCACCGGCTTTTACGTCGCGCTGTCGTTTGGCGGCATGGTCGGCGGCCTGTTCGCCGGCCTGATCGCCCCTTTCGCCTTCTCGTGGATCGCCGAATATCCGATCCTGCTGGCGCTGGCGACGCTGTGCCGGCCGCCGATGCAGGAACGCCTGCCGCGGGTCACGCTGTGGTATTGGCCGCTGCTGGCAGCGATCACTGTCGCGCTGATCATGCCGGCCTATTACGCCGGCACTTTGTTCGACCAGCTCGAGGACTACCGCAACTGGATCATCGGCGGTGTCGGTGTGCTCGCCGCAGTAATGGTGCTGGCGCTCAACGGCAACCGCGCAAAATTCCTCGCCACCATTGTCGTCGCGCTGGTGCTGCTGCGGATCTATCCGTCTGACGCCGGACGCGTCGAGACGGTGCGGAGTTTCTTCGGCGTGCACAAGATCGTGGTGACGCCGCACGGGCAGTATCACGTGCTGATGCACGGCACGACCATTCACGGCGCGGAGAAATTCCTCAACAATGACGGTACACCCGTCACAGGACGGCCGGAGCCGATCACCTACTATCACAAGGACGGCGGCATCGGGCAGGCGATCACGGCGATGCGCGAGCGCAAGGGCGCGCCGTTGCGGGTGGCGGTGATCGGGCTCGGCGCGGGGACGCTGACCTGCGCCTCCGAGCCTGGCGAGAACTGGAAATTCTTCGAGATCGACCAGACCATGGTCGATACCGCGCGCGACCCGAAATATTTCACCTACATCCAGAACTGCGAACCCGATCTCAAGCCGGTCATTGGCGATGCGCGGCTCACTTTCGCCAAGGAGAAAAGCGGCACCTATGACGTCATCATAGTCGACGCCTATTCGTCGGACGCGATCCCGATCCATCTTGCCACCGAAGAGGCGATGGCGATCTACAAGGACAAGCTGGCGCCGCAGGGCGCCGTGGTGATGCACGTCTCCAACCGGCATCTTGAGCTGGAAAGCGTTGTCGTCGGCATCGCCGATGCCAACGATCTGAAGAGCTGGGTCTACAGCGAGGATACCAACCGCGACGCGGAATACATCTTTTCGACCACGGTCGTGGTCTCCGCGCGCGAAGAGGCCGACGTCGGCAGTCTCGCCTCATCCGACAAGTGGGCGCTGACTGAGGCCGAGGACCACCATCGCGTCTGGACCGACGATTACTCCAATATCCTCGGCGCCGTCTGGCGGCGGCTGCGCAGCGGCGAGGAGTAGGGCGCCTTCTTCAATTCTGACTGTTGTAGTAGTCGCGCGGCTGATAGGCCGGGCGCGGCTGGTAGTAGCCGTAACCCGGCGGCGGCGGCGCGTAGCCGCGGTCGTAGTAATATTGCTGTTGCGGCGGATAGGCCTGCTGCGCGCCATAGACGCGGCGCGGCGCGGGGTAGAGCGGGTCGTTGCTGCTGCCGTCGGCCGGATAGATGTAGCCGTCCGGGCGCTGCTGCGGCAGCGCGCGGGCCTGCGGCGTAATCACGACGGGATCGCCGGCATTGTCGTATTGGTCGACCTCGGTCGGCGCGCGGCGCGCCAACGCTGTGCCGGCGCGGCCGCGCGGATTGCGCGCCAGCGCGACTTGCGAGGAGCCGGTCAAGGTCACCGTGGTGTTGAGCACGCCCTGCTCCTGGACGAGCGCATAGAGCGTGGCCGCATGGGCGCGCGACAGCCGCACGCAGCCGTGCGAGGCGGGACTGCCGAGCCGGTTCACGGAGTCGGTGCCATGGATAGCGTGGCCGATCTTGGTGAAGAAGATCGAATGCGGCATCGGCGCGTCGTCGAATTCCTTGGAATAGTGGTCGGCCTCCATCCGGAAGGCGCGGAAGGAGCCGTTCGGGGTTTCGTAGGAAGGAAGGCCTGATGACACCGGCCAGCGATAGCGTGCGACACCGTCGACTTCGACGGTCATCTGCTGGTTGTCCTTGTCGACGGTGATGGCGACTTTGGCCTGGGCGCCGGTGGCGATCAGCATAAGCCCGGCAAGCGCGACGAGAAAGGAACGCATGTACTTCTGGCCTCCAGGCCTGATGCCGCCGCCCCCGTTCCCCGCAAGCACTATGCCCGGATTCCGGGTTTGGTTCCAGAGGTCCGGCGATCAATGGTTTATGAACGGATTGGTATGCGTCATTCCGGGACGCGCCACTTGGCGCGAGCCCGGAATCTACCGTCTCACATGTCAAGCTGGACTGCGCCTTTCCAAGGCTGACCCGATCGCAGCACGGCATTAGCGAAGACAACGAGGCGGCGCATGAGGGCGACCAAAGCAAGCTTTGCCGGCTTGCCCTTGGCGATGAGCCGTTCGTAGAAGGATTTCAGAACAGGATTGTGCCGGCTGGCGGTGACTGCCGCCATGTAGAGGACACGTCGGACGGCCGCGCGACCTCCGCGGATCCGAGCTGGTGCGGTCAGGGTGCCGCTCCGGTGCACGAACGGCGCGACGCCAACCAGAGCCGCAGCCTGCTTATTGTCGAGGTGGCCGAGTTCGGGAACTGCACTAATCAGCGTCAGAACCGATACGGTCCCGAGCCCTTTGATGGTTCGCAGCAGTTGCTGATCACGGCGCAAATCGCGACGCTGACGAACCAATTCCCGCATCATCTGCAATACCTGCTTGTCCTCGGCTCTGAGCGTCTCAAGATGAGCCAGGATACTGTGGCGAAGTGCAGCATGCCGCGTGATGGCCAGCCTGCAGCTCTCGGCGTGGATCATGTGCTTGAGCTGGTCGCGCCGGCTTGCCAGCTCACGAAGCTCCTCGCGGACCGCGTCTTGCGGCAGTTCGACACGATCAACTTTGCGGCCCCGCACTTCATCGGGAGCTGCGGCATAGGCTGCCAGCAGCCTTGCATCCGAGCTATCCGACTTGGCGTTGGCACCAACCATCATGCGATAGGCCTTGAAGCGCGAGGTGTGGACGAGTTCCACCGGCAGCTTCGCCTGCCGCAATGCCGCGACCAGTGGCTTCTCGTAGCCGCCGGTCGGCTCCATCACGATCCGCCTCACAAGGGGGCCGATCTGAAGGCGCTGTACCAGGCTTGCAATGGCATCGGGGCGATTTGCGTATTGGGCGCTATCGCCCCGATGCCATTGCACATCGAGGCTCGCCTTGCCGACGTCGATGCCAATGAAGGTGTTGTCTGAAGAGTGAGAGGCTGTCATGCTTGCTCCTGCCTTGTTCGCGAGGCAGGGCCGGCGCCTGGATCGTCAAACGTGCGGCCAGCACTTGCTACCGTCCGGGTGTCCGGCCCTTCGTTCAATTGGGACGGGGTGCGAGATTCCGACGGTCGCCAGGACCTTCCATACACCTCGCAACGCCCGCCCCAATGACCTCATTCTGAGGCACACGAGACTTACGATCCATACTCACGATGGTGGTTATGGATTCCGGGCTCGCCGCTGCTCGGCGCCCCGGAATGACGAACAGTCAGTTCTTCAGCCGGTACCCCGTCTTGAAGATCCACCAGATGATGGCCATGCAGGCGGCGAGGAAGCCCAGTGTCATCGCGACACTCAGCCAGACAGGAACATCGGCGATCTCGTAAAAGCTCCAGCGGAAGCCGGAGATCAGGTACACGACCGGATTGAGCAGCGTGATGGTGCGCCAGCCCGAGGGCAGCATGTTGACGGAATAGAAGCTGCCGCCGAGGAAGGTCAGCGGCGTCACCACCAGCAGCGGGATCATCTGCAGCTTTTCAAAGCCGTCGGCCCAGATGCCGATGATGAAGCCGAACAGGCTGAAGGTGACGGCCGTCAGCACCAGGAAGGCCAGCATCCACCAGGGATGGTGGATGTGCAGCGGCACGAACAGGCCGGCGGTGGCGAGGATGATCAGGCCGAGGATGATGGATTTGGTGGCGGCGGCGCCGACGTAGCCGACCACGATCTCAAAGTACGATATCGGCGCGGAGAGAATCTCGTAGATGGTGCCGACGAATTTCGGGAAGTAAATGCCGAACGACGCGTTGGAGATGCTCTGCGTCAGCACCGACAGCATGACCAGCCCCGGCACGATGAAGGTGCCGTAGCTGACACCCTCGATCTCGGTGATGCGCGAGCCGATCGCGGCGCCGAACACCACGAAATACAGCGAAGTCGAGACCACGGGCGAGACGATGCTCTGCAGCAGCGTGCGCCAGGTGCGCGCCATTTCGAAGAGATAGATGGCCTGGACCGCGCGCCAGTTCATTTTTGCCTCACCAGGTTGACAAAGATGTCTTCCAGCGATGATTGCCGGGTTTCGAGATCGGAGATGCGGATGCCGGCGTTGCGCAGATCGCTCAAGAGGCTGGTGATGCCGGTGCGCTCGCCCCTGGTGTCGTAGTCGTAGACGATTTCGCGGCCGCCATCGGACAGCTGCAGTTTGTATTCAGTCAGCGCGTCGGGTATCGCATCGACCTTGTTCTGCAGATGCAGCGTCAATCGCTTGCCGCCGAGCTTCTGCATCAGCGTTGCCTTCTGCTCGACCAGGATGATTTCACCCTTGTTGATGACGCCGACGCGGTCGGCCATCTCCTCGGCCTCGTCGATGTAATGCGTGGTGAGGATGATGGTGACGCCGGAGGCCTGCAGCGTGCGCACGACCTCCCACATGCCCTTGCGCAGCTCAACATCGACGCCCGCGGTCGGCTCGTCGAGGAACAGGATTTTCGGCTCGTGCGACAGCGCTTTGGCAATCATCACGCGGCGCTTCATGCCGCCGGACAACGTGATGATCTGCGCGTCCTTTTTGTCCCAGAGCGAGAGGTCCTTCAGCACCTTCTCGATATGGGCCGGATTCTTCGGCTTGCCGAACAGACCGCGGCTGAAGCTGACGGTGGCCCATACCGTCTCGAAGGCATCGGTGTGGATTTCCTGCGGCACGAGGCCAATCAGCGAGCGCGCTGCGCGATACTGGCCGATGAGGTCATGACCGCCGACCGTGACGCTGCCGGAGGTCGGATTGACGATGCCGCAGATGATGCTGATCAGCGTGGTCTTGCCGGCGCCGTTCGGGCCGAGCAGGGCGAAAATCTCGCCTTGCCTGATGTCGAGGCTCACGTTGTCGAGCGCCTTGAAGCCGGAGCCATAGGTTTTGGAGAGGTTGGCGACGGAAATGACAGGCGTCATGGCAGGCTTTGGCAATCGGGCGGGGGGGAACGGGCAAGCTCTGGCCGCGCGTGGCATGCCAGAAGGGGCGGGATGAGGCCAAAGACAGATATGGAGAGGAACCTTCTCCCGCAATCGGATGCGGAAGCTATTTCTTCTTCTTCGCCGGCTGCTTTTTGGCGGCCGTGCCTGCAGCCGGCGCTTCGCTCTCGGGAATTTTCGCGAGTGTCATGATCTGGATCTGGTTGTTGACTGGCGCGGTAGGGCGGGCCGAATCAAGCAATTGCTCTTCGCCCAGTCCCACCGACTGGATGCGCTTGGCCGACATCTTGAACGTGTTGACCAGGATTTCGCGGATCGCGTCGGCGCGGCGCTGGCTCAGGATGGCGTTGGCCTCGCGCTTGCCGTTGGCTTCGATGTGGCCGACAACCAGGAACGTGTAGGGCAGCAGTGACGAATACACCATCGCGTCCGCGATACGGCCGACGGTCTGGTAGGACTCCGGCTGCACGATCGGGGTGTCGACGTCGAACACGATGTCGACGTTGAAGGCCGGCAGCTTGTTGATGTCGGGCGCGATCGCCGGCCGCTTCTGCGGCGTCGGCTCGTTCTTGCCGCGCATTTTCGAGCGCTCGGTGACCTGCTGGCGCAGTGCCGGCACGTCGAGTTCCAGATCGCTCTGGTATTTGTCTAGCTTGGCGACGATGTCGTCGCGGGTTGGTGCGTTCTGGGCAAATGCGGGCGGGGCCCCCATCAGGAGCAGAAAGCCGCCCGCGAGCAGCGTGATCTCACGCAAGCCGCGCATCAGCGATACCCCGCATCGGACATCGCCTGGGTGCAGTTGCGGCTGACGCCGCTTGCCGTCACCAGGCAGGGCACCGACTTGCTGGTCTCCTTGGTCGAGCCATGGCAGATCTTGACGATCTCGCGGGTGCAGGCGTTGGCGACGGTCACGCGCGCCGCGATCCGCTTCTGGATCGCATCAAGCGCCTGCAGGTAGGCTGCCTTGCACTGCTGCGAGGTCACGTCCTGATTGCGGGACAAACACTCCTTCAGCCGGTTGGAGTCGAGATTGACGCCGCGGCAGTTGGCGGTGATGTCGGCGCCGCAGCTGCGCGCCAGCATGGCGGCCGCTTCGCCAAAGCTTATCGTCTCCGCCGCCGCCAGAGACGGCACGGCCAGCAACACAGCAGATAAGAAAACCCCTCCCCGGACCATGGGGCCATCTCAACCGATGATTTTGCCGATGGTCAAGGGCTACGAGGGGCGGCTCGTGCCCTGTCCACGGCGCGGCAGTGACAGCTGGAAGCCGAACACCTCGAGATTGCCCTGACGAAAGTCGATCTCGGGAAAACGCACGAAGCCGAGCCGTTCATACATCGCCCAGGCGGTTAGCATCGCTCGCGTGGTATGCAGCACGACCCGCGCCTTGCCGAGTTCGCGCGCCCGTTCAATACAGAATTGCGTCAGTGCCTTGCCGATGCCCTTGCCCCGCGCGGCGTTGTCGACCGCAAGCAGGCGAATTCCGACCGCATTTGTCAGGGTGGATACCATGCCGCCGGAACCGTATTGGGCCATGTCATCGATGAAATCGACGCTGCCGAGCAGATGATCCATTCCGTCGGCGGCGACGAACACGCGCAGCGCCGGTTTCGCCGCCCGCGTGCCGACGTTCTCTAGCATGGCGTAGTAATCCGGCTGTTCCTGCGGCGAGGGCATTGCCGGCAGCGCGGCATAGGCGCCGACCAGTAGTTTGCCGAGCGCGGCATATTCGTCGGCGCGAGCCTGCCGGATCACAAAATCCAGAGATCGCGTCATCTTGCCGCGGCCTCAGGCCCGCTCGACAAAGCTGTCGACCACCTTCTTCTCGCCGGCCTTCTCGAAGGCGATGGTGAGCTTGTTGCCGTCGATCTTCACCACATGGCCGTAGCCGAATTTCTGGTGGAACACGCGGTCGTCGAGCGCAAATTCCGACACCGTGCCGGTGGATTTTGCGACCAGCTCGCCCTCGATCACCATGGGCCCGCGCTTGTTGCGCGCGAAACCGCCTGAGGAGAACGACGACTGGTCCTCGCTGAAGCCGCCGCGGGCCTGGCCGCCGCGGTTGCGGGCGCGGTTGGCCTGGGCGCGCTGCCAGCCCGGCGTGGTGTAGCTTGAGCCGAACGATTCCACATTGTCGAAACGCGATGGACCGTAGCCGCCGCTGCCGCCCCAGCCCGAGCCGCCCTTGGACTCCGTGATCTCGACATTGTGCGAGGGCAGTTCGTCGAGGAAGCGCGAGGGGATCGTGGTCGACCAGGTGCCGTGGATGCGGCGGTTGGTGGCGAAGAAGATCTTTGCGCGTCGGCGGGCGCGGGTTAGGCCGACATGGGCGAGACGGCGCTCTTCCTCAAGCCCGGCGCGGCCCTGCTCATCGAGGGTGCGCTGGCTCGGAAACAGGCCTTCCTCCCAGCCCGGCAAGAAGACGTTGTCGAATTCGAGTCCCTTGGCGGAATGCAGCGTCATCAATGAGACGGCTTCAGCTTCCGCGCCGCTCTCGCGGTCCATCACCAGCGAGATGTGTTCAAGGAACCCCTGCAGGTTCTCGAACTCCTCCATGGAGCGGATCAGCTCCTTCAGGTTCTCCAGCCGCCCGGCTGCATCGGCCGAGCGGTCCTTCTGCCACATATCGGTGTAGCCGCTTTCGTCGAGCACGATTTCGGCGAGCTCGGTATGCGAAGTAACCTCGCTCTGGGCACGCCAGCGGTCGAATTGCAGCACGAGATCGCGCAAGCTGCCGCGCGCCTTCGGCTTCAGCTCGTCGGTCTCGACCACGGCGCGCGCGGCCTCGAACAGCGGCATGCGCCGCTTGCGGGCGTGATCGTGCAGCAACTGCACGGTGGCATCGCCAAGGCCGCGCTTGGGCACGTTGACGATGCGCTCGAAGGCGAGATCGTCGGCCGGTGAATTGATGGTGCGCAGATAGGCCAGCGCGTCGCGGATTTCCGCGCGCTCGTAGAAGCGGGGACCGCCGATCACGCGATAGGGCAGGCCGAGCGTGACAAAGCGGTCTTCGAACTCGCGCATCTGGAACGAGGCGCGGACCAGGATGGCGACCTCGTTGAGGTTTTCCTTGGCGCGCTGCAGCTCCTCGATTTCCTCGCCGATGGCGCGCGCCTCTTCCTCGGAATCCCAGGCGCCGGTGACGGTGACCTTCTCGCCGTCGACGTCCTCGGTGCGCAGCGTTTTGCCGAGGCGGCCTTCATTGTGCGCGATCAGGTGCGAGGCGACAGCCAGGATGTGGCCGGTCGAGCGGTAGTTGCGCTCGAGGCGGATGACTTTTGCGCCGGGAAAATCGTGGTCGAAGCGCAGGATGTTGTCGACCTCGGCGCCGCGCCAGCCATAGATCGACTGGTCGTCGTCGCCGACGCAGCAGATGTTCTTGGGGGGAGCGGACGACGCCGGTCCAGTAACGCTCTTGTCGTCATCACCGGGCCGACGCGAAGCGTCGTGACCCGGTGATCCATCTTCTTCCGAAGAGTCGATGGATTGCCGGGTCGAGCCCGGCAATGACGAGTTGGACGAATTGGATGGCGCCTGCGACAACAGCCGCAGCCAAAGATACTGCGCGACGTTGGTGTCCTGATATTCGTCGACCAGGATGAACTTGAAGCGGTGCTGGTACTGCCGGAGCACGTCGGGGTGCTCGCGGAAGATGCGGATGTTTTCCAGCAAGAGATCGCCGAAGTCGGCGGCGTTGAGGATCTTCAGCCGCTCCTGATAGGAGGTGTAGAGCTTGCCGCCCTTGCCGTTGGCAAAGATCGCGGCTTCGCCCGCCGGCACCTGCGACGGCATCAGCCCGCGGTTCTTCCAGCCGTCGATCAGCCCGGCCAGCATCCGCGCCGGCCAACGCTTGTCGTCGATATTCTCGGCCTGCAGCAGCTGCTTCAACAGACGCACCTGGTCGTCGACATCGAGTACGGTGAAATTGGACTTGAGCTGCGCCAGTTCGGCATGAAAGCGCAGGATGCGCCCGCCGATCGAGTGGAACGTGCCGAGCCACGGCATACCTTCGACCGCTTGCCCCAGCATCTGGCCAAGCCGCAGCTTCATCTCGCGCGCGGCCTTGTTGGTGAAGGTCACCGAGAGGATTTCGTGCGGCCGCCCCCGGCCTTGGCTGAGGATGTGGGCGATCCGCGTGGTCAGGACGCGCGTCTTGCCGGTGCCGGCGCCGGCGAGCACCAGCACGGGGCCGTCGAGCGCCTCCACAGCGTCGCGCTGCTCGGGATTGAGGCCATCAAGATATTGCGGGCCGGCAGCCGCCCGCGCGCGCGCGGCGATCCCGCCAGCCGCAGGTTGGTGGTCGGGGACGCTCTGGAACGGCAGCTTGCTCGGCTCGGTCATCGCGAATCGCATTTTCCCCACGATGGCACCGTGGGGCGGTGAAGGGGAGCCTTCTTAGCAGGGATCAAAGCCCATATAGGGCGCAATTGCCGGATTTGACAGGTATTTCAGGCCGGATTCCACGGCTTGTTTGCTCCGGTCCGGCGGCGAATTCGTTCCCGGCTCACAAAGATTTTTCGCCGATTCCGCACCGGAACTTCCGTTCCCGCAGCCGCATTGTCCCGACATGTCGTGGCGCCGCGAAGCGCCCGCCGATAACAAAAAGGATAAGGCCATGTTGAGCTGGGTTGTTACGTTTCTCGTCGTTGCGTTGATCGCCGGTGTGCTGGGCTTTGGCGGCGTCGCCGGTGTTTCCATCGAAATCGCCAAGACGATCTTTTTCATCGCCGTGGTGCTGTTCCTGATCTCGGCCGTCGTCGGCCTTGCCCGCGGACGGACGCGAGTTTAGCGGCTGACTACTTCGGAGAGGGCATCGCCACCTTGCGGCCGATGCCCTCGGGCCGCGGCAGGCCGGCATGGCTGGCAACGACAGCGGCAATGCGGGCGCGGATGTCGGATGGAAACGGCGCCACCTTGCGCGCCGCCATGTCGATATGCAGCGTGATGTTCTCCGAGGTCGCCGAAATCCAGCCCTCGGTCGCGTGACGCAGCTCTTCGAATGTGTGGATGCGCTTTTCGTCCGCTCCCAGCAAATATACCGTCACCTGCGCGGGATCGCCGAGATGGATTTCGCGCAAATAGCGCACATGGCATTCGGCGGTGAAGGTCGAGCCATGGCGCTCCTTCATGTAGGTCGGACCGATGCCGAGATGCAGCCACATCTCGTCGATCGCGCGGTCCATCATGACATTGTAGTAGGCCATATTGAGATGGCCGTTGTAGTCGATCCATTGCGGCTCGATCTGCATCACCGATGACAGGAACGGCGCAGGCGGCAGCGGCAAATCCCTGATGGCGGTGGCTGATGTCAACGTCATTCCCCACATGCGCGATTGAGTTCTTGACCCCTTATATATCCTTTGCCACCGTCCCCCAAAGCCGGGAGGACTCTTGACGTGGCGACGACAATTTCCAGCAATTTGAAGCGGCCAGAACCTGCAGCGCTGAAGAGCGCGATCGAGGCGCTGGCGGCGCGGTTCGGCAACCGGCTCATTACCTCACAGGCAGTGCGCGAACAGCACGCCCATACCACCACGTGGCTCGCTCCGCAGCCGCCGGACGCCGTCGTCATGGCGCAGGAGACCGAGGACATCCAGGACGTGGTGCGGATTTGCGCCAAGAACGGCGTGCCCGTCATTGCATTTGGCACCGGCACCTCACTCGAGGGCCAGATCAACGCACCAGCCGGCGGCGTCTGTATCGACTTGCGCGATATGAACAAGATACTGGCGGTGCATGCCGAAGATCTGGATTGCGTGATCCAGCCCGGCGTCACCCGCAAGGCGCTTAACGAGCATCTGCGCGACCAGGGCCTGTTTTTTCCAATCGATCCCGGCGCCGACGCCTCGCTCGGCGGCATGACCTCGACGCGCGCCTCCGGTACCAATGCGGTGCGCTACGGCACCATGCGCGAGAACGTGCTGGCGCTGAAGGTCGTGCGCGGCGACGGCGAGATCATCACGACCGGCACGCGGGCGAAGAAATCCGCCGCCGGCTACGACCTCACGCATCTCTTCGTCGGCGCGGAAGGTACGCTCGGCATCATTTCGGAACTGACGATCAAGCTGCGCGGAATTCCCGATACGATTGCAGCGGCAGCCTGTTCGTTCGAGAGCGTGCGCGGTGCGTGCCAGGCGACGATCCTGGCGATCCAGACCGGCATTCCGGTGGCTCGCATTGAGCTTCTGAATGCCGAGCAGGTGAGGGCCTGCAACGCCTATTCAAAGCTCACGCTGCCGGAGACGCCGCTGCTGCTGCTGGAATTCCATGGCACCGAAGCCGACGTCGCCGAGCAATCCAGGAATTTTGGCGAGATCGCGAAGGAATGCGGCGGCGGTGATTTCTCCTGGACCACCAAGCCGGAGGATCGCAACAGGCTGTGGCAGGCGCGGCACGACGCCTATTGGTCGGTAAAGGCGCTGCGCCCCGGTGCGGGCATAGGCGTGGTCGCAACCGACGTCTGTGTGCCGATCTCGCGGCTGGCCGATTGCGTCACCGAGACCGAGGACGATCTGAAGCGGCTTGGTCTGCTCTCGCCGATCGTCGGCCATGTCGGCGATGGCAATTTCCATTGCTCGCTGGTCTGCGACGTCGATAACGCAGAAGAAATGGCGCGCGGCGAGGAGTTCATGCACCGCCTGGTCGAGCGTGCGCAGGCGATGGGCGGCACCTGCACCGGCGAGCACGGCATCGGGCAGGGCAAGCAGAAGTACCTGCAGGCCGAACTTGGTTCCGAAGCGCTCGATGCGATGCGCGCGCTGAAAAAGGCGCTCGATCCGCAGAACATCTTCAATCCCGGCAAGATCGTCCCCGCCGCCTGAACCGCGGCGCCTCGCCCTGTCGCCCGTCCTGTGCGTTCGACGCGGGGCGGTGGAACTTTTGCCGTTTTTGCGCGTCTTCATTCACGCCGTAGTCTGGTCGGCGTGAACCGAGGAGGGTGCCATGTCCAAACGCGCGATTGGAATTGCCCTTGTCGTGCTTTCGATGGTGCTGGCAGGCGATGCAATTGCCAAAGGCGGGCACGGTGGCGGCCGTGGCGGCGGCGGTCACGGCCATGGCGGCGGACACGGCCATGGGGGCGGACATGGTCATGGCTTCGGCCGTGCGCATGTCGGCGGCCATCACGGCGGCATTGCCCGTTCGCGCGGCCATGTCGGCGGCCAACGTTTCGCGGTCGGACGCCAGGGATTTGGCCCGATGCGCCATGCCGCAATCGGCCCCGGCAATTCGCGCCAGGCGCTGAACCTGCTGTCGAATCCGCGGGCGTTTCGCAACGGCAATTTTCTGGGCAATCCGGCGGCGCGGGTCCAAATCGCGGCGGCTGCGGCGCTCGCCGGGTGGCATGGCGGCGCGTTCGGCAATGGCTGGTGGCGGCACAGTGGCGGCGGCTATGGCTGGGTCGGGCCGTTGTTCTGGCCGTTCGCCTATAATGACATCTATGACTACGCGATCTGGGGCGACGGGGTCGGCTTCTGGGACTATGGCTATCCCGACATCTACGCGGGGATTTTCCCGCCTTACGGCTACAGCGACCTCCAGGGCTATTTCCCGCAGCGCAGATATGACCGCAGGCGCGGCGGCTCCGTGCAGCTGGCACAGATGTGCGGCAACGACAGCCGCGCGATCGCGGGCATGCCGGTCGACCAGATCGCCGACGTCGTCCAGCCGACCGAGGCGCAGGTTGCGGCGCTGAGAGACCTCGGCAGTGCGTCGCTGACAGCTGCGCAGTACATCCGCGCGGCGTGCCCCGCACAGGCGATGCTGACGGCGCCGGGACGGCTTGCCGCCATGCAGCAGCGGATCGAGGCAATGAATAGTGCAATTGCCATGATCCGGCCAAAACTGGAGAATTTCTACGGCGTCCTGAACGACGAGCAGAAAGCACGGCTCACCGCGTTCGGCGAAGAACAACGCAAGGCCGCTGCCACCTCCGGCGACAAGGCATCGCTCGCCCAAAGCTGCACCTCGCCGCGGCCGCCGGCCCTCGAATGGCCTTCCAGCGAAATCGAGGCCAGGATCCATCCCAGCGACACGCAGCGCGCCGCCCTGCAGGTATTGCAGGACACCAGCGCGCGTACCGCGGACGCCCTGAAGGCGGCCTGCCAGACCGAAGAGGTTCTCACGCCGCCGGCACGGCTTGCCGCCGCCGCCAAAAGGCTCGAAGCCATGCTGCAGGCTGTCAAGCAGGTGCGTGCGGCGCTGGAAGATTTCTACGCCACGCTGAACGACGAGCAGCGGGCCTTGTTCGAGGCGATCGGGCCGGCACGGCCGGCCTAGCTCTTCGCAATGCGCCCGGTTCACAAGCCGGCGTCAATCCGGCTAGGCTGGCCGCAGTGCGGAGTGCGGCAATGCAGTGGTTCGGCAAAACCAAGCGCAAGGACATCTGGGACGAGCCGGTTGAGGAATCGGCAGGGGACCTCGGGGCGGCACAGCGGATTCGCGAGATTTGCCGCGCCGCGTCCGACAGCGCCGGGAAGGTGGGCGCCGCCGCGGACCGCTCGCACAAAAAACTCAAGCGCGACGTCGAGCGCTACGAGACCGCGGCAAAAACGGCGATGGAGATCGCCATGAAGATCTCCGACGATCTGTTGCGCGATGCCGCCGTGCGCCAGATCGTCGAACTGTGCCTGAAGGCCGGCAACGCCACGACGGCACAAACGCTGTTTCGCGCCATCCAGTCCAGGTCGATTCGCGACGAGGTGCTGCGCGACAATCCGGCATTGGCGTCAGGTTGAACCCGGCGCCAGCTTGCGCACGGCCTCATCTACGCTCTGGAAGACGTGGTCCTTTGGCAGCACGTCATAGATGCCGAAGCGTTCGAACGCCTGCTGCGCCCGTGTCGATTCCAGTCGCGCAACTGCAAAAACAACCTCTTGCCTGCGGCACTCCGCAATCAACTCAAGCAGCGTTTGGGCTGCGGTGAAATCGATCTCGACAATACCGCTGGCTTCCAGCACCAGCAGCTTTGGCGTCGCGCGCTTCAGGGCGTTCTGCACGTCAGTGGCAAAATTCTCGGCATTGAGGAACGACAGCGGCGCCTGCAGGCCGACCACGACGACATCGGGATGCCGCTCGCCGGGGCTATGCGAACTGGCCGGCCACCAGATGGTCGTCTCCGGGACATGTTCGAAATCGATCAGCCGGGCGCGGGTGATGGTCCAGATGCCGTGCAGCAGCGACAATCCGATTCCGACCGCAACGCCCTGTTCGATCGGCAGTACGATAATGGCGGCCGCAGTTGCGACGACCAGCAGGAACTCGCCGGGTGACTGGCGATAGACTTGAAGTATCTGTTTGACGCGGATGATGCGCAGCGCCACGAACAGCAGAACGCCGCCGAGTGCGGCTTCCGGCACATGGCGCAGCAGCGTGGCCCCGAATGCCAGCAGCGCCAGCACGATGCTTGCGGCGAACAGGCTCGACAGCTGGGTTTGCCCGCCGGTTTCCGAGACGATGCCGGTGCGCGGCGGGCTGGCGTCGACCGGGAAGGCGCCGAACAGCCCGGCCAGCACGCTGCCGGCGCCGGCGCCGAGAAAATCGCGATCGACATCGGCCGGCTTGTCGGGGTCGGACGGGAAGGCGCGCGTGGTCGCCGCCGTCTGCACCATGACGACAATCGCAATCAGAAGCGCGAGCGGAACGAGCTTTGCCCATTGCTCCGGATAGAGGTCCGGCAGCGACGGCATCGGCAGGCCCGCCGGCACGGCGCCGACCACGGATACACCCCTGGCCTCGAGCCCACCGACGATAACCGCTGACGTGGCTGCGACCAGCCCGATCAGCGCGCCGGGAATCTTGGCGCTGACCGCTTCCGACCCCGCGACGATGGCGAGCACGCCGAGTCCGATCGCGAGCGTGCAGAGATTGGTTGCACCAAGCTGCTGCGCGAGCTCGATGATACGGTCGAGCATCGGTCCTTTCGGCGACGGCAATCCGAGCACGCCCGGCAGTTGCGACACCAGAATGTGCACGGAAATGCCTGCGAGGAAGCCGACCGTCACCGGCACAGACAGCAAATTGGCGATCCAGCCCATGCGAAACAGGCTGCCGAGGATCAGGAGCGCGCCCACCATCAGTGCCAGCGCAACCGCGAGCGCCTGGTAATCCGGCGATCCCGTCGCGGCCATCAACAAGAGGCCGCCGGCAAAAATCGGCGTGATGGTGGAATCGGCGCCGCAGGACAGGAAGCGGTTGGCGCCGAACATGGCAAAGCCGATCGATCCCGCGATGAAGGCGAAGAAGCCGATCTGCGGCGCGAATCCGCCGAGGCGCGCAGTCGCCATCTGTTCGGGGATCGCGATGGCCGCCAGTGTCAACCCAGCGATGAGATCGCCCGGCAGGTTCGCCGCGCGGAATCCGCGCAGCGAGCGGAAGATCGGCCATTGGCCGGCGGAATCCTCAGGGCCGGTCCGGGCCATCGATCATCTGCTCCCTGCTGGCGTCGCTTGTTCGGAAATATTCACCGATCGTCAGGCAAAAGGCCAGCGGAGGCAGGCGCTAGCGCTACTTCGCCCGCGCCGCGGTGATCGCTTTGCGGATATCGGCCAGCGGCGCGCTGTCGTCGAATTCGAGCGCCTCGCCGCGCGGACGCAGGCCTAGATCGCGCCACAGCGCGGCGAGATCGGGCGTCACGGGTTTTGCTCCCATCTCGCGGTGCAGCCGCGTCATCACGTCGACGCCGACCGCCTTGTCGGCTATCGCCAGCACGCGTTCGATGGGCCAGTCCTGCTCGTGATTGCCGCCGGCCGCGATCACGCCGCGCATCGCGTCCTGCAGCCCGAGCTTGTTGCCGGTGGCTTTTCGGATTTCGACGTCGGCGAGGAGGGCGAACATCGCGCCGCCCCAATATTTGCGGCCCCAGGTGTCGGTATTGTCAAGGCCGCGGTCGCCGGCGTCGGGCAATCCCTTGGGCATGTCGCGCATCATCGCCTGCCAGATTTCGGCCGCGGTGAGATCGCCGGCCTGCACCCGGGCGATCGGCTCGACATAGACGGCAAGCCCCTCCGACAGCCAGGCGTGGCGCTCCGCTAGGTCGGGCAGCGCGAGATGCACCATCTCGTGCACCATCACCCAGTCGCGCTTGAGATCTTCCATGCTGGAGTCGCGGCCGAGCATCACGCGGATCGCAGCTCCCCGCCAACCCCAGGTGGTGCCGCCGCGCACGCGTGGGCCGTTGACCGGCACCAGCAGCAATTTGACGGAGGCGACCGGAAAGCGGCCGTAATAGGTGGTCACGGCCTTCGCCGAGGTTTTCACCCAGTCCAGCACCTTTTCCTGCGGCAGTGCGATCTCGCCGGGCGCAAAGGCGGCATGAATGACGCCGCCGCCAACCTCGATGTCCGTCTTCGGCAAGCGCTCGAAGGCATCGTAGGGCATGCGGTCGCCGCGCATGAGGTCGGACTGCGCGCTGGCGTGAAAGCTGATCGCGCCGGCGAGTGCGGCAGCAAGGCAGGCCATGACCACGATCGCGCGAGGTGTGACCATACGTTTCACGATGCGGCCCCTCTAGCGCGAGAGGTAGCGGAGGCGAGTTGCGCGAGAAATTCCCGGGCTTGCGCGGTGATGTCGTCGATTATTGCCGCCAGCAGAATTTCCCCCTTGGCGCGCGTCGCCAGGGTCGGATCGCCAAAGCTTCCGGACCGGCTGTAGTTCGGCGATGCCTTGTCCGTCGGCGTCAAGCGCCCCGGCATTTCCCGGTCAATCGGCGGGCTCGCCTCGGCGCGCGACACCTCGACCAGTTCGGGTGCGATCGCCAGCATCAGCGATGTTTCAAGTTCGTCCGCGTGGCTGCCATGGCCTTGCTCGGCGACCTGATAGGTGGCACGGCGATAGCGCGGCCCGTCGTGAATCTTCAGATGCAGCGCGTCGCTAAGTCCCGGCCGCGCCAGCGCTTGCGCGATGGCGGCGTGGGTGCTGATGCCGGTGTCGAGCACGAACAGCGCGCGGCAGCCGTGGCGCAAAATATCCGACGCGATTTCGGCAACCACAGCTTCGAACGTTGCCGCCGACAGGCTGATGCTGCCGGCATACTCGACGAAGGCGGGATAATGCCCGTAGCTCAGTGTCGGCCAGACCAGCGCGTCGATGTCAGCAGCAAGGCGCCTTGCAAGATATTCCGCCTGGATGCGGTCGGTGTTGAGCGGAAGGTGCAGGCCGTGCTGCTTGCTGCCGGCGCCGATGGGCAATATCGCGGACGCGCCGGTACCGATGCGGCGTGCGACAGCATCCCAGGTCATGTGCTCGACGAAATCGCGTTCGGCCGCAACGCCCATGCACTGGCCTTTCAGTCGCCGACGAAAACGCCCGTCAAAAGTCCGCCCGTGACCCAGCCGTGCAGATAGCCCGCGCCGCGCGCCGCCGCCGTATCCGGATCGTCATAGGTCGCGAGCATGGAGCAGAGCACGCCGAACGGAATGCCCGTTGCGGCCTCGTCCCACATCATCGCTTCCTCGGCGGACATTTCGCGGAACTTCGGCGTGGTGTCCTGGCGCCACACCAGCAGCCGCATCGGTTCATCCGTGGAAACTGCATCCGGCGGCGTCTCGTCATTCTTCAGCGCGCGCCAGATGGCGGATGCGTTAGTCGCGAGGTCGAGCCTTGAAGCGGTCGGATGCGGCCTGAACACGAGGTCATTCCACTTCTCTGGCGGGAAGGCCGACACGTCAGCCAGCGTCAGCACTCCGCTGTCGGTGCCGTCAAAGGCATCGTTGAGCGCTTTCTCCAGTCCCGCGAGGTCCGCCACCACGGGATAGTCGCTGTAGGGCGCAGTGGCCTTCAAGAACTCCGGCAGGCCTTGCGAGAACCAGCGCAGGTTCGGGTGATGCGACGGCTTTGCCTGGACATAGGCGTGCCCCATCTCGTCGAACATCTCGTCGCCGAGATAGGCGCGCAGCAGTTCGTGATCGTTGCGCAGCGCGTCCACCAGCCGCGAGCCATAGGCGTGGCGATAGACGCCGTACAGCGTCTCGCGTTTCTCCCGGGGGCTGTCGAGGATTTCGCCGAGCACCTTGTCGTCGCCGGCGAGAATGCCACGCTGAAAATCGTCCTGCTGCCGCGCGAAATCGCCCGTCACGCCGGCGCGCCCAGCACGGTCGCGGCGATTTCGCGGGTGCGCGCGACCTCGACCAGAAGTTCATCGAGCGGCGGGATGTTGTCGTCGCGCTCGATCATGGTGGAAACCTTGCCGAAGCGCGCCAGCGCTGCCTTGTAGAGTTCCCAGACGTCCTCGCAGACGGGATGATCGTGGGTGTCGATGATGTGGGTGCCCATATGGCTGTGGCCGGCCATGTGGAACTGGACCACACGATCTCGGGGAATGCCGTTGAGGAAGGTCAGCGGGTCATAGCCGTGATTGAAGGCGCTGACATAGACATTGTTGACGTCGAACAGCAGCCAGCAGCCGGTGCGACGCGACAGCTCGGACAAGAACTCCCACTCGGTCATCTCGGAATTGTTGAACTGCACATAAGTCGAGACATTTTCCAGCACGAGTGCGCGGCCAAGGAAATCCTGCACCAGCTGCACGCGGCTCGCGACATGGGCGAGCGCTTCCTCGGTGTAGGGGATCGGCAGGAGATCATGCAGGTTCTTGCCGTGCACGCCGGTCCAGCACAGGTGGTCCGACACCCATTTCGGCTCGACGCGACGGGCGAGATCCTTCAAGGCGCCGAGATACTCGAAATTCGGCGGCGCGGTCGAGGCGATCGACAGCGAGACGCCGTGCATGACGACGGGGTAGCGCGCGCGAATCTTGTCCAGCGTTTGCAGCGGCTGGCCGCCCGGCACCATGTAATTCTCGCTGATGACCTCGAACCAGTCGATCGGCGGACGGCCGGACAGGATCTCGTCATAGTGCTGGTGACGAAGCCCGAGGCCGAAACCGAGGAAAGGCGGTTTTGCCGAGGCGAGGGGGCGTTCGGCGCGGGATGCCGCCAGATTGTTGCTTGCGACGTTCATGTCGGCTCCGCTCGGCCCCGTTCCCCTCATAAGCACGCGAAAACTAACACGGAACGGGGGTCCGGCCTACCGGACCCCCGCTCCGCATGAGGTCTTTCAGACGTCAGGACGGCGTGAACTTGCCCTTGGCGGCAGCGCACTTTTCCTTGGTCATGGCCGAGAAGCCCTGGCCCTTGCAGGCGTTCTGGCCCTTGCAGGCGTTCGACGCGCCCTTGCACGCGCTCTGGCCCTTGCAGGCATTGGCGCCCACGCACTTGCCGTCGTCGGCGGCATAGGTGGTGGTCGAGAGGGTCGTGCCGGCCAGGAACAGGGTGGCGGCGGCGGCGGCCAGAGCGGCACCGGACTTGGACGTCATCTTCATTCGGATCTCCTCCAGAGTTGATGGTGCACCGCCCAAAAAGAGCCGCGGACCCGGTTCCGGGCTGCACCTCATCAAGCTACGGCGCAAACGCGGTTTGGTTACACGCAGGAAAGAATTTTTTGCAGCGTTCCTGAAAAAGAAAGTCCTTGACGCAGACAGGCCCGGCACCGGGTGCCGGGCCTGCTGTTTGCATCGAGGCTGCGCTTACATCTTCGAGATAGCGCCGCCCTTGGCCTTGCAGGCGGCTTCCGACATCATCACAAAGCCGTTGCTCTTGCAGGCGTTCATGCCCTTGCAGGCATTGCTGGCGCTCTTGCAGGCGCTCTGGCCCTTGCAGGCGTTGACGCCCATGCACTTGCCCTGTGCGGCGTCGGCCGGGGTCGGTGCCGTGGAGACGAAAGTGCCGGCGAGGAACAGCGTGGCGGCGGCGGCAGCAAGCGTGGCACCGGACTTGGAATCCATCTTCATGAAGAAACTCCTCGATTGAATGTTTGACGACATGATTGACGCCGTGAGCCTCGATGATCGGACGATCACAAAGCCGCACAACGAAATTTTGGAAGCCCATCCTGATCGCGACGGGACATCCAGAACCAGCTACGGGGTGCCGGCGATTTGGTTACAGCGGATGACGAGAAAATTTTCGCTTCGCTGTGTCCGGCATCCCGGTTGTGTCAAATCCCGGCTTCGCCGCGGTATTTCATTGTCGTGACGACGGATGTTGGGTCAGCGGTGTTGACCATTTGGTGGCCCCGTGCGGGGGCTCAGTTCTGCGCCGCTCGTGACGGTTTGAGCTTTGCCATCTGCTTCACGGTCGCTGCCAACTCCTCGGCATTGAAGGACGGATAGGAGCAGATGCGATTGCTGCACCCGAACGCGGCGGGCTCGCCGAGGTCGGGATATTCGACGTCGGGGTTGGGCAGTTTGCCCTCGCGCAGATCGAGCCACTCCAGGCGCTTGTAGCGGGCGGGTACGGCGCGCGCGATGGCGTGCAATGATTGTGCGCGCTTGTCGTCCTTGTGTCCGACCACTGTCACGTGCGTCGGTTCGACCGCGAGTTCCTCGTCGGCAAGCAGCACACCGGGCAGCGGCCGCACCATCTCCGCGGATGCGCTTGCGAGATAGCGCATCGCATGCACGGCCTGCGCGCGATAGGCCTCGTTGCCAAAATAACGGTCGAGCAGGTTCATGAAACGCGCCACCTGGATCTGGTCATCGATCAGCTTTGCGGGCTTGGCGAACACGCCGGTCTTGCCCTCCGACGTCTTCGAGGTGAAGAATCCGCCGGCCTCATCGCGGAAAGTGGCAATGAAATCGCCTGATTTCGCTGCCGCGGCCAGCCAGTCGCGGCTGCCGGTTGCGGCGTAGAGATCGAGCAACGCCTGTCCCATCGCGAGCGTGTCGCCGATGAAGGGACCGCCGCGATCCTTCTCGCCATGACGGAAACCGCCGTCGGGCCGCGCGCGATTGGCGATCACCCATGTCGCGGCACGTTCGGCGGTCTGCAGCGCCTTGGCATCGCCGCTCGCATTATAATAGGCGGCAAAGCCGGAAATCGCCCAGCCATTTTCACGCGCGTAAAGGTTCTTGTCGATGCGGGGCATTCCGAGCTTGCGGCGCGCAATGTCCGACAGCGCGTAATAGTCGTGGCCGTGGACGTCGTGATTGAGATCGGCGTCCTGGCTGACATAGAAGGCGCCGTCGGGTGAAAGCATGAAGGCCAGCAGATAGCGTTCGACGTCGCGCGCGGCGGTGAGGTATTTCGGGTCCTTCCACAGCGCATAGGCCTGGCTGTACTGCCGCAGATACTGTCCCTGGAAGGACATGATCTTTTCGAAATGCGCCTTCTGCCACGAGCCGGTCTCGGAATACTGGAACACGCCGCCCCACACCGGATCGATCAGGGCAAGCGCCGCATCCAGCGTCTGGCGCGCCCGCTTCGCAGCCGTGGCATCGCCGGCTTCAGCGCGGGTGATCGCGAGGTCCATGCTGTCGGCGTCGATGAATTTCTGCACCTCGCCCCAGCCGCCGATCTTGTCCTCATAGGACTCGTCGTAGGTCTTCGAAAGCGCCTCGCGCTGCGCCTTGCTCAAGAAAGCTGATGCCGCGGGCTTGACCTCAAACGCCTCGCCGACGGACGGGCCGGGCGAGGGATCGTCGATGATCGCCTGCAGCAGCGCCTGCATCCGCAGCGGTTCGATATAGCCCCTGATCTTGGCAATCTCGCTACCATCAGGAGCGAACACGATGGTCGCGGGCCAGCCCCAGTCGCCATAGCGGCTGGAGAGATCGGGATTGGCGTCCTGGTCGACGCGAACAGGCAGATATTTCTGCGCCAGCAGCGATTGCACGTCGGGATCGGCGTAGGTCGTCTTCTCCATGACGTGGCACCAGTGGCACCACACCGCTTCGAGATCGAGGATGACAAAGCGCTTCTCGGCGGTGGCACGCGCGAACAGGTCGTCGTTCCACTCGCTCCATTTCAGGTCGGATGCGAGCGAGGGCGACGCCGCGAGCACGGCAAGGGCGATGGCGGCGATACGAAAAAGCTTCATGACATTTCCCGACAGGCACAGGTGTCGAGCCAGCTACGGGGCGCCACGCGGTCGCGGCTCAGGCTTGGCCTCGATGTCACGGGAACGTGAGGGAGTTCAGGTCGAAGCTTCACTGTGGCCGGCGGCATTCACCAGCAGCCGGTCGAGCGATGCAGCGCCTGGGCCGGCGATTGCGAGCCAGGTAAAGGCAGCGAAGTAGGTCGCCTCCTCGAAGCCGAGCAGCGTTTCCAGCGAGTCCACCTGATCCCATTTTGCCGACTTGATCGCGACCAGCATGGTGAAGGCGAGCATGGCGGCGGGAATGCGCGTGAACAGGCCGAGGATCAGCATGATGCCGCCGAAGAACTCCACGCCCGACACGAAGGGAGTCATGACCTTCGGGAAGATGACGCCCCATTCGGTGAAATTCTGGGTGATCTGCGGCAAATTGTTGAGCTTGCCCCAGCCGCTCAGCATGAAGGTGTAGCCGACGACCAGGCGCATGATCAGCGGGCCCGCCCAGGCGAAATGCGAGGCGATCTGTGCCGGCAGCAGGATCAACAGGTTAACGATGAAATTCATTTGCAGCAGCCCCTTCTTGAAACGGTCGTGACGCGAGCGCCCAAGAAAAGAGATACGGCGCATCTGGCAGGAGTTTCGAGTGGGCCGACCCGCTTGTTACGGGGCCTTCGCCAAAATACGCGGGTTTTTTGTTGTGAGCATGATCCTATCGGAAAACCGCTGCACACTTTTCCGGATCATGCTCTAGCCGAAATTTTGCAGTGCGGGAAAAGTCTCCAGCAGCCAGATGCTGACGTTGGAGACCGCGCCGGTGAGAAATCCGATGCCGGTGATGACCATCAGGACGCCCATCGCCCGTTCGACTTTATGAAGATGCTGCTTCATGCGCGCGAAGAGCGAGGAGAACTGCTCAACTGCGAACGCAGCCAGCAGAAAGGGGATGCCGAGGCCGGCGGAATAGACCGCAAGCAGCATCGCGCCCTTTGTGACGGTGGCTTCAGCCGCTGCCACCGACAGGATCGCGGCCAGGATCGGTCCGATGCACGGCGTCCAGCCGAACGCGAACGCCAGTCCCATCACATAGGCGCCCCACAGCCCCACCGGCTTCGGCGCCGTCAGCCGCCCCTCGCGCATCAACAGGTCGATCCGCGTCAGGCCGAGGAAGTGCAGCCCCATGATGATGATGACCACCCCGGCAAGGATCGAGAATTCCGCCGACCAGGCGCGAATGAATCCGCCGACAAAGGAGGCGCTGGCGCCCAGCGCCACGAACACGGTGGAGAAGCCGAGCACGAACATGAAGGCCGAAGCCATCACCGCACGCTTGGAGGCCTTGACGCTCTCGTCATTGGCGACGTGCTCGATGGTCGCGCCGGTCAGGTAGACCAGATAGGGCGGCACCAGCGGCAGCACGCAGGGCGACAGGAAGCTGATCAGGCCAGCCAGAACCGCCGCCGGGACCGAAACGTCGTGCATTACCTCACCTCGGGAAATTCCTGCCCATCCTATTGGCTTGTACGAAAGAAACATTCCAGAGGTTTCGCGGTGGAAATGGCCTTTCGCACGGTCACAGGCCCGTGTGTAACTTATTCCGCCGGCGTCCGTACTATGTGAGACTGCTGGAAACGGAAGGTTTCATGCGCATAGGAGTCCGCAGCGCCATCTCCGCCCTCGTGCTGACGTCGATCGCCGTCAGCGCGGTCGGCGTGCATTTGCTGTGGTGGCGCACCGCCAACCAGGTGAGCCAGACGCTCGCCGACACCATCAACGACCAGATCGTCTCGGCGGTCGGCGACCAGCTGCAGTCGATCACCACCGAAGCCCGTTCGGCCTCGATCGCAGTGCGCGCGCTGCTTACCGAAAAGGTACTCGATATCCGCGATGAGAAGCGGCGCAAATTCGTGTTCCTGTCGCAGCTGCAGGCCCAGCCGACGATTTCCTGGGTGGCGTTCGGCTGGCCGGATGGCGAGTTCTTTGCCGCACACAAGCTCGGCGACAATGCCGTCGAACTCCTGACGATCGGTCCCGACCGCAACTTTCCAGCACAGTGGGATCCGAAGCTTGGAATTCACGTGACTTGAAGTCGCGGC
>JADMIO010607137.1_pt1 | contig 27032 bp, 22 predicted proteins | sample 8958161 | NCBI WGS metagenome assembly JADMIO01 (sample SAMN16585339, study PRJNA669376) | soil metagenome | isolation source: Crop rotation soil | place: USA: Cullars Rotation, Alabama | collected 2011
AGGTGGTGTATTTTTATGTGCTGGATGGGGCGGGGCGGCTGGTGGGGATTTTGCCGACGCGGCAGTTGATTTTGTCGCCGGGGACGATGCGGGTGTCGGATGTGATGGTGCGGGAGATGGTGACGCTTTCGGCGAAGGAGACGTTGTTTGATGCGCTGGAGCTGTTTGCGATGCATCGGCTGCTGGCGATTCCGGTGGTGGACACGGATGGGCGGTTTATGGGGATTGTGGAGCTATCGCTATATACCGATGAAGTGGTGGACATGGCCCAGCGGCGGCAGCTTAATGAGGTGTTTCAGTTGATGGGGCTGCACCTGGAGGAAAGTCGGCAGGGGTCGGCGTGGGCGGGGTTTCGGTTGCGCATGCCGTGGCTGTTGTCGAATATTACGGGGGGGCTGATTTGTGCGGGGCTGGGGTCGTTTTTTGAGGCGACGGTGAAGGAGGTGGTGATTGTGGCGTTGTTTATTCCGCTGATTTTGACGCTGGCGGAGTCGATTTCGGTGCAGTCGATGACGCTGGCGATTGAGCGGGCGGCGATGCGGCGGGCGGGGACGGGGGCGGTGCAGCGGGAGTTGGCGACGGCGCTGCTGCTGGGGTTGTGCAGTGGGGTGCTGGTGGGAGTGGTGGCAGTGCTGTGGAATGGGCCGAAGCTGGCGGCGTTGACGATTGCGGGCAGCGTGGCGTTGACGATGGTGGTGGCGGCGTTGCTGGGGCAGGCGGTGCCGCGGGCGATCCATGGGTTGAAGCTGAATCCGCGGTTGGCGTCTGGGCCGGTGACGCTGGCGGTGGTGGATGTGGTGGCGATCACGCTGTATCTGGCGGCGGCGACGGTGGTGCTGCGAGGGTGACGGGTATGAAACAGGAAGACGCGATCATCGAGGATCTTAAACGGACGAATCCGGAGTTGCGGACCCTTTTGCAGCGGCGGAAGCGGCGGAATATTTTTGGGGTGCTTTGGAGGGTGGGACAGGAGTGGGTGCGTGGAGTGATTGGGCGTTGGGGGCGCATGGAGGTGCCTTTGGGGACGAGGGGGGAGGCGTATGCGGCGAAGTATTTGAAGAAGTGCGGGTATACGTTGATCGTGCGGAATCGGCGGGAGAAAAAGGGGGAGATTGATTTGATTGTGATGGACAAAGAGTTTTTGGTGTTTGTGGAGGTGCGGACGCGGAGCAGTGAAGATTTCATGACGCCAGAGGCGTCGATTCGAGCGGAGAAGCGGCGGACCGTGCGGCGTACCGTGCGGCGGCTGATCCGCAAGCATAAGACGGCCGGGCTGCGGCCGCGGATTGATGTGGTGGGGATTATCTGGCCAGCGGGGGCGAAGGAGCCGCGTGAGGTGCGGCATCATAAGGGGGTGATTGCGGTGGGGGATTTTTGAAGTTGGCGACGGCGAAACGCGGAGCGGTTAAAATGCCCGCATGGATCAGTGGTATCGCAGCGTCATTTCCGGCGAGCGCTTTGGGGCGGGGTCGGCGATGTTGCGCTTTGCGTTTGAAGTCATGTCGTGGGGCTATGGGCTGGTGGTGGGGTTGCGGAATCTTTTGTATGACGCGCGGATTTTGCGGGAGGTGAAGCTGGTGGGGAAGGACGGCAAGCGGGTGCCGGTGATTTCGGTGGGGAATATTACGACGGGGGGCACGGGGAAGACGCCGACGGTGATTATGCTGGCGAAGGAACTGCAGAAGATGGGGCGGAAGCCGGCGGTGCTGACGCGGGGATATGGGGCGCCCAAGCTGCCGGGCGGGGGACGGGGGAAGAGCGATGAAGTGATGGTGATTGAGCATGAGTGCCCGGGCGTGCCGGTGGTGGTGAATGGCGATCGCGTGGCAGGCGGGCGGGAGGCGATTGAGAAGCATGGGGCGGATGTGCTGGTGGTGGATGATGGGTTTCAGCATCGGCGGCTGGCGCGGGAGTTGAATATTGTGCTGGTGGATGCGACGGAGCCGATGGGGATTCCCGGAGTGTTGCCGCGGGGGACCTGGCGGGAGCCGCCGTTCAATTTGAAGCGGGCGAATATGATCATGCTGACGCGGTGCGAGCAGGTGAGCCCGGAGCTGGCGGACCTGGCGGCGGGGCTGCTGACGCAGTGGGTGAGTCCGCGGGCGATTTTTCAGCAGCGCACGGCGGTGACGGGGATTTATGATGCGGCGGGAAATCCGGTGCCGCTGGTGGCGGGAGCGGCAAGTGAGAGCGGCCGGCGGGTGGCGGTGTTTGCGGGGATAGGGAATCCGGAGGGATTTTTGCGGACGGTGCAGAGTTTGGGCATGCACGTGGCGACGGGGTGCTGGTTTGATGACCATCACCGGTACGATGTCGCTGCGGATTTTGCGGCGTTGTCGCGGGTGAGCCGGGAGCGGAATCTGGAGGCGTGGGTGACGACATTGAAGGACTGGGTGAAGCTGCGTGAGACGGAACTGGCGACGGCGAACGGCAGCAGCGCCACCGGCAGGCCGCCGGTGTGGCATGTGCGCATCGAGGCGCGGCTGACCGGGCACGAGCATGAGTTGCTGCGGGCGCGGCTGGGGACGTTGGGGGGGGCGTGATTACAGCAGATAACGCGAGCGATCTTCCTCACTGGTGATCTTGGTGAGGCGTTCCTTCACCATGCGGCCGGTGACGGTGTGCTGTTCGCCGTGGCGGTCGGTAGCGGAATACGACAGTTCCTCGCAGACTTTTTCCACGATGGAATTCAGCCGGCGGGCGCCGATGTTTTGCGTCTTGCGGTTGACGTTGAAGGCGAACTCGGCGATGGCTTCGATGGCGTCCTCGGTGAACGACAACGTCACCTGCTCCGTCGACAGCAGCGCGATGGTCTGCTTGATCAACGAGTTCTCGGGCTCCAGCAATATCCGCACGAAGTCGTCCTTGGTCAGGTCGGACAATTCCACGCGAATCGGGAAGCGGCCCTGCAGTTCGGGCATCAGGTCGCTGGGCTTGGCGGAATGGAACGCCCCGGCGGCAATGAACAACACGTGATCCGTCCGCACTGGCCCGTGCTTGGTGGTGACGGTGGAGCCTTCCACGATGGGCAGCAGGTCGCGCTGCACGCCGCCGCGGGAGACGTCGGGGCCGGTCTTGCTTTCGACGCCGGCGATCTTGTCGATTTCGTCGATGAAGATGATGCCGGAGTTTTCGGTACGCTCGATGGCGTTGGCCACCAGGGCCTCGCGGTCAATTAGACGCTCGGCTTCCTGTTGCATGAGGAACTCGCGGGCATGCGGCACGCGCATCTTCCGCCGGTGCGTCTTGCCGGGCATAAGCCGCTCGAACATGTCCGACAACCCGCCGCCGCCCATGGCGTCCATCTGATCCATGCCCATCATGCCCAGCAGATTGCCCGTCTGCGGCTTTTCCGTCATCGACACTTCGACGGTTGCGCTGTCAAACATTCCCGCCTTCAGCCCCGCCCGAATCTTCTCGCGCGAGCGCTGCCGCCGCTCCTCCACCTCCGGCTCATTGGAAAACCCCTGGTCCTCCAACGGCAGCAGCAAATCCACCAGGCGATCTTCCGCCACGGCCGAGGCCTTCTCCCCCAGCACTTGCGACTGCTCCGTCTGCACCATGCGAATGGCGATTTCCAGCAGGTCACGCACCATCGACTCCACGTCGCGCCCGACGTAGCCGACCTCCGTGTACTTGGTCGCCTCGACCTTGATGAACGGCGCCCCTGTCAACGAAGCCAGCCGCCGGGCAATTTCCGTCTTGCCGACGCCTGTGGGTCCGATCATCAAAATGTTTTTTGGAATGACCGCCTGGGCCAGGGCTACCGGCAGTTGTTGCCGCCGCCAGCGGTTACGCACGGCGATGGCCACGGCGCGCTTGCCCGCGGCCTGGCCGACAATGTGCTTGTCCAACTGGGCGACGATTTCCTGGGGTGTCAGGGAGATTTGCGGCATTAGCTTCATCCTCAAAAACGCAAGCCCACCATTCTAGCGGCGCAGGGTCTGAGTTACGAACGCATTGCCCAGTAATGGATCTTTACGTACGCGAAAAAGCTGGTAGAGTCGTGCCAGAAACTGCGGCATCTTGTGGAAGGAGTTTTCATGTTGAAGAGTTTATGGGTGTCGGCGGCCGTCCTCGCGCTTGCCGGGTGTGCAGTGACCAACCGGTCGTACGTGCGCGATACGCTGGCGAAGCTGCCCTCGGGCGACGAGATCAACGCCGAAGCGGAAATGGTGCAACGCTTCGGCCAGACGACGCAAAGTACCTCGGCGGTTGTGTGGCGGCGGCGCGGGAGCAGCGAGCAATTGCTTGCGGTGGAAGGCAAAGGCGAATTGCGCGTCCGAGACGCGGGCAAGGTGCTGGAGATGAAAGGGGACTCGAAGAACTGGTTCCGAGCCCCTGGCCGTCCAGAGCGCACCGTGCGCGTCAGTCCGGATGGCAACCACGCGTGGCTGGTCAGTCAGGGGCAGGTCGTGGCGAGTTTTGATTACGACAGCGGTGTGGCGCTCTTTGGCAGCACCGGACAACCGGCGTGGGCCACGGCACAGTGATGCGGTCATCGGCGTCTTACGCGCCGGCGGCGGAACAGCAACAGCGTGGACCCAGCCCATAGCGCGAGCGTAGAAGGCTCCGGCACGGGCACACCAGCCGAGAGATTTAGCGCGCCCAAGGGGGATAATTGAGAAAGTGAGGCATTGCTGGACATAAGGTCAAAGTCCTGGGAATTGACGATGCCGTCGAAATTCACGTCGCCACAGAGCCAGGCCGATTGGATATTCGAGAGGCCTGGAGTGATTTCGCCCACATGGCCTGCGGCGGTGGCGTAATCCAAGCCATTGATCTGGCCATCCAAATTCACATCGCCAATGTACGCGTATTTGACCAGGATGGTGCCGGGCTGGCTGATCGCCAGGCCGTCGAAGATGTGTCCGATGGCACTGCCGGGGATGCCGTTGCCCAGGAGCGCGTCGGCATCAATGGGGACCAGGAACAGGTTGCCGTTGGAAAGGGCGGCGGAACTGGTGAGGGCCGGGTCACCGGGGCCGCCGGTTTTGTTAAAGCCCCTGAGAATCTGATTTTCGATGGTGGCCAGCGATGCATTACCGATCATGAGGTCGTGGTTGGAAACATCCAGCGTGGTACCGGAGGCAATGGAGAGGCCATCCATCTTCAGCAAAACTGCCGGCGTCTGGCGCGGGGCGTTGGTGGAAGCGAAAATGAGCTTGCCGGCATTGACGGCGATGGGACCGGTGGCGGCATAGGGACCCGCGAGCGTGGTGGTGCCGCTGCCTGCGTGCGTGAGGCCGCCGGAGCCGGTGATGGCGTTATTCAAAATGATGGAATCGCTGCGATTTAGAACGAGTGCGGCGTTGTTGATTATAGAAGCCGTTCCCAGCGTCCCGCAGGTGCCGCCGGCGCCGATTTGCAGCGTGCCATGGTTGGTGATGGTTGCACCGGTGGAAGTTACCTGCGAGCTGGCGAAGGTAGCGGTGCTGCCGGCGGAGATGTTCATGGCGGAGGAAACCAGGAAACTGGCCCCCGGGGAAACGAGCAACGAGCCGACGCCAGCGCTGCCGACGTTGAGCGTGCTGACAGTCAGTGATCCGCCAGCGAGGTTATACGCACCGGAAGACCCGCTCTTGGCGCCCAGTGTCAGCACACCGCTCACGGCGTGCGTGCCGCCGGACTGTGTGTAAGCCGCATTGCCGATGAAGCCGACGAATTCGGTGGTGGTGTTAAGCGCGTCTTGGCCTTGGGAAAGGGCGATCGTACCCCCGCCATTGCCATCCAGCGTGAGCTTTCCCAGAACGATCGCAGGGTTGGCGTTGGTGTAGGTGATCGAGTGAGTCAACGTGTCAGTGGCCAAAATCAACACATCGTTGCCATTGGCGGGCACGCCGGCCAGCCAGTTGGCCGCGGCATTCCACGTGCCGGTAGCGGTGGCAGTAATGTATGTATCGCCCGCGAGCCATTCGACGGCTTTTTGCACATTGCCAAAATATCCCACGCCCGTGATGTTGCCATAAGCATCGATGGACTGCGCATATGAGGCGGTCATAAGTGGGCCCATCATGCTATTTAAGTCCGTATAAGTGCCGGAGGAGCCGTTCCAGAGCATCGCGTGTTGTTTCTTGCCGTTGGTAGTTGCGACGCCGACATATTGGGAATCGTTGGCGGCGTTGATTTGGGAAGAATCGTACAGGGCGGGATGAAGATCGACGTAACTGGTGGCAGAGGAATTCCACAGCAGTGCGTGCAAGGCGTTGCCGGTGGTCGGCCCATAGCCAGAGCCGAACTGTTGCGTGCCGTTGGTGGCGTAGCCGTAGGTTTCGGAGAAGCCGTCGGGGTTAAGATCCACCGCACTTTCGGCGGTGCCGGTCCAGAGGAGGGCATGGGCCACATATTGGCTTTGGTTGCCGATTGGCTCGACCAGTTTGGCGTAGCCGACTTGTTGGTTGCCGGAGATGGCGTTGCCCCAGGATTCGTAATAAGCCGCGGGATTAAGATCGACGGCGCTGGCGGCCGTGCCACTCCACAGGACCGCGTGGTTGTAGTACGTGCTGGAAGTGCCCCATCCGATTTGTTGCGTGCCATTGGTGGCCATGGCGAAGGAGCCGTGGAAGCCATCGGGGCCCAGGTCGACGGCGCTGGCGGCGGAGCCTGACCAAAGCAGCGCGTGATTGGTGTAAGCGGTATTCAGGCCGTAGCCGGCGCCGACTTGCTGCAAGAGCGAGCTGCCGAAGATGTAGGATTCTGAAAAACCGGAGGGATTAATATCGATCGCCGAGGCTGCGGTGTCATTCCAGAGCAGGCCATGAAACAGACCGCCTACATGGCCGTAGCCCGCCTGTTGCACACCCGCCGATCCGTTGGCGTAGGTATCGGTGAACCCGGCGGGCTCCAAGGTATAGGAATTTGCGGCACTGTAATCGGCACCTGCGCGGCGTGGCGCGGCAAACCAAAGTGGACTTGCGGCCAGTGCCGAAAGATAGAGCATCCGGGCGACCGGCACTCTTGGCGCGCAGGGACACGTCATGGATAACGAAATCATGCGATGCAAACAGACACCCACTCAGGCAGCAGTTAGCGCCCCGGTTAAAGTAGATATAAACGACCGGAAAGTATGACCTGAGAATGTCGGGTAACAAGTCCGAGTGATTAAATATGTTGAGAATTTGTTAGACTCATAATATGCGATTAATGCTGCAGGGCGATTCATTTATGCGGATGGCACCGCCGTTATCGGCTGCTCATAAGCTGTGCATTCATAACAGTTTAATGTTCCCCGGTTATACTCATGCCGGGGCGGCGGAACCGTGGGCGGTTTCTCCGGCATTGATCGTGGTAACGCCAGAGAAACAAGTTTTGAAGACTGCGATTCAGCACAGGTCATTGCTATGACATTGGCGCACCGACCGCTATTGCATGTGGGATCAACGCCGGTGTTGGAGCCACAGCCGCAGGCACAAGCGCAGCCTTTACGCCGGCAGCGGCCGATGGTGGACGGGAAATTTCTCAAAGTGAACGGGCGGAGATTTTGGATAAAGGGAGTAACCTACGGCACTTTTGCGCCCAATTCCGTCGGCGAGCCGTATCCCGAGATCGATCAGGTTCGCGCCGATTTTGCCCGCATGGCATCGGCGGGGATCAACACGGTACGGATGTACACGCCGCCGTCGAATCGCATTGCCGATGCGGCGGAGGCGGCGGGGATTTATCTTGTGCCCGATATTTGCTGGGGCCCGCGCATTTGCCGGCAGTTGGAGAACCCTGAACAGCGCCAGATGATCCGCGACTGGACGCGACAAAATGCCCGGCGGCTGGCGGGGCATCCGGCGATTCTGATGTTTTCGATTGGGAACGAAATTCCGCCGCTGATGGTGCGGTGGTACGGGCGGGAGTATGTCCAGGATTATCTGCGGGAGTTGTTCGACATTGTGCGCGAGGAAGACCCCGAGGCGTTGGTGACATATGCGAATCATCCGCCTTGCGAACATCTGAATCTTGGGTTTCTGGACGTTTTGTCGTTCAATGTCTATCTGGAACGGGAGCCGGAGTTTCGGGCGTATCTGGCGCGGCTGCAGTCGCTGGCGGGCGAACGACCGGTGTTTCTTGCCGAAATGGGTTTGGATTCGGCGGCCCATGGGTTGCGGGCGCAGGCGCGGTTCCTTGAGCGCTTCCTGACGGCGACTTTTGAGAAGGGTTTTTGCGGGGCCACGGTCTATGCGTGGACGGACGAGTGGTCGATTTTCCACCACGACATTGAAGGGTGGGCGTTCGGCCTGACCACCGCCCAGCGGAAAACCAAGCCGGCGTTGGAAGCGGTGGAGCGGATTTACAAGTCTGCATTGTGCGATTTGCGCGGCAAAGAGAGGGGGGTGTGGCCGCGGGTGTCGGTGGTGGTGGCGACGTACAACGGGGCGAAGACGTTGGCGCGGTGCCTGCGGTCGCTGGAGCGGCTGCGTTATCCGAATTATGAAGTGATCGTGATCGATGACGGCTCGAAGGACCAGACGCGATCGCTGGTGAAGCGATACGCGTGCAAGGCGATTCATGTGCCCAACGGTGGTTTGTCGCGGGCGCGGAATCTGGGTATTGAGCATGCAAGTGGGGAGATCGTAGCGTTTATCGATGCCGATGCGTATGCCGATGCCGATTGGCTGTTCCACATGGTCACGACGATGCAGGAACACGGGGCGGCGGCGGTGGGGGGGCCGAATCTGTCGCCGCCGACGGATCCGCTGGTGGCGCAGTGTGTGGATCACGCCCCAGGCAATCCAGCCCATGTGCTGTTAAGCAATGAGACGGCTGAGCACGTGCCGGGGTGCAATATGGCATTTCGCAAGGACGCCCTGGCGCGGATTGGGAATTTCGATCCCGCGCATCGCACGGCAGGGGATGATGTGGATGTGTGCTGGAAACTGCTGGCGGCGCAGGAGAAGATTGCGTTTTCGCATGCGGCTTTCGTGTGGCACCATCGGCGCAAGACAGTGCGGGCTTTTTTGAAGCAGCAGCGCGGGTACGGCTACGCGGAGGCGTTTCTGCAGCGCCGTTATCCCGCGCGCTTCAACATGTTGGGCGACCTGGTGTGGCGCGGGGCAATTTATGATGGCGCCCATGCCGGCCTGCGGCAGCATGGATGCCCGTCGGTGTTTCGGCCCAAGGTCTATCACGGGCTGTTTGGCGGGGCGCAGTTTCAAAGCATCTACCAGCCGTTCCTCACGTGGTGGTTCCAGATTTTTACGACGTTCGAGTGGCAAGTGACCACCAGCCTCATGGCGGCTGCGGCGGCACTGTCGCTAACGGCGGGCCATTGGGTTAGCGCCAGCATCCTGGCCGCGATTTGTCTGATGATGCTGGTGATCATGCTGGCGGCAGCGCGGCTTGTCGCCCAGCATGCGACGCTGGTAAAGCGTTGGAACGGCCCGGAGTCCGCCAAGGCGCGGGCGTTGGTGGCGTTTCTGCATATTGCCCAGCCCCTGGCGCGGGCCAGCGGGCGGTTCATGGGGTGCCTGCGGTCGCATGCGTACGCCCACGAATTTCCGGCGACGCTACGCCTGTGGGGGAATTTGAATCAGCGGCACCAGTGGCTGCTGAATTTGCAGAAGCAGTTGACCATTGCCGGCTGGGTGGCGAAGCCCGGCTCGGAGTGGGCGGGCGTGGATCTCCAGATTTTGGGCCCCGGGCCTTGCCGGGCGACGCTGACGTCGGTCTACGAAGATTATCTGGAGAAGGGATATCACTTTGTGCGTTATCGCGTGGCCGTGCGGCGCAAGGTGGGACAAACACTCCTGGCGATGTTCGCAGTGGTGGCGGCACTGAGCCTTGTGCTGGCCCCGCACCTGCTGCCGCTGGGCCTGCCGTTGCTGACGTATGCGTTGCTGGTGTACCGGGCGAAGGGGCACATGGTGCGTGCGGTCTCGCAGGCCGCCGTGGACACCGGGGCGCCGCTGGGCATGACCCGCGTGGAAGGTGAATGGGCGAGGGAAGCATGTTGATGCGGTTACTGCCCATGGCCCGGCCCGCGCGGCGGGACACGGTTTTCGGAGCGGCGTTGCTCATGCTGGCCGCCGGGGTGGAGGTGCTGCAGCCGTGGCCGATCAAATGGCTGGTAGATTACGTGTTTGGTGCGGTGAGCGTGCCGGAGTTTTTGCATAACGCCGTGCCGTTTCTAGGGAAGGGGAATGTGGGGGCGTCGATTCTGTTTGTGTGCGGCGCCATCGTCGTGCTGGCCATTGTCCACAAAGCGCTTACGTTGTTGAGCCAACTCCTGCTGATCCGCGCGGGCAACACCCTCGTGCGCGAACTGCGCACGCGGCTCTGCGAACATCTGCACGCCCTGCACATGGCTTACTTCGATAAAACGAAAGTCGGCGACTCGCTGTATCGCCTCGCATACGACACCACCTGCGTGCAGTCGCTGTTGTCGCAAGCCATCGCGCCCGCGGCCACCGGCGTGCTGGTGCTGCTGGGCGTGGCGGCCGTCATGCTGGCCATCGATCCGCCGCTGACGATTGTCGCCCTTCTGGTTGCGCCGGCGTATTGGGCGGTCATCAAGCTATTCGGGCGCCTCATGGGTAAGCGCGCCAAAGCCTACCACGAAAATGAAGCCGCTCTCGTCTCCGCCGCAACGGAATCGCTCTCCTCCATCCGCGCCGTGCAGGCCTTCACCCGCGAAGACCTGGTCAACGCCCAATTCGCCCAATTGGCCGGCAAAAGTTTCAAAGCCTCGCAGCGTCTCGTTTTCTCGCAGCTGGCCTTCTCCGCCGCCATCGGTCTGGCGATGGCCCTGGGCACCGCCGGCGTGGTCTACCTCGGAGCCACCCGCGTGGCCGCCGGCCGGCTCACGGTGGGCGACGTCTTGGTCTTCCTCGCGTACCTCGCCATGCTTTACCAGCCCATGAACGCGTTCAGCCAATCCACATCGGTGGTGCAGTCGGTCAAAACGCAACTCGCGCGCGTCTTTGAGTTGTTCGACATCGCCCCCGCCGTCGCGACGCCCGCCGACGCGCATGCCCCCGCCACCGTCCGCGGCAAAGTCGAATTCAGGGGCGTATCCTTCGCCTACGAAAAGGACCAACCCGTATTGCACGACATCGCCCTCACTGTGCACCCCGGACAAGTCGTCGCCCTGGTAGGCCGCACTGGCGCGGGCAAATCCACCCTCGCCTCGCTCCTCCTACGGTTTTACGACCCCACCGCCGGCCACATTCAGCTTGACGGCCGCGACATGCGCGAACTGCCCCTGAAATGGCTCCGCCAGCAAGTCGCCATCGTCCTGCAGGAGCCCATCCTCTTTTCCGCCACCATTCGCGACAACATCGCCTTCGCCGCCCCCGGCGCCACCGATGAGCAAGTCCGCCAAGCCGCGCGCCTTGCGCAGGCCGACGAATTCATCACCCACCTTCCCGACGGCTATGACACCATGCTTGGCGAACGCGGCGTCAACCTCTCCGGCGGCCAGCGCCAACGCCTGGGCATCGCCCGAGCGTTCCTGAAAGACGCCCCCATCCTGATCCTCGATGAACCCACTTCCGCCCTCGACGCCCACACCGAAGAGTCTCTTGTCGACGCCATCCGCGTCCTGGCCAAGGGGCGTACCACATTCATTATCGCCCATCGCCTCTCCACGATTCGGCTGGCCGACACCATCGTTGTCCTCGATCACGGCAAGATCATTGAACAGGGCACCCCGCGCGATCTGATGGCATCAGATACCGCCTACCGGCGGCTGCATCGGGCACAATGGGGCACCAAGAATGAGGCGGTTGCGGTGTAAGCCGCGCGGAAAGGTCTTAGATGCAGTATTCCGCAATTAATCCCGGCGTTCACGCTGTAGCGTGTTTCGGTCAACCTCACGCGCCGCCGCGCCGCCACCGCGCCTTCACCCTCATTGAACTCCTCGTCGTCGTCGCCATTATCTCGCTATTGATCGGCATCCTCCTGCCCTCCATGGGCCGCGCCCGCGAGAGGTCCCGCCGCACTGTATGCGCCACCAACCTCCGCGCCTTGGGCAACGCCATGCACCTTTACGCCTACGACAACAGCGACAAACTCCCCAACGCCAACCGCCCCGCCACCGCCGTCGACTTCGCCGGCGCCACTACCGCCCTCCTGTCCCTTTACCAGGAGCACATCCACTCGCCCGCCACCTTTCACTGTCCCTCCGACACCGACCCCGTCCCGCACGACATCACCACCGCCGATTTCCTCGTGCCCAACTCCGCCCGCACCAGCTACGATTTCTACAGCGTTTATTGGCGCCCCGAGTCCGCTCCGCATCTGATGAAACTCGATCGCGCCCCCATGGCGTGGGACATTGACGGCGGCAGCCAGGCGCCCAATGTCATGCAAAACCACGCCCAGGAAGGCGGCAACGTCTCCTTCGGCGATGGCCATGCGGAATGGCAGGCACGCAGCGAGTGGGACCGCATCAACTGGCCCCACCCGGCGGATACATACTATCGCTGACCGGTTTGCGGCGGTCCCTCCGCGAAAGCGCTTACTTCTTGGCCGCATCGCGAATCGTCAGCAACTGCTTCATCACATCGCCCAACGCCTCGGCATGATTCGCCGTGCCGAACGCATCGTGCAGCCGCCGGTACAAGCCATACAACCGGTCGTACGTCTCCACATGCTTGGGATTCGGCTTGAACGTGCGATGCGCGGGACTGGCCATCTTCGCGATCGCCGACGCAAAGTTGTCATACCCGCCCGCGCTGCTGCCCGCCGCCACGGCGCCGGCGATCGCGCTGCCTAACGCGCAGGTCTGCTGGCTCTTGGTCGTGGCGACCTCGCGGCCCATCGCGTCGGCATAAATCTGCATCGCGACGGGGTTCTTCGCTGCGATGCCGCCGCCGTTGACGATCTTCTGCATTTTGCCGCTGTATTCTTCGTAACGTTCCATGATCACGCGCGCCCCGAAGGCCGTGGCCTCAATTAGCGCCCGGTAGATCTCCACCGGCGAAGAGTGCAGCGTCAAGCCGATGATCATCCCGGTGAGCCGCTGGTCCACCAGAATTGTGCGATTGCCATTGTGCCAATCCAGTACGAGCAACCCCGATTCGCCGGGCTTCAACTCCGCCGCTGCTTCCGACAGCTTCTTGTGATCCGCCTCCTTGGGCCCGCCGGGCACAATCACGTTGACAAACCAGTTGAAAATGTCGCCGACGGCAGACTGCCCCGCCTCCATGCCGTAATAATCCGGAATCACCGACCCCGGCACAATTCCGCAGATCCCGGGCACATCCGCAATCGGCTTGGCCGTCGGCGAAATCACCAGATCGCATGTCGACGTCCCCATGATCTTTACCAGCGTGCCCGGCGCAATACCGCTTCCCACGGCGCCCAAGTGCACATCAAACGCTCCCACGGCCACCGGAATGCCCGCCTTGAGTCCCAACTTCTTCGCCCATTCTGCCGACAGCATGCCCGCCGGATCTGCTGCCGTGTAGACTTTGTCGGGGAGCGATTTGCGCACCTTCTCAAGGCGCGGGTCGAGGGCCTTCAGAAACGCCACATCCGGATACCCGCCCCACGATTCGTGAAAAAACGCCTTATGCCCCGCCGCGCAAATGCCGCGTTTCACCAAGTCCGGTCGTGTCGTCCCGCACAACAGCGCCGGCACATAATCCGTAAACTCCACCCACGATTCGGCCGCATTAAACACGTCGGGCGCCACGCGTGCACAGTGCAAAATTTTCGCCCAGTACCACTCCGACGAGTACCGTCCGCCGATCTTCGCCATGTACTCCGGGTGCATCTTGGTCGCCAGCGCGGTGATTTCCTCCGCCTCCGCATGCGACGTGTGATCCTTCCACAGCCACGCATACGCATTCGGATCATTCTTGAATTTCTTGGTCAACGCCAGCGGCACGCCAGCGGTATTCACCGGTATGGGCGTCGAGCCGGTCGTATCCACGCCGATCGCGATCACCTGTTCGGGCTTCACCTTGCGCTTCGCGCCGGCCTTTAGCACCGCCTTCACAGTTGCGATAGCGCCGGCTTCGTAGTCCGCGGGATGCTGCCGGGCCAGGTTTGGGTCTTTCTTGCTGATGACCACCCCGCCGACGCCGTGGGGGTAGTCGAAGGTGCTGGTGGCAACTTCCTCGCCGGTGGTGGTATTCACAAGGATGGCGCGGACGGAGCCGGTGCCGTAGTCGAGGCCAATGGTATAAGGCATGATTTCTCCTGAGGCTGAGGTGAGTCGAAATTGGAACGTAGTTTACGAAATACGGGCGGAAATGCGAGTAGGCGGGGCGGTGCGCGGTACGCATCCACGAATGGGCGTGTAACAAGCGCAGGGGAAATACGTTAAGCGTAAAGCAGGCGTACTCGCGAGTAACGCGGGCGTCCCCGCCCGCTTCGGCACCGGGGCGTTCGAGCCAAGTCTCACATTCATGGCGCGGAGTTCGAGCGAGACCGTGCGCCGGAACGCTAGATGTTGTGCGAGAGATCTTTTCGCCGAAGCGCGGGTGGCCTGCTCCCCAAAGTTGGTGCCATCTGATATGAGAGTTTCTAACCGGCCCAGAGGGCCAGAAAGAACTCTCCATGAAAGGCAAGAAGCATTCTCCCGAGCAGATCATCGCCAAGCTGCGTGAGGCCGATGCCGAGCTCAATGGCGGGGCCACCATCGGCCAGGTCTGCCAGAAGCTTTCCATCAGTGAGCCGACCTTTCACCGCTGGCGTGAGCAATATGGCGGCATGAAGGCCGAGGCCGCCAAACGGCTCAAGGAACTTGAGCAGGAGAACCACCGCCTCAAGCGGGCCGTGGCCGATCTGACGCTCGATAAGCAGATCTTGAAGGAAGCCCTGGACCACCTGGGAAACGCATAAGCCCTTCGCAGCGACGCCAGGCGGTTGCGCACGTGCGTACCGCCCTGGGCCAAGAAGTCTCCGAGCGAAGGGCCTGCAAGGTCCTGGGCCAATCCCGGCACACCCAGCGGTACGTGGCCAGGCAGGACGATGACGAGCCGGCACTGGTCAAACGCATGCTGGAACTGGTGGCCAGGCACCCGCGCTATGGCTACCGGATGATCTGGGGAAAGCTCAAACAGGAAGGCTGGCACGTCAATAGAAAACGTATCTGGCGGTTGTGGAAACAGGAGGGCCTGAAAGTGCCCCAAAAGAAGTACAAAAAGCAGCGTCTGGGCGCGGCCGTCAACGGCTGCACGCGTCTGCAGTCAACGGGCAAGGACTGCATCTGGGCGATGGATTTCATCTTCGATGTGACGGCCAACGGCCGCAGCCTCAAGTACCTGGCCATCGTCGATGAGTTCACGCGGGAGAACCTGGCGCTGGAAGTCTCCAGGCAGTTCAAGGCCACGGATGTGATCGATGTGCTGCGGGAACTTATCGCCATCCGCGGCACACCCGGTCATATCCGCTGCGACAACGGCCCGGAATTCATCGCCCGTGCGGTGAAGAACTGGCTGGAGGCTTCCAGGATCGGCACGTTGTACATCGAGCCGGGAAGTCCCTGGCAGAATGGCTATGCCGAAAGCTTCAACAGCCGCCTGCGGGATGAGCTGCTGGCGGTGGAGATCTTTGAGACGCTCAAACAGGCCAAGGCGCTGGCGGAACATTGGCGTCTGGAGTACAACCACCGCCGGCCGCATAGCTCTCTGGACTACCAGACCCCGGCGGCGTTTGCCGCCACGTGCGTTCCGCGTCTTCCACTCCACCTCGCTGCGCTCGGTTCCGTTCCAGCCGCGGAACGCACGTGGCGGGGTGATTCCGTCACCATACTCTCATAGAGGGTGGTACCAAGGATGGGGGCATGCCACGGGGACGCCCGCGTTACGGACGCCCGCGTAACGGCACAGTGGAGTACGCACTGCCTTTTTGAGACAATGCCGCCCTGAGCTTCTTAAGAGGAACGAGGAAACTTATGAAGGTATCCCCTTGGCCTATCGCCGCCGCACTGACCGCGTGTGCCGCCGCAGTATTCCTGGCAGCCGCCCCCGCTCCGTCGCCTGCACCTGCTTCTCAACCTGCCGCCACCAAACCCTGGTCGCCGCCGAAATTCGAAGCCCGCCAGAAAGACCGCGATGAGATGGTCAAGCTCATCAAAGACCTTTACAACCTCGACGACCCCGCCGTCCTCAATGCCATGAGCATCGTCCCCCGCCACGAGTTCGTGCCCAATACCGAGGACGACCAATCCCGCGCTTACGACGACTCCCCGGAGCCCATTCCGTACGGCCAGCTTATCTCGCAGCCGTGGGTCGTCGCCATCATGACGCACGAACTGCAGCTAAAGCCCACCAGCAAGGTGCTCGAAATCGGCACCGGCTCGGGCTATCAGTCGGCCGTGCTGACGCATTTCACGTCGCACATTTTCTCCATTGAGATCATTAAGCCCATGGGCGAGGCCGCGGCGGCGCGTTTCAAGCGGCTGGGGTATGACTGCATTCAATCGCGGGTTTCCGATGGGTTCCAAGGCTGGCAGGAACAGGCGCCGTTCGATGCGATCATTGTCACGTGTGCCGCCGGGCAGATTCCGCCGCCGCTGCTTAAACAGCTTGCGCCGGATGGCCGCATGATGATCCCGGTGGGGCAACCGTTTGCCACGCAGTCTCTGATGCTGGTGACCAAGGATCCCACCGACGGCAGCGTGAAATCCAAGAACCTGGCGGCCGTCCGGTTTGTGCCGCTGCTATCGGCGGATCCCACGACCAAGCGGGCCTCGCAACCGGCCACAGCGCCCAAATAATCGCAAGGTATCCGAATGCTGCCACTTTATCGTACTCGTCTGGCGTTGGCGCTTGTCGCATGCGTGGCCGTCGCGCTGGAGCTGGCGCTGATGCGGGGGCTGGCGATTCGGTTTTCCTCGCATTTCGCGGGGATCGTTATTTCGAATGGGCTTTTGGGGTTTGGGGCGGCGGGGTCGTTTTTGACGCTGTTTCGCACCTACATTCTGAAACATCAGCGCGGGTTTCTGGTGCTGCTGGCCTTTGCGCTGGCGGCGGCGGTGCCGTTTACCTGGTGGCAGTCGCAGCAGGCGCCGCTGAATGTCAATTACCTGGCGTGGAGCATGTCGGAAGTTCCGCATGTGCTGCGGATCGAACTGCTGATGCTGCTGCCGTTTTTCTTCGCCGGGGCGTTTATTGGGATTGCGCTGATGGATAGCCCGGGGCGCATCTCCGGGCACTATGCGTCCGACCTCGCGGGCTCTGCCGTCGGCGGGGTCGTGGCGGTGCTGGCGATGAATGGCCTGACCATTGCCCAGTTGCTGTTGGCCATTGCGCTGGCTGGCATTGTCGGGGCGCTGCTGCTCCTGCGGTGGCGTAACACACGCCACTTGGCGCTGGCGGTAATGGCGCTCATTTTGACGGCACGATTCATCTCGATCATGCCTGCGGACCCCGCGCCCAATCAGTACAAGCCGCTCACCGTGGCACGGCTGCTGGCCGGGACGGAAACTCTCTACCAGACACAGGGCCCGCTGGGACGCATCGATGTCGTCGCCGGGCCGTATTTGCATGGCGCGCCGCAGTTGAGCCTGGGGTATTTTGACGATCTGCCGCCGCATGCGGAGATGTACATCGACGGCGATGGGCCCGGCCTCATCTTTGACTGCAAGACACCGGCCGACTGGGTCTTTGCGGATTACCGCACGGCCGCGCTCCCGTTCCAAGTGTGGTCAGATAATCGGTCCCCAAAGGTCTGTGTCCTGAGCGCCGGCGGGGGGGTGGATATCGGTTTGGCTTTGTATCACCACGCTTCCAGCATCACCGCACTGGAGCTTAACCCGCAGGTCATCAGCGCCATGACCGGCCCGCTGGCCACGCGGGGCGGCAATGTCTACACGCAGCCGGGCGTCACCGTGTTGAATCAGGAGGCACGCGGGTTCTTTGCCGCGACCCATGAGACCTTCGACATCATTCAGTTTCCTCCGGTCGGCGGATTCGGTGCTGCCGGATCGGATGCTTCGCAGGAATCGTACAACTACACGACACAGTCGATCTGCGCCATGCTGGGGCATTTGAAACCGGCCGGGATCCTGGCTCTCACCCGCGGCATCAACACGCCTCCGCGCGAGGAACTGCGGGCGTTTGATCTTGCCGTGCAATCGCTGCGGGCCGAAGGGCTTGAACCTGCAACACGCTTGGCGATGATTCGCGGCAGCTTCTCCTGCACGATCCTGCTCACCCGTGACCCGTTCACGCCCACCCAGATCGCGGCCATCAACGAATTCTGCAGGAAAAAGAGCTTCGACCCCTGCTACTACCCTGGCCTCACGTTTGATCAGGCCAATCCCAACAGCCATCCCAAGGCGCTGGGCCCGAAACTGCCGCCGCCGCCTCCCGAATACGGCATCTACAACTCGGTCGACAATCCCTTTTATTCCACCGGCACCGCCGCCATGCTAGGCACGCCGGCCGAGCGTGCGAAGTTTCTGGCGGATTACGACTTCGAGATTTCCGCCCCGTCCGATAATCACCCGTATTTCTTCCATACCTTCCGGTGGAGTGCCTACGCCGGTCTGCAGCAGAAGTATGGTTCGACCAGTCACGCCTTCCTGGAAGTCTCCACCAACATGCTGGTGGTGGCGCTGGCGCAATCCATCGTGCTGGCGATTCTGCTGATCGTTCTGCCGCTGGCACCGGGTATTGGCGCGCTGCGGCGGGTGCCGCGAAAGTTGCCGGCGCTGGGTTACTTTTTGATGATTGGCCTGGGGTTCATGCTGCTGGAAATGTCGCTGGTGCAGAAGCTGGTGCTGTACCTGGCGCACCCCATTTATGCCGCGGCGGTGGCCATCGCCAGCTTCCTGCTTTTCGCCGGCATCGGCAGCGGCGTCAGCAAATCCTGGAAGTCCTCTCACCGCCGCACTGTCACCAGCGCCACCCTACTCGTGCTTCTCTACGCGCTCGCGTTGCTCTTCACCCTGGATTCCTGGTTCAATCTCACGACCTCCTTCCCCCTTTCGCTGCGCTGCCTCATCGCGGCACTCACGATCGCTCCGCTGGCCTTTGCCATGGGGCACCTTTTCCCGCTGGGCCTGACGCGCGTGGCTGATGCTGCGCCGCCACTGGTGCCCTGGTGCTGGGCGGTCAACGGTTTTGCCAGTGTGGCGGCCGCGTCCGCGGCGCCGTTGCTGGCCATGCAAGTGGGTTTCGCCTGGCTGGTGATCGTCGCCGTCATCTGCTACGTGCTGGCCGCGTGGTTTTTCACCGGCATGGGCCAGTCTTCCACGACGCCGGCCGTGTCCGAAACCGCGCCAAGCGCCGCGAACGTTTCCGACCGCGCACACGTCACCGCGTAAGCCACGCACGCCCCACCCAGTTCCCGCCACGCGAATACTCACGTTCCTCACTCCCGCGCGCCGATGAACCCTCGGACCCGTGGGACCCTTGTGAGGCACATTCAATGGATCGCCAACCCTCTCTGGCAACGACTCGATCGCACACAACCACCCCCAAACGCGAAGCCCCGCGCCTCATGGACTGCCCCCATTGCGGTAGCCGCATCCGCGTCGCCTCGCACGCGCTGGCCACCCGCTGCATGGCCTGCCAGCGTAACCTCGTGCTCGAAGACGTCGTCGTCCGCGGCGAATCCGTCCGCACCCAAATCATCACCTGTGGCACCATCCTCGTGGAGCCCACCGCCCGCTTCACTGGCATGCTCCAAGGTGCGGAAGTCGTTATCGCCGGCCGCGTCATGGGCACCGTCATCGGCACCCAACGCGTCGAAGTCACCAATACCGGCAAAGTGGCAGGCACCATCGCCACCCGCCAACTGCAGGCGCACGACAGCGCGCTCATCGATGGCGAAGTGGCAATTCTGCACGGTGATAATTCCGTCTCCACCGCCGTCCGGCATTCGTAACCGTCCGCACCGGCCGCGTGCGATAAACTTACGACTTACCCTTGCGCTGCTTGGAAATTTCCTCCAACGCCGCCAGCGACCCCGACGCACTGGCATCCGCATCATCATCCCCCGCCAAATCCAATTCCCCCAGATCGTTTAAATCAATGCTCCCCGTATCGTCCAGCTTCTTGGCCTCCGCCTTGGGCTTCGCCTCCACCGGCTTGCTCTTCTTTTTGCTCCCCAGCATCGTCCGCACCGGCTTGACCTCCTCCGGCTGGTCGTCAATCACCACCGTAAACACCACCGGCCCGACCGTAATCGTATCCCCCGCCTTCACTTCCACCTGTTGCACGCGCTTGTTGTTGACGTACGTGCCGTTGGAACTGCCCATGTCACGCACCGCCACGGTGTCCTGCTTCACGCTCAATTCGCAATGATGGCGCGACACCACACCCAAGGACACTTGAATATCGCTATCGCTGTTGCGCCCGATGGTAGCCTTGTCGCCAGTAATGGGAAAATCCCGGCGCTCGCCGTCTTGGGTAAACATCACCAGTGCGACACCCATCGTGTATCCTCAATATAAGCGTCTGGCCGGGCGAAGAAGTGAATGCCGCCGAACACAGACTCCAGCCGCAAGGTAACACTTGTTGTGACAACGATCAAGGGAAAAGCCGGGAACGCGGGCGTCCCCGACCGCTTCGGCAGAGTACCCCGCGCCGTCCACGTCCCGTTCAGGCGCACATATCGCGCTGAAACCTCCTCCCATAGCCGTCGGAAAGTCTGTCCGATAAACCTCCCCCTGCTACAATGCCACCATGACCGCCATTACGTCCTTAAAGCCCGCCGAACCCCAGCCCCAGTACGCCCCGCTCCCCGCCCCCCTCGCCGGCCGCGGCATCGACATTGACGCCCTCTACCTCCACGTTCCCTTCTGCGCCACCAAATGTCATTATTGTGATTTTTACTCCCTCGCCGGCCACATGGATCGTGCCGATGCCTACCTCGCCGCCCTCGCGCGCGAAATCCTTGCCCACGTCACCTTCTTCGGCCGCCCCCGCCCCCGCACCATCTTCATTGGCGGCGGCACGCCCACCCTCCTCTCACCCGACCAATTGCAAACGCTCCTGCAACTCATCCGCAACGCCATCGACACCTCCCAGCTCACCGAATTCACCATGGAAGCCAACCCCAACACCTTCGATGCCGCCAAAGCCGCCGTGCTGGTCGGTGGGCGGGTGAATCGCATTTCCTTCGGCGCCCAGTCCTTCAATCTTGACGAACTGCGGATGCTGCAGCGCGACCACGACCCTGAAAGCGTCCCCACCGCCTTCGCCACCGCCCGGGCCGCCGGCCTGAACAACCTTAACGTCGACCTCATCTTCGGCATCCCCGGTCAAACGCGCCAATCCTGGGCCCACTCCCTCGACCGCACTCTGGCCCTCGCCCCCGACCACATGTCCTGTTATTCACTCACGTACGAACCCAACACTGCCATGACCGCGCGCCTGCGCGCCGGCGACTTCCACAAGATCGACGAAGACACCGAACTTGCCCTCTTCGAAGACGTCTACCACCGTCTCCACGCCGCCGGCTTCACCCGCTACGAAACCTCCAACTACGCTCGCTCGAAGCCCTGCCTCCACAACCTCGCCTACTGGAAGGCCGGCAACTGGCTAGGCTGGGGCCCCAGTGCCGGCAGCCACTTTGCCGCGAAAGCTGATAGCGACACCGCTGCCTGGCAATGGAAAAACGCCGGCAGCCTAGCCCACTACCTCGACGCCTTCTCCGGCACCGCCCCCTCGCGCCTGCCCCTCGTCCAAATGGAAGCCCTCCCGCGCCACAAATGGTCCGCTGCCGCCGCCGTCTTTTGGCTGCGCCTTAACGAAGGTCTCAACTTTGCCGAATTCACCGCCCGCACCGGCATCAATGCACGCCCCACGTTGGAACGCGTCCTATCCCCCTTCGCCCAGCAAGGCTTCGCCGAACTCTTGCCCGACCAAGCCCGCATCACCGAAAAAGGCGTCGCCGTCTCCAACCATATCCTCTCCCGCGTCTTGGCTGCCCTGGAAAAGTGAGTGCCCTCACCGCGCCGAGCAAGACGCCATCGCCGTCGCCAGCCGCTCCGGATTCGCCACAATATTCGCGAAATCCTCCCCCAGCTGCCGCCGCCCCGCCTGCTGGTCCAGCAAACGCTGCGCACACCACACCGCCACCACCGGCGTCCACGCCAGCCGCTGAATCGACAACAGCGAGTCATACGACTCCAGCAACGCCCGGCCCCGCGCGCGATCCAAGTTCCCCCGCGCGTCCGTCGACAGCGTCGCGAACGCATCCACAACATCCTCCAGCGGCGTGCCGTAATGCAGCAGCCCCCAATCCACAATCGCTCGCAACTGGTGGTCCCCATCGTGCAGCAGTGCCGCCAACTGAATATCCCCATGGCACCACCCCGCCACCGTCGCCAGCCGCAACAGCCCGTTTAACTGGCCAAATAGCGCCTCACTGATGGGCGGAGTCTGTCCTCCCCCCGCCTCTTCTGCCCTCGCACCCGCATACCACGCGTCAAACCGCTTCGCCAAGGGCACATAATCCCCCGGCGCGGCGGCAGCGGCGGGCCGGGGAGGTGGAATTTGCTCCTTCAGCAGCCGATGCATCCACGCCAGCCGCAGCCCCACCTGCGAAATATCATGCACGCTGTACTGCGCCGCCGTCATCGCGGATCCCACCGGCGCGAAGCTCACCAGCAAATGCTGGTTCTGCGGCCCCTCTCCTACAAACACCACGCTCTTCGACCGCACAAACGGCATGACAGAAAAGCGGTTCTCATCCAGCAGGTTCACCGTCCCCGCCGCGAAGTCCAGCCCATCCGCTGAAAACGCCGGCGGAAACAACTGCACCAGGTATTCCTTCTCTTGTGCCGTAAACAGCTCAAAGCACCGTGCCTGGCGGCCCCGCTGCACCTCGCGAAAGCGCACAATCCGCCCCAAACCGAAGTGCCGGTTGAGCAGGCCATTGAGAAGATAGGTTTGCTGGTCGTCCATGGCGAGCCATTATAGGGGATTCATCTCGCACAACACGTCTGAAGATGGTACCGTGCTGCAGACGATAGAGAGGGGGTACCCGGGACCTGTGCCGCGTGTTTATCGGTACGTGGATTTCCCCTTCCGGACAACAACTTGAGGCGTCAATGAAAACTGTCATCCATGTCACCCACGAAGCCGTTCAGAAAATCGGCGGCATCGGGGCTGTCCTCCACGGCCTGATCACCAGTAAGGTCTATCGTGCCGATGTTAAGCGCGACATCCTTCTCGGACCTCTCTTCACCACCGACGGCCCCGCCGAGGGGCGCCTCCACGGCGGCACCGTCCTGTACAGCGGCGTCGATGGCATTCGCAACACGCCTTACGCCAACGACTTTGCCCGCATTGAGCACGACTACGGCGTCAAAATCGTCTACGGCAAAAAAACATTCCACGATCCCCTGACTGGGGTAACCAGCCAACCTGAAGTTCTGCTCATCGATGTCCGCCACTTCAACCCCGAAAAAATGGGTGTCACCAAATTCGTCCTCTTCCAGGACTACGGCATCGAAAGCGGCAAGTACGAGTTCATCTGGGACTACGAGCAATACTGCCGCATCGCCGAGCCCGGCCTTGAAGCCGTGCGCGTTATCGGCGCCTGCGAGAACGGCGACAAGCCCATCGTGATGAGCCACGAGTACATGGGCATGCCCACCGCCCTGTGCGCCCGCTCGCGCTACCCGGGCCAGTTCCGCACCATTTTCTACGCCCATGAAGTGGCCACCATGCGCCGCATCGTCGAAGAACACCCCGGCCACGACACCATGTTCTACAACGTGCTCTCCAAAGCCATGGCCAAGGGTGAATACGTCGAGGACGTCTTCGGCAACCAAAGTGGCTTCTACAAGCACCCGCTCGTCGCCGCCAGCCGCTTCTGCGACAACATCTTCGCCGTCGGCGACTACGTGGTGAAAGAACTCCGCTTCCTCCGCAAGGAATTCGCCAACGTCCACATCGATCTGGCCTACAACGGCGTGCCCGCCCGCACTCTGACCGTTGAAGAAAAATTGCGCAGCCAGAAGCGCCTCCAGCAATATGCCGCCACGCTGCTGGGCTTTGAACCCAACTACATCTTCACGCACGTGACGCGCCTGGTCCCCAGCAAAGGCCTGTGGCGCGATGTCCGCGTCGTCGAACACCTGGAAAAGCACCTGGCCAAGCAGAACCAGACCGCCGTGCTCTTCGTGCTCTCCACCGAAACCTGCGGCCGCGCCCGCCACGACGTGGAACACATGGAACGCTGGTACAAATGGCCCGTCGCCCACCGCGAAGGCCACCCTGACCTCACCGGCGGCGAGGCCCACTACTACCAGGGCGTACAGGAATGGAACGCCAAGGCCCGCCATTGCAAAATTGTGTACGTCAACCAGTTCGTCGACAGCGGCCGCGCCTTGGGCACCCGCGCCCCCGCCGACATCGATTTCCTCGACTTCCGCAAAGGCAGCGACGCCGAGTTCGGCCAGTCCATCTACGAGCCCTTCGGCATCGCCCAGGTCGAACCGATCTCCTTCGGCGGCATCTGCGTGTTCACTGAACTGTGCGGCTGCGCCGGCTTCGTCCGCCAGGCCCACAAAAACGCCACCGGGGGCGGCAAGGCCTGCGCCAATGCCATCGAAGTTGATTACACGCAACTGCCCGAGAAAATGCGCATGCAGTCCATCGCCGAGCTGTTGCAGATGAACCTGCAGACGCGGCTGGAAATCGAAAATTCCGTCGCCGAAAACATCGCCGAGCAACTGTACCACCGCTTGCCGCGCACCCAGGCCGACGTGGAGCGCCTGATCGCCAGCGGCGGCAAACTGGGCGCCGAAATGAGCTGGGACGCCGTCGCGCGCAACTACGTTCTCCCCGGTATGGACCGGGCGATGGCCGGCAAAGGCGGCGCATAGGTTCGCAGTTGCGCCGTTAGGCGGCCGGTGCGATTCGCTCGGAAATCCCAAGTAGCCGTTTCGGCCCCTAAAGGCTTGGGTAGGCTTGGGTGCGCTTGCCGTGGAGTTTGCTGGCCCACTATCATGATGTGTATGTGCCAAAGGAGCCATGCCGTGACGATGGTCGTCAAAGAGTTATTGCAAGTTATCGACGCACTTCCAGAGGAAGACCGCCTCGCGTTGGATCGCGCCATGGCTCGACGGTTGGAAAAAGACTGGGACAAGGAAACGTCACTGGCCCGAAAGATTGCCAAAAAACGAAAGATCACGATGGCAACAATCGATCGCGTGATTGAGAAGCGACGCTACGGCAAATGAAAGTGTTTTTCGATACGAATGTATACGTCGCGGAATCGCGAGTGAATTCCGTGAAATACTTAAGGCACAGAGGCTGATTTAACCACTTCGCCATTCATTATCCCCACGCTATAATCCTTTCATGAACCTCAATAACTCCTCCATCCTCGTCTGCGTCTGCGGCGGTATCGCCGCGTACAAAGTCTGCGACGTCGTCTCCAAACTCGCCCAGGCCAAAGCCCGCGTCACCGTCGCCATGACCAAGGAAGCCCAGAACTTCGTCGGCCCCACCACCTTCCAGGCACTCACCGCCAACACCGTCTACACCGACCTCTGGACTCCCCTGGAAGGCAAAGACCCCCAGCACATCCGCCTCGCCCAAACGGCCGAACTCATCCTCGTCGCCCCCTGCACCGGCAATATGCTGGCCAAAATGGCCCACGGCTTGGCCGACGACCTCGTCAGCGTCCTGCTCTTGGCCGCCGACCCGCACAAAGTCGTCATCGCCCCCGCCATGAACGAAGGCATGTGGAATCACCCCGCCACACAACGCAACGCCAAACAACTGCTGGAAGATGGCATCCAATTCATCGGCCCGGGACAGGGGTGGCAGGCGTGCCGGACTGTAGGTGTGGGGAGGATGAGCGAGTCGGCGGAGATCCTGGAATGGATCGAGAAAAAGCTTGCCCCAAAAACCGCCACAGAGACGCCGCACTTCACGCCTTGATGATACCGGGCTCTGCGGTCACTTCTACCGGAAATCCCACCCGCTGCCGCCTCTTCGGCCGCCATATGACCAACGTCACCGCCGCCCACGTCCCCACGATCAACCACCATGGCAAAAGGATAGACGGGCCGAGGCCGCCCCATATCCACCTGGGCCACGCAAAATACTCCCATAGCCGGTTCGGCAGAATCCTACCAGCCGGTGTGCTTACCCGCTCCAAGCCTACATGCCATTGATGGTCATCCATTTCCTTCCCCGTATGATTGTTGAAAATTCGAATGTCCATATGCACAGCCGGCTCACTACGCAGCCCCAATGGACCCAACGACCAATACATGTTTTCCGACATGGATACCACTTCCCAGAACTGCGCTACCGCCATCCACCCCAAAAGCACCAGTAGCACTCCCAAGGACGCGATCTTTAAGAACCGTTTCATCGGGTCACCCTTTCACCATGCCACCTCGTCATTCCTCACCCCGGCCAATGTCCAAAATGCCCCAACTCCGCCGGCACATGCTCCCCACGCCGCACCGCCCGCTTCACATAATGATACATCGACCGCCGAAAGTGCCGCATCACCCGCGGCGTGATCGGAATCCGCCGCGCCTCCATCTCGCGAAACGTCCACTGCCACACATAATGCTCCTCCAGGCACCGCGACGCATACCGCTTAAACCCAATCGCATGGTGCCCCACTTCGTGCAGAAAAATCGCCGCCGACACCGGGCTCCGCGGCCGCGGCGCCGAAATCAGCCGCTTGATCCGCCCGTCCCGATACGTCAGCTCATACGCCACGCCCCCCATGTGGCGGTGCCACTTGCGGACCGTGATTTGGTAGCGAGATTTCAGATCGCGCACCAGGTGCACGTACGTCGCCACCGTGGGCGTCGCCCCCAGGTGCGCGTTGACCGGCCCGGATTTCTCTGGGATCGTCGCCCGCAATCGCCGCGTCCGCCGCGTGACGGCACGGCGCGAAGGCGAATTACCGCTATGCGCGAGAGTCTGCTCCGGGGTATTCTCGGTTGAAGGCATGTGTTTCACTATCGGTGCGCGTGGCAAAAAAGTTGAGTGGACCTTGGATTGTATAAAATCCCGCTTCGCGATCCAAACGCTCAGCCCGCCACTTCCAGCAAAAACTCTGCCGTCACTTGTTCCGGGGCGAAGCACGCCTCGTCCGAGCACACCTGCCCCTCCACAATCGCCCGGCACCGCAACGCCCCCGCCCCTGTCCCCGCCGGC
>JADMIO011298054.1_pt1 | contig 27032 bp, 31 predicted proteins | sample 8958161 | NCBI WGS metagenome assembly JADMIO01 (sample SAMN16585339, study PRJNA669376) | soil metagenome | isolation source: Crop rotation soil | place: USA: Cullars Rotation, Alabama | collected 2011
ACCTTTCCATCTTTAATTGGTGGAATATCCGGATTGAAAGCACCATTTTTAGCAACTGAAGAATTGGTAATTACTTTTCCCTCAGGTTGCGGTCCTTTGGGGTTTAATATTCCGCCTTCTCCAAGACGCGGAAGATCTACTTTACCACGATTGGTAATAACCCTCCCTTCAATCTTAGGCCCTTTAGGATTCAGAATACCCCCTTCATCCATGCGCATCGCTGCAAAATGATTTGTTATTACTCTGCCTTCTGTATTGGTATCGAGCGCTAAAGGTTTTGAATCTCCTGCCTGAATTTGTTGAACAATTTTATCTACAATTGATTTATTGTTAGAATAGAATCGTTCACTCAACACTATCATCGGTTCTTTATTCTCAGCTTCAATAACAGGTTTCCCCTGTGAATCAAACAATTTTATTCCACCAGCTTCATGCGTAGGACCCTCCAAAATAACAGCTCCTTTCTTCGCTTTTGGTGGCTCTACCGGTGTATATTCAGTTTCATTAGCTCCAGACAATATACTTTTTGCTTTAGCAATATTTACTGCCACAATTGCTGTTGAAGCAATTACCTGTGCAGCAAAATCAAAAGGTGTTGCTGAATGCGCTGCTGCCATTTTAACCACAGCTGAAACTGCTTCAGCCGAATTAATAATTATTTGTGCTAAGGAAATGCCTTTTTGAAAACCGATACTCTGTTCACTTGCAACTCCAAGTACATTCATTATCGCAACTAATGAAGTTCCATAATCTGCAATGACACTTCGCATAGTATCATAGCGCTTTTTAGTCGCAGCTAATTCCTTTTTTCCAAGAGCTTCAGAATCTTTAAATTGTTTATCATCATATTTTTTGACAATATCATTTATTTCCTTTCGCTTCTTTTCTTCAAGCGATGTCGTATCCAGTTTATTTACATAACCCAACTGAATTAATTTATCCCATTTCTCCGCAGCCTGATAAATTTCCCGATCCTTATCAGAAAGACTTAATTGGTAAATCTGTTCCTGCGCATCAAGCAATTCAATATAATGCGCCTGTGCCTGGTCTTCTCTCTTCCTTTTGAGTGCTTCATTTTTTTGATCCTCTAACTGTAAAACAAGATCATTATTCCCTTTTACGATCGCAATTTCTTTATCGTACTTTTCGGTTATAGCATTTAATTCTCTTTGATCTTTCGATAATTTTTCAGCAAGAGAACTTTCGCGTAATTCGTTTACACGGTCCTGATATTTCTGTTCAATGTTTTCAAGAGACTTCTTTTCATCCTCATCAATCCGTGTAATAATGTCAGCATGCCCTTTTGCTTCAATACGGAGAGCATCAAACTTTTTCCTGGTATCTGCAATTTCCTTTTGATAATCACTCTTAGCACCATGGTTCAGATCTTCTTCAATTTCCTGAATTTTTTTCTTCAGGTCTTCTAATTTCTTTTGTGCCTCAGAAGTATCAATAACAATACTGGATTTCCCCAGTTCCTTCTGCACCCTGGCAATCTCCGCAGCAACCTGTTGATATTCCTTGCTTCCAATGACAGCACCGTCGAGAGCTACTCGCAATAAGCGTAGTTTTTCATTGTATTGATCTGTAGATTGGGCATTAATAGCCATTGCATCACGGAATGCATTCTGTTTTGCAGAAACATCCGAACTTTTTTCCCTTAATTCTGCAATGGCTTTTGATAGATCTGCAATTCCATCATTGAATTTTGATCCGGCTTTCTTTCCGTTTTCAAAAGCATCCGTTAAATTGTCCGTTGCGAATGCAGCTGCATTTCCACCACTCGCAAGCAAATTATAAACATATTGCCAGGTTCCAGTTGATCGGCTAGCCTCTTCAATTCGCTTTTGATCAGCTTGCATCTGGATAAAAGTAGCCTGTGCATCTTTTAATTTTTGCTCAATCGTTTGTTGCAGCTGTTTACGCTGTTCCGGACTTAATCGATTAAATTGTTCAATAGAACTATTATAACCTTCAGTACTTGTCTTCAGCTCCTGATTGACTTTAATTAATTGCTCTGAAAGTTGTTTTTTATCCCTCTCCAGTTTAATCGCTTCACTCGTATTTCTTCTATACAAATCAATTGCTTCCACCAGACCTACAAAACCTGCAATGATCCATCCAATTGGATTCTGCATCATTACAGCGTTCCATACTCTTTGTACGGCAGTTGCTGCAGTAATTCTTCCAGTAAGAACGTCCGTTGCGAGTGCATAAGCTTTGGTTGCAGTTTCTTTTAGTATCAACCATTTATACCCGATTTCATAAACTGCTTTTTTCGCTAATTCTGCTGTAGTGTTGGCAATTGCCGAAGCCGTTGCAGTAATTAAAGCAGTGTTGTATACAACTAATGCCTCAATCGATAATCGAAGTGCCGCAGAGTTTCTATCCAGAAAATCCGGAAGCTTTTTTAACCAGGTTAAAAAATCACTCACATTCGCAATCTGATTACGCAGAAAATTTGAAACACTCTGACTACTAACAAACGCATAGAATTTCTTACCCAACTTATCGAGCTCAGCTCCCAGCGTTTGATTCTTTAAATTATATTGAGAAGTAATTGCATCCGTATTCTGGATGGCTTCACCTGCCAAAGCAACGCGATCGGCAAGTAAACTCTGATTGCTTGCAAGTTTTGCAATCACTTCACTTGCACCGGCGCCACTTATTTCCGCATCCTTTAAAATATTTGCAAATGCAATTGCATTGGATCCTCCTTTTTGAGATCCTTCAACAAATTTTAAAAATGCACTGTATATATCTTCATTAATTATTTTTTGAAAGTCCTTCAATGGCACACCGGCAACCTTTGCAAACTCCTCAGTATTGGTAGTCATCTTCTGCAGGATTTTACCAATTGCAGTTCCGCCTCTTTCGGTACTGATACTTAATTCCTGCATTGTTGCAGATAAACCAAGTACCTGACCGCTGGTTAAACCAAGTTGAATTCCGATACCACCGATACGATTTGCAAAGTCAGCAACAACAGGAGCTGTAGCAACGCCTTCCTGTGCAATTCTCACAAGTCCGTTACCAAGCTTTGTAAGATCCTGATTGATGTTATCAGTTTTCATATCTGACAACACATTTCTCAATTTAGCCAAGACCGTCGCAATATCTTCAGCACTACTTTTGAATTCCGATTTCAAAACGACGGCAGATTTATTAATGGAATCGGTAAATCCAAGAATATCCTCTTTCGCAATTCCGAACTGACCGGCAACCTTTGCAATCTCCCGCAATTCTGTTGTTGCTGTCCGGGTATCAATTTTCTGTAGCTCCATATTCAGATTCTCCACCTCATCCGCTGTCAGACCAGTAGTCATCTGGATATCTGCAAGAGAATCACTCAGATTTGCATTCTTAGTGATGATATTGGTAATTTGATTGCTGAGTGCCTGTAATCCTAAATAAGATCCTGCGATCAGTCCAAAAGCTTTTATTTCATCAGTAATACCGCCAAGGAATCCCTTTGTAGGTCGAAGCGTGGTATTAAGATCTGCAATCTCTTTATTCAATTGTTTTATCCTAGAAGCCTTTTGTAAGGCTTCATCAGATGCGGCAGGCAACTTTCTCCACTCAGCAACTAATTGTCGAACGGCACCCTGCAATTCCACCATGGATGCATCTGCAGCCTTTCCGTCAATCACCAACGTAATACGATTTTCCAGCTGTTTTCTCAGTGCAACATGCTCAGCCATCAATGCTTTTACTTCCGCCTTTTTCTGAACGTAACCAGGGTCAGTTTTCTGCATTACTTTCAGCTGATCCTTAGCTTCAGCAATACGCGCAGATAATTTTTTAAGCTCCTCCTGAGCTTGAGCACTATTTACATATATCGAGGTGGTTGCTTGTTCGTTTTTAGCCATTACATCATAATTGTTATATCGGTACCAAAAGATTCAATTCTGTTAATTCCTTCAACTCCGAAATATTCGCTTAATAATTCAGCAAGTTTCTTTGTTTCAGCTGCAATTGTTTTTGAATACCATTTTTTCGGTCTTCTGGGATGTTGACTGCGCATCCGGTTTACTGGTCTTGCATTCTCTTTTACATCAGCAATTGAAACTCCTTTACCAACTCCCATATCTACAAACCTTCCACGTTCCAAAAAAGATATATCCAACCTTCGTAAATCTCCACTGGAACCAAGTATTGAATTAGTATCAAATGAATTGTATAATTCATTTGAACTTCCAACCTTCAGTTTCATCATTTTTCGTTGTAAACGCAAAACAAGAATTTTCAGGAACTCATCTCCTAACTGCTGTTGTGTTAAGCCGGGCTCCATGATGTTTTCATTAAGGTAAATACACTTTCATGAATAATTGGATATTCGATCTCCATTTTCAGTAAGATGAAATGTTGATTCCGCAATTTTATTTTTGGATAGTGGCCGTTTGTGCGTCTATATCCATCGATTTGTTGAAGATGAAATACATTGACGGAAATATTTGCTTTTACCTTTTTCGAATTTAAAAGCCAATACGCTGTTTCCTTCCACCATTTATTAAATAATCCTTTTTCTCCACTCCATTGCAACAACGAAAAATCACGAACGGAAACAGAATTTGTATTGAGATCTGAACTAGTTCCGTATTCATATTCCTGAGATACTATATCAGTCTCTAACCCATTATAAAAAAGTAAACGAATTCCTAAGCCATCTGACTTAATTTCCGGTTGATAACTATTCATTTCATGATCAGTAAACGGCATTCGCAAGTTTTGATCATCGTGATCAACTTTATTGATCATGGGATCAGCTGATGGAGTCATGTCTTTTAAACCATCTCCAATAATAACCGGAGTATAATTTGGAGTTAATGGTTCCCATACAACAACACCGGTCGTTGAATTTATTCTCGGACTATACCAATAATTTGTTTCCTGTACCAGAATAACAGAATTGTTATCAGAAACAGCTACAGACGAAAGATCCGAGATAAGTGCTACTGAATCCAGAATGGTTCTGCCTTCAATAGCTTTCGCCAATTCAGAAACGTAAGAATCGGCACTGTAAGGCCAGTTAAAAGAGAAACCTGAATATCCACCATCTTCAATTTCCAACTCTCCCACCAGGTAATCTGTTAAGTCCACCACATCCAACGAATGAATAATTTCCTTTGTTGGAGTAAAAAATAAAGTGTTGTTTACATCATCAATATGCAGGTTGAATATTTTACGCAGGGCAATAATAAATTCTTCAATGGTGACATCCGGCATATTATCCTTCAGGTTGAAAAATTCCAACAGCTGCTGATAACCTTCATAAGCAGATCCGCGAATAGAAGAATCTACCGAAAAATTGTTATACAATACAATATCATTCACATCAACATCCGTCAGGAAACTTCCGCTGAGTGATTTTCCCAGCATCTCTGCTATTTTTTTGATAACATGAATAAGAAATGGAAAAGGAACAATGTAAGGACTGTAGTTGTGAAGGAAATCATTCGTCTGGCCAACTTCAAACTCATTATCAATTGTTGAATAAGGATTAATCCTGGTGATGGCAACCGGTGGTAAATCATCTTTTGTTTGCGCACCAGTATTTAAAACTGGGAAAAAAGCACAGTTACGATCAGGATAGGTTAATCCTTTATTGGCGTTCAGAAATTCATACCATTGCTCACGCATGAATATGGTACCGACAAACACATAACTAAAATCCCAGTAACCTGGACCAGGTGTAGGGTCATCCGAAACATCAAGAATAGGAAAAGATCCAATCCATAATGCCGTAATCCGCAATTTTAAAGTTGATGGGAACCATTCACCAAACAATGTAAGACTGGGATCACTGGGATATGATGTCGCATTAATTGCAGCAACAAAGTCGCCCATGGTGGTAGTTAGGTTTGTATTCCATGGTACAGAAATCAATTGTTTATTTACAATCAAATCAACGCCTGCTACTGAAGTGCCACCGGTCCATTGAACAATAACGATTTGATTCAATGTCTTTACTGAAATCAGGTCTCCCATAGGAACCTGATTCATTTTTACATCTTTATTAGCTGCAAGTTTAGAAATGTCACTTTTGCAGTAACCAGAATATGATTTTGAAGTAACTTTTTTTAAAACAAATGTTCCGGAATCCTTTTTTAATCCATTAATGAATAATTCATATTGAAACTCTTTTCTAAGTGATCCTGTCGAATCTTGACGATGCATCTTACCAAAATGCAAACAAGTCAAATCTGTAACATCAAAATCAACTGTATAACTATAATCACCTACAACTGAATCCCAGTTGAAAATGTTATTATTATAAACCATAGAAACCCTCTGATCATCCCTTAAATAAATGGGCAATGAATCCGCTCTGTTAATGATGAAATAAACATCGTTTCTCATATGGTATCCAACCTCTTTGGCGTGTAAACCTGGTTTGAGAAGGCAAAGCGGTATTCAATGCTGTGACTGAATGTTTCTGAATTTGGATCCTTTTCCAGTTTATTAGAAGTAATTTCAATTGGCACGAGTCGGTTATCAATAATTTCATACCGTTCAAGACTCAATAACATCTCCCGTACATAATCTGCATCAGTGTCTGTAATAAATCCAGTATTGGCCTTTCTTGTCGTAATCTCCCTTTGGTTAATTATACGATAGGTTCCTAACTGACTTAACGGGAATAAAAAATGTCTGTAATTGGAAGCGGTTGTTCTCTCAATTTGAGATCCCTCTATTACCTTACCTCTCAATGCCATTGTTTCCATTCCTCCTAATGAATTCCGGAAAACAATAAATCGCTCATCGATTGTTGATGTATGATCAAATATATAGAAGCGTAATTCAGATAAAGCATCACCAGAAACCGGTTCCACCAATCGAACTGTCATTGATCCGACCTTCGTACCATCACCAAAATGCGTATCCTGCAAGTAATTCCCATTAAACAAAGAATAATGATAGATGGCATTTTCTTCTAATTCATGTGGATTGAAAAAAAGTACGGTATCCAATAATGCGCCGGTATCCTTCTCATAAATCTTATATTCCAACAATGCAAATTCGATGTAATTACCATTTGTAAAGAATGATACAAATTCCTGCTGTGCTAAACTTATTTTCTTCACAAGTGGATACCAGGTTAACCACATTTTATTTTCCTTAACAATCTCGAACCATTCGAAAATATTACTATCAGTTTCCGATTGAAAATTTACTCCCCCTTTAATCACGTAAAATGAATTATCATCTGGTGATATGATTGAATCTGTATCTAAAACAGGAGGATTCCCATAAAGTTCAAATGCATATAATGTAAATGGATATAAAGTTTGAGGAGTTATAACTCCCGTTAAATCTGAAACATCTTCAGCTATGAACATTCCCCCAAATAAAGAAAATGTCACCATATCATCTAACAAATCAGAAATATCGAATATGGCCAACCCCATTTCATTAACATTAGCCTCTAAATAAACATCAGATAAAAAAGTTACGCGCAATATGATTTTTAACTCTGGATAGGATTCCAGGTCTTTATCCGATGAAACAGCAACAATTATTCTGTTTTTAGAATAAGAATATTTCAGTGGAAGTATCTCAAATGAAAGCATGCATTATTTTTTTTATTCAAAAGGAATTGTCCACTTTGTATCATCTAACAGAAAGTTTCTCAAGGATCCAAGAATGACGGATAAGCTTACGCCGTAATAAGATTGATTCAAGGGACCAATTAAATCAATCCTACAATCCGTAATAGCAAAGGTTGCAACAGTACGTTGGTTGATCCTGCTTCCGGATCCGGCATAATGTTCGATTGCTGAAATGAAGTCCAAAGCGATCAGTTCACCTTTACGTTGGGCTGCTTTTATTTCATCATTGTCATCTGCACAACTAAACAAAAACCACAATTCAAAATCGTATTTCTGTATTGCATTATCTGCAGTACCTGTAAAGCCGGAAATAGGAGGACTGCACAAGAGTATAGTATCTTCAAGATTATTCCCTTTAAATTCAAGATCTCTTGTCAAAAACCTTTTTCTGGAATCAGAGTGGAGAATTTCCTTATGCTTTTTTGCAAGATCTTCGAAAAAGTCCAGCCATTGATCATGATAATTTGTTAAGCTCATTTGATACGTTTATTATCAGACTCAATTTTATCCAGGATAAGCAATGTTTTAAATGCGTTCATTTTCTCAACCTCTTCAGTTGTACCCAATTTCGCACCTGATAATTCATAAATTAATCCAATCCAGCCATAGGGATTCGCCTTATCAGTTTGCGGGATATTTGGAAAAAACTCCTCGAATGATTTCAGTATTCCAAGAAAATTATAATGAATTGCAGTTAATAGTGCCGGACTAAGATTTTTAAAATATTTGGCTCTGCGATCGTTGGTTTCACGATTATAAGGTCTTTTCAAAGTAGAAACAACATTACATCGGAATAATAATCTCCTGATGGGAGATACCGATTGAAAGAGAATTGCAGTTAGCACATGCAGATGTTTTATATCCTTTGTATCATGGAATTGAACATGACTATTCAAAGCATCTGCCAGCTGAAGCACTTCTATATCTTCCAGGCTTCCGGAAGGTCCTATTTGATCAGGCCACAATCTGAATAAACGAATTCGGGGAATCAACCAGTTCTCGAAAACCATTTCCGATTCTGAAAGATATTTTAACTCAGATAAAATCTCAGCTAAATGATACTTCTTAAAAGAAAAAAAAATGTGTGAAGGCAGGTTAATGAATTTCAAAATAAGTGAAAGCGCAACCATTTCTGGTTGAAGATGCAAATAAGAAGCTTCAGTAAAAGCAAGCAGGTGTATGCGCGTGAAATCCCGAAAGCTGGATGGAATTTCACGAAAATATTTTCTGCTTTTATAACTAACTTCAATTATCATCCTTTGCCATTTTTTCCATGATCCTATCCTTTAGCTGAGAGCCATGGGATGATCCTAACCAAAAACCAAAAATCAAAATCAAAAGATCCCTTACAAGGTCGAACACTTTACCTGTAAGCATCTCTGAAGATTTAATAAAACCAAGAACTGCAAGCATGATAATCACCGCACCTATTAAAACAAATAACAGAGAAATGATTGCCGGTGTCATCTTCACCAGTCTTGACGACTCAACAGATTCATTTATCCTGACATTACTATCCCTGGCGTTCTGAACATCTTTTAAAACGAGATCTAGTTCAGCAAGATCTTGCGCCAGCAATTCTTTAAATTGGCTAATATCTTCTGGAGATAATTTTATTTCAGGATCATTGCCAAGTACCAGATCTTTCACCTGGTTAAAAATTCCTGCACCTGGTACCGCTTCTCCAAGTATGGATATAGCTGTTTTGAAACCTTTTGTTGCAAGGAATTTCCCAACCTTTGTTTCCTTAAATGGTTTTTTCATGTTGATTAATATTTTACTAACGGATATGGGTTCAGTATTGTAGCTGCAGCCGGTGTAAGGAGAGAAATTTCCAAGCAACCTCTTACAACAGTATAACCATTTAGCCAGGAATAACTATTCGGCAGAACACTTCCAGAATAACTATCAGGAACTCCAATCACATTTGGCAGATTTGCAATTCCGCTAATTGAAACTGCGCCTGATGTAAGATTTGTGTTTATTCCAAACCAGTACAGTCTGTTTCCATCAAACGTAAATGGATAAATAATACTTTTCAATCCTGTGGTTGTCCCATCAAATTCAGCATAAGACCCTAAATCAAGTTCAAGTGTATGCGGTGCACCATCTTGTGAATTGTAAACATATAATCTGATTTTAGTACCAGCTCCTGCAGTGGTGGAACTTACCAATACACTGAATCCTTTAACTTGTACTCTACCTGGAAAAATTACTGGAACAAGCCTAAGGACATTCACTGTAAGTGGATTTGATCCGGTTGTGATCGGGTTTTCCAATGGCCAATGCCATTTGCCATCTCTTTTTGCGAAATTGATGGGGCTTGCAGACTTAAATCCTAAGTCAGCTATGGGATGTTTATCAGGAATAAGGTTCATTAGTAATTCCCTCCAAATGCAACAACAGAAAATGATTCTGCTTTTTCCGTGGAAACTTTTATAATATGACCACCCGCCACTCTGATCGGCTCCTGAAATATTATTTGAGCGTAAAATGCAGGTACAGAAGCGCTTTTTGTTGTTGCTGAAACAGGTTGCTCATAAAACATAAAGGTGGTAGTACCATCGTAATAATAAAACCTTACCATACCAAGGCTGGTTGTTACTTCTGCTTTTACCAAAATTGAAGTAATAACAGCTCCATCACTACCAGCTGTAAAAAGTGTCCCCAGGGTACCAGTTCCATCAGTGTTTGTATTTGCGGTAGAGATTTTAACCTTGCCAATGTTTATACTTGCAACAAAGAAGGGTTTAGTTGTTACGGCCATAGTTATATATAACTTAAATAAGCATTAGCGTTTGAATATTCATCAGCAATATTCAATTTTAAATTCAATGCATTTTGCTGTGGAGTGGAAACCGGTTTATTTGCATCAGAGGTGTCATCAGCACTTCCCAATCCAACTTGTGATTTAGTAACATTATGTGGATTGGATGAATTAGCTATATGGTCAGATATTGTTGATTGAGCAATTCCCAAATCAGATCCCATGATACCTAACCAGGCATTCAACTTTCCGATTGCCTCAATAAGTGTATCGGATGGTATAACACCACCATCATCAATATCTACAAACTCATCTAAAACTGTATGCTGAACATTGTATTCAAAATTTCCATTGATATCGTCAATCTGATCCTGCAAATTGATGTCAGCTATTTCTCGATTAATAACCTCATCTGAAATATAATCTGCTAATGAACCAAGATTTCCTCCAAGATCATTCAGTAGTTTGACAGTCTTGCCGATTGCAGATAAAATCGAATCTGATGAAGTAATTGAACCTGATAATCCTGTATTTAGTCCTGTTAATACTGATGCTAAAACACCGGAAAAAAAATTTGTGATCTCAGAATGTAAATGTGTGTGAGCTGAAGGTGTGAATGTTGAAGGTTTATTTGCAATAACACTCCATTCAGGAGTCGTATCAGCAAGTTCAATATAGGATGCCTCAAGCGTTTTACTTCCAATTCCTGTATAATACCAGCGTCTTCCATCAGAAGTAACAACAATAATTCCGAGACGAACATTTGCCTGTTCACCAATAGTAAGACTTGCGACTGTTCCACCTGCAGGAATAACAGCAGGACCAACAGTGACTACTATTGGTATTCTTGCAACATCAAAAACGCCTGATGTTATATGAGATGCATCATGAGAATGTGATAATGCTGCCTTTCCATCAATTTGAGATTGAAGATTGTTATCGGAATTAGTTCTCGAAGTTACTTCGCTATTAATTGAATTGCTTAGTGCGATATCACCATCTTCCCTATTGGTTGTTTCATCATCAATTGCACTTTGTAATGTGGTATCTCCAGCCGCTCTTACAGTGGCTTCAGCAGTTATATTACCGGCAAGAGTTGAAACATCATTGTCCCTTATTTCAACTTCAGCATCAATTTGTTGCTGGTAACCATCCCAGTTTTCAATCTGTTCCTCCGTAATCGCTTTGACATGATCCGGAACCGTAGGATCTGTTTCAATGGAAGGTGCTTCACCTGGATTACCAACCGCTAAATCATAACGATTAGTAACATCAGGAGCCTCGACCGATGCAGAACCAGGAGAACTTACAGTAATTGTTACATCTCCCATTATGTAACCGGTTCAAGAGTTTCAAATTTCAATACATCCTTCACCACAGAACCATTAACTTTCGTCAACTTGTATTCAAGAAATAAATCTGCCGCATAATTGGGAAGTTGCGCACTCAAAGCAGCTGAAACAGGAACTTTTAAAATATTTTTATTCGTATTGTCTACAGTCGCAAGTATTTCCCTGTCAGCTGATGGAACAGTATTATCCTTTGTAAATCGGAAATACGGCTGATTCTCCACATAAATTTTTCCTTCACACTGTACACCTGAAGCTGTCAGATCTGCAATCAGTGAAGTTTCGAAAGTGATTGTAATATCAAAAGACTGTCCTGCTTTCATGACGCACGTTTTAACCAACCTCGAAAGAACTCTTCCTGATCAGGATGTAATTCACAAATTTTAATATAACGAGAAGCCTGAAGCGCGTTAATTGCTCGCAGCAATATCTCCACCTCAACAAACTCATTCAATAATTTAATGGTTTCCTTACCAAGAATTCCATCAATGGCGATATCCTTATAATTTTTCTGATTGCGATTCAGTAAATTCAAAGCAGTCTGCACAAATTCAATCGAAACATTCACACCCATATTTACAGCAGTATCAAATAATTCATCTGCAATTTCCTGCACAATGATTTTATCGCCATTAATACGCAACCAAAAATTTTCATAATAGAACTTTGCAATCAGCTCTTTCAAGTCCTGATGATTTGCAAGGTTTCCTGGAAAACCAGGTTCACGTTTCAACGCATCAATAATTTTCCAGCCTTCCCATTGCGGCCAGAATTTTCTGGAAATACCTTTATACGTCTCACCACCATTATCCCGTGGATTATTTACATATCCGCCTTCAACAGGAAGTAATCTTTGAAATGCACTTTTAAAATCCGCCATCTGTCTTTACTGTTGGTGTTAAAGGTTTCCAATGTTCACGATCTTTCAACCCATTTACTTCTCCTTGCAAGAAATTATATTTATCAGTCAGATCTTTTACTTTTTCATCTCTGACAGCATTACTCACTTTTGTACTTTGCTGTTCCAGCCACATATCTTTAACCAGATAAAAAACCTGACAACACACAAACAGGCAAAACCCTGATAAAGTAACAGCCACCCACCGGTAAGCGGGCAATGCCATTTTTTTTAACTGCTCTTTCTTCGGTAATGTCATTTTAGAACATTGCTACACCGCTTCCGGAAGTGTTTATATCATTAGAAGCACTTTCATCAGGAGCTACATATTCGTATTCCTCATAATCATTATGATTTGCATCAAGAAAATCCTTCAGCTTTTGCAATTGAACCTCACAATCATCCGAACACAGCTTACGAAAATCCGTAATTCTACTACGATCAGCTGAGTTTTCAGTCACATTTGCAGCGGAAAACGTACGTAATTGCAAACCGGAACTGGTAATATTCAGATCCAGCAGCGTAGACGCGATATGTGCCGTACCTTTTGCAACAATTCTCCAGATAAAAGGCATTAATCGCTTTTCATCAGATGTTAGCGTTCCGTTTTTAATTTTTGTTTTCAGTGTGTCGTAAAAATCCTGACCAAGAACCGGAATTAACTTTTCCTGTTCGACATCACTCATAATCGGCCTTAACTTCTGAAAAAGTGTACGATTTGAAGAAATAAACACATATTGATTGAAAAGAACAGCAGTATTAATAAAGTTACTGCGCTGCAAAGTAAAAGCATCGCTGTTTTTCCATAGATCCAACACAGCATCCGACATGTTATCTTCTAAATACTTGTATAGATCCTCGATACCATTGCTGATATTCTTCTCATACTGTTCTCTCAACGTTCCAATTTGTTCTGCAGAAGCAGAACGAGTATCATCAGAAATAGAAACAACCACTCCACCATTAGTAATCGTGACTCTTCCGGAGGGAACAAACGCATTCATAGCATGATTTGCAATGATGTATCTGCAACGTTTCAGTACTTCAGCAAGTTTACCGGTAACAGTCACTTCCGCTTTACTCACCTTCGTATTTAAATCATCATACAAAGCCTGGCCAATCAAAGGAACCAGCACCTGCGGTTCCGAATCATTTTCCAGAATTGGTTTCAAATCATCCATACGGAAATTTTTTCCAACAGGGATAAACTTTTTTAAATCTTCAATATTATTAAACAGCATCAGATCCGTTTTTCTGGTTTTTGTGCATCCTGAGTGGACATCATTTCATTCTTCAGCTGCCAGATGATCGGTTGAGATTGAAATTTCCAACCATTATAAGCAGCAATTTTGTTGAGCGGTTCCAGAATGAAGCGCTGATAAATCCGATTCGACAAAATGAAAATATTGAACGCAGAACGTTTATCAGAACCGGAACCGGCTCCCATTTGTTTACCCGGAGAATTGCCAATCAGAGAACCATCTACATTCAATGCATACAAAATATGTGAACTCGCTTCCTGAGAATCTTCGATGTACATATTCGTTTCAATCTTCTCAGACAATTGTTTAATTTCCCACTTCGCATACTCACGTCCCTGGATAGAATCATTAAAATTCAACATCACAGTTTTGCCCACATTATCAATACCGGTTAGGATATTGTTGAACTTTGTTAATTCATCCAGCCTTTTTTCCTCGCGTGTTTTCTGATCAAAAGAATCCCAGCCTTTATACTTATCCTTCCACCAGGAAGTAGGAACATAAATCACATACTTAATATGCATCTGATTATCCATCAGCTTTGACTTCAGCTTAGGAATTTTCTCGGAAACATCCAGCCATTTAGAATCAATGATCGAATGCCAGGGAGCATTCTGATAAGTCTTCTTACCCGGTACCGATAAATTCAATGGATACATATACCGGTAATCAGAACCATTGCGGATCTGACCAACAACATCATAATAAGGATCAATCGCACGTTGTTTAGAAATAAAATTCACATCACGCGAAGGCCAGTTTGCATTCATAAAAATAAAATCACGCAGCCCTGTTTTCTCGTTCTGTCTTCCAATCCTGCACTCAGACATTTCCTGAGCGACAATCGAAACAATTTTATTACGTGTTGCATCAAGACCGATATCAGCCATGGCCATATTCCACCAATACAGATCCCGCAAAGACTCCATGCAATACAGCAACAAATTATTTCGCTCAATAAAATCATTGATCTCCGAATTATCATACACCGGAACAAACTTCTCCTCGCTGGTTGTTTCATCAACCTTCATATAACCAGGACGAAGATCCCCGCTTGATATCTGGTTAGCTTTCCAGAGAATCGTAGAAGGAATAATCGTATTTACATTGCAACGATCCAGGACATCCTTCGGATAACTATCACCATCGCCCCAAAACACCCAATCATTCGAAGGAAAAACATTCTTCTCCAGGGTTTCAATAGGTTTCTTCTTCTGATCCGGAAACGATACAGCAACAGCATGATGCGAAAGCACTGCCAGCTGATATTCCGAATCAATGATTATCTCAGTTTCCTTTGTCATCAATACAGTACATCAGTACCATTTAACTGTAAAATCAAACGTAAATGAGCTTTCCGCACATCACCATTAGCGACAATGCGGAAATTGCGGGTCTTATTCGTAAAATGATGTGGATTCTTCCCTAAAGCTTTTTTCTCTTCAAGTTTCCGCTTTTCAATTTCAAGCTGAGGTTTGCCAGAAAGTGTAACACGATCAAGAGTGATAATATCACCTCCGATATCCAGTTTTTCGATCTGTTCTTTTAATTCAGTCCATTCCTGGGAATCGGATTTCAACTGATCAAGCTGGGCCAGCATCGATTTCCGCTGTTTCCAGGCAACCCGGTTGGCAGTACAAAAAGTCACAGCAAAAGGAATTCGGATATTTCGTTTATCTAAACGCTCCATATGAGAAAGAGCCTCCTTGATTGAATAGGGGTTTCTTGGCTGTAACACGATACAAAACAGAGAAAGGTTGATTAAGAAAAAAAGGACAAAGATTTTAGTGTATAAAATATTATAATTTTAACATATAAAATATTTATTATGAAACCTACCTTAATTCTTATTCTATGTTTACTCTTATCCTTTCTCAATAAGAAGGTGAATTCTCAAACAATTAACCAAGTTCCAGAAATTTCGGTGCCAGGTTTAGGAGATATAGCAATGGCCTCATTTGACAATTATGGAAGGCCAGTAATCTATTATGATCCAATGGTCGTATCCTCTGTGCCTTCTAATGTTGCAAAATTTTTTAAATATCATGAATATGGTCATGTCAATTTAGGTCATCTTAATACCTTCAAAGTATTAATAATGTCAGATCCACAAACACAATCCTGGGTTTCACAGAAACTAGAAAAAGACGCGGATTGTTTCGCTGCAAAAAAATTAAGTAAATCAGAAATTAATTCTGTTCTTCAATTCTTTTATGACAATGGAGATTATCAAAAAGATTATTTACATCCTTCAAATTTTGAGCGTGCAGAAAATATAAAAAACTGTTTAAAGACAGGATCAAAAGAGATTGAACCGGAGCCCGAATTGAATGATCAATATCTTGAAAGTTTTGCAACAACACTAAAATCGCTATTAAGTGCAGCCAACAATAATTTTTCCTCAATTAAAGGCGAATATAAATCAACAGACTATGGCGAATATTATTTATCAGATTTAAAATTCGAAGGAAGGGATGATGCAGATGAAAATGGAAAAATATGGATTCGAAAAAATAATAAAAAAGAATTTCATCAATACATTTTATTTCAGTGCAAAGATGAATCATTAGCAAATGAAACGTATACTGAAATATGCGATAATTGTAGGCAACTCCTTAAAAATTACATCGAAAAGAAAATAAATGTTAATGAGGGTGATTGTACGCGCTTCAAAAATCCCACTAATTATGTTCAAATAAGGTTTGAATCTATGGATTATGATGGAATTGAATATAATGTAGGCATAACGATCGGAAAGTATTCACAACAATAAACCAAATATTAAAAAACCTCCCGTTTTAAGGAGGTTTAAAGTCGGTCGTTATTTTACATCAACTTTATTAATGAAGTTGTAATACTAAACTTGCACCGTTATATATTTCAAAAAAATCTGGGTTAGACAAAACTGTTCCCGTATACGCATTTAATCCATCCACAACTAAACGGATATCGACTCTCCCATCAGCCGGAACTGTAAAAATCTTATTTGCAAGGTGAGTTAAATGATACGCACCCCTCGGTACTGGATTATTACTAGGAGCAATTGAAGCAGTATCTATACCATTAACAATACCATAAAATGAAAGAGAATACCTGTCTGTATTGTCGATCGCTCTAAAAATCGTTCCGTCAAATAAAAGTTGAAATTGTCTGCCTGCATAAGCTGGCAAATCACAATGAAAATTTGCAATGTCACTCCAACCAGTTGAACCTCTCCTGAAAGAGGTTGCTTGCCCATTTGTTGACGGCAATTGCCACTGACAACCAGGAATTAATTGCATTGAAGGTGGGTTAATTTGTGCGATTGTTTCCTTGAAGGATAAAATTGTTAATAATAAAAAAAATAATTTTGTAAATGAAAAAGAAGATATAGTTTTCATATTATAAAAAATTTAATTATTGCTTACTCTTTTTGGTTTTCAGCTACCCCATTTACTAGTTCAAATATAATTATTTTTATAAGCGCTTCTCGTTTGCGAAGAGACCGGCGAAAAATGAGAAGGGAACGGAGCAAACGAGAAGCGGCCGGGGTCGGCAGCTCCTCACCGCGGTAAATTAAACCGCCTTTACGCCCGAAGGGGAGGCACTCACGATATGAACAGAAAGCCCTTCAACAAATTTATAACCCATATCAAAACAATAAAAAACAGTATCCTCCTCGCATTTGCTAACATGCGTAAAATAGTCCTGCACAAAACCGAGCGCCGCAAGTTCCGCAATTGTTGCAGTTTGTTTTTCCGCCAAAACTATCAAAGCTCTTCTATTGCGTTTTAACGAATTCACAATATTGCGCATCAAATTATTCCGGTTTCTGAATTCATCATTGTGGTAACCATTTCTGCAAGCATCTCCGCAAAATTTACGATCAATTCTTCCAGTCATTAACCACTCATTGCAACACAAACAATATTTTTTTTCCTGTTCCATAAAAATCAATTATTATAATTATTTAAAAACTCATTAAATTCAAGAGTAAACCATTCAGGCGAATCCTTCGCGAACTGTTCCGCATAGCCCTCATAAAAAATCGCATCTAAAAAAGAAACAAAATCAGAATAGAGTTGCTCCACCATTTGACGGGCTGCCCTCCTCTGCAGAAATTAAAATACTTTTAGAATTGATTTTTAAATAAACAATATCCCCGATCTCAAAACCGGCTGCCTTCAGCCAGTCACCTTGCAATAAAATTCGAGGACTTGTTTTTTCTTTTTGGGTGTATGTCGTTTTCCCCGTTACGCTGAATGAATAACCGACTTTCAGTTTTCGTTCAGATTTAGTAAATTTGTTCATCGGAATTAAATATTTCGATCTCTGAAAACCGCTGCACTCTGCCAAGAATTGTAAGCGGTTTTCTTGTTTAGTGACTTATTCAATCACTACGTAAATATAAAAAATAGTACACTTTTCTCCAAATATTTTCAATCATTTTTTGCACTTATTCTCAATGATATTCAATTAATTACAGAGATTAAATGTACAATTTTTCACTAAAAATTCCACACACAAATACAAATAATTCACTAAAAAAAATCAGGTCAAATAATTGCATTGTATTTCACAGTGCAATTCATTTGAAACAGACAAAAGACCCTGCCGCGCACTGTGCGCAAATCACAATTGCAGGCTCGCGATTAACTGATATCTGACGCACCGCCCCCTATGTGCACTTTCGCACCAGGGAACAACGAGAGCAACGCTCAGCATTTTATACGGTATATTTGTTTCGATAAATCAAAAGCTCAATGAAAAGCACTGTCACCAATCAAAAATATTTAATACTATTTGTTGCAGTTTTGACAGTGGTTTCATACAACGTATTTACGGCAGTATTAAGAATTATTACTTATTTCAAAGATTCGCAAATTGATAACCCGGGTCTTGAAATGACAGTCAGAATTATTGCAATTGCAATTCCTTTAATAGTGTGGATTGTGTTATTGACAAGAAACCCGAATCTTAAACTTGCAGCCTATCTCTTTACATTTATGTTATTGGGATACGCATTCTTCTATTCATACTATGCATATCAAAATTTTGAGTTGAACCAATTTAGAATGGGAATCAAACTATGTATTATGTTTTTAATGTACCTAACAGTTTCGTTTTTTATATATCGAGGCATAAAAAAGTACATTGCAACTGAATAAAATAAAATCGTCTTTTCGACCTTCTTGCTGTTACGAGATTAAAAAACAATTAAAAAATTACAGTATCCATAAAATCTACATCATCCTTGATGTAATCATTGAACATATACCAAAACAAAATATCACCAGCCTCACTCAAATGCGTTGACTCTTCCGCAGGAACCAACATACTGCGTTCAGATCTCTTATCCTTACGGAAATCACGCTTATCATGACCAGTCTGCACAATGCCTGCACGTTCACAGCTAACCTGCCATGATTTGCAGTTCTCACGATTATAACGGAATGCAGGTAAGCGAGGATCCTTCTCACGAGCAACCTGGTTAAACAAATAATGTCTGGCCCTGTGACGGGGAGCCTCCCCGATATACACAGGAATCACACTCCAACCAGCATCACGCAACCCAGACATCCACATATCAGCATAAGAAATATCCGTATCCGCCTTACCACCAATTGCAGTTTGATCATACACATAAAAAACCTCTTTGCACTGATGAAACTCATAATACTTACTCCACTTCAAGACCAGATCAGTCAACAGATCGGGATTCTTCACATACATTGAAGAAACAAAACAACGCTCATGAACATAATCATGCAGCTGACCAGTCACTACAGAATTAATCGCATTATTATAATCACAAGCAATGTACAAAGGCTGATGCTTCAACAAATCATCATCCCACCTGCAATCACGTTCAGGAAACTGATGGATATCCTCAATCAACGAATCAATATAATTATAATTCTCTTTCACATACCCATGATGATGCGGATTCAAAGAAGCATAAAAACAATTCTCAATCATCGCCTGGAACTCATTCAACACACTCGTTAAAAACGTCAACGGATCCAGCTGCCTGAAAAAATTCTTAATCACATCCAACCCTAAAGCATGAATATTATCAATCGTTGAAGCCTCAGAATAACAAATAACATTCTTCTTCAGCTCATTCATACCACGATGCAATCGGTTAATTTCCTGCTGAATTTTACCCTTTGTCAACTCAGTATAATCACCGAGTAATTTATCTTCCAGCAACTGGATCTCATACGCCATCGCAACCAACAAACTCACAGCTTCCGGATCAAAATCATTCTTCGCATCAATCAACCAACGAGCAGAAGCATTCGTTGGCATATCTGAAGAAAAAGCAGTCGATAAATAATTCCACAGATCCCCCCATTTATCATAACCACCAGACAAAGTCAACAACACTTCCTCATCCAATTTCTCCTTATCCAAAAACTTCGCTTCATCACCAAAACCCCACTGTGTAGCCACACCATTGATTGTTCCCGGACGATCCTGCGACACCAAATAAATACCAGTACCATTGAACCAATGAATATAATGCTCAGCAGAAATTGGATGACTGTAAGCCTTAGGAAGATTCAGTTTTTCCGGAGCATACTTACGTATCCAGAAATGCACATTCTCCTTATAACCCAATCTTTCCCAACCAGCAATCAAAGGAGGCAATGTCCTGGATAAAAGTTGTGTGTACGTAGTACCAACAGCAAAACCATTTGAACGTGGCATCGCATGAACATTACACAACGAAAAATCAGCCAATGCACCATTCGACTTACCAGTTCTCCGCCCCCACAACAGAAAATTGCGTCGACACATAGCAGCAGCAAAAAACAACTGCGGCAAATTATAATGAACCGACTCAACATTACTGTTTACCTGGCTCATCAACAACAGTAGCTTCAGGAATATTAGTAAAATCACGCATGCGTGCACGCTGAACAATTCTATCAATCTGTTGCTCCCAATCATCCGGAAGAGAAACACCAGTTTGACCAGGATCAAACCTCACCACCCGAGGAACAATATTAATCTGCTTATAAATTTCCGCCTCTTTTGAATCCGTCATCAACGCAATCAGCTTCACCAAATTTGCATCACACATCGCCACCACTTTCAGATCCGGTTTAATCATCGCCTTGCGACGTGACTCTTTAATATCACCAATCGCAATATCAATCCAGAAATCACGATTCGAAGTCTGCGTCGTATTAAAAATATAAGTCGTCTCCAAAAAAATACGATCTGCCTGCACATGCGAAAGCCTTGGAGAAATAGACTCCTCCTTCATCAACATCGGAACCACCTTAGTCCTGGAACCATACTGACGAATCAAATCACGGCACAATGTCATCAACTCCACCTTACGCTGCAAAGCAGGAGATAACTCATAATTACCTTTCGCATCCTGCAAATACATAATGATCTCAGAAACATCATCCTTCTGATCCAACCTTCGAACGTACGTCATACCAAATGAATTCTATTTTCATCAATAAACCGTTTCGCCAGTTCCTGCGCCTGCGAACTATTCTTATTCGCAAGATCAAACACCTTCTCGCGCAACTGGAATTCAGCCTGCAATCTTCCTTTATGATAAGCTACATTGAAAGGATGTTTTTCCTGATGCATTAATACATCCTTCACATCCTCACGATCTGCACCCAGAATATCAGCCAGCTGAACAGGACTGAATTGAACTGCACCAAACTTCTCAATCTTCTTCAACAGATCCTCAGACAAATCCAAACGTGCACCAGCACGTAACTTAATCGTGTAATTCATTTCTCATCCAGTTAACATGAAAATCAGCAATCGATTTATCACAAGAAATCACACCACACTCAATGCGTGGATTCTTCGTATAATTCTGAGAACCATTAATCGCAATCCCCCACATATCATTCCGCAACACCGTCACCTTCGCATGACACCGGGTAAAACCAACCTTATTAAAATTCGATTGCGCCAACAACACAGAATTATTATCCCGTTGCGTAGACCGGCTATCCAGTAAACAAGAAATAGAAGTGGCAATACCAGCATCCTTCAACAACAACAACGAACGAACAGGCTCCTCACGCAAAGCCCAGGTAGAAAAAAACAAATCAGCAGGACCAGTCACCGTAAACAAAAAAGAAACCAACTCATGCAAAGACCAATTACCACCAGAATAAAAATGCACATTCGAACCAGGAAAAATCTCACCCAGCAAAGACTTAAAATCCTTCAGCCGGCGACCATCAGCAGCGATATCTAAACCTTGCTGAACAACAGATTTACCATGATCAGCAACAGCATCATTCTCGACAGGATCAAACAACATCATTATTCAAACGATACTCAATTAAATCAAGCAAATGTTGCATCTCAGCAACAACCGCAGCTTTCTCCGGCTTATCCTTCCACCGCGTAATCTTTGGGCGCAACCTATACTTCTCCGCATGCAACTCCTCCAAACTCATCTCACCAACAATCCGTTTCACCGGATCAGCAATCGGAAGTTTACCAGTAGACTTAAAACAATCAATCTCACACAACAACTCCGTTGCCTCCTCATCAATATCTCGAATTGTATTCGCAACAATACCGCGTTCCAGTTTTTCCGGAATCAACAACAACTTAGATTTCAGTGCACCACCCCGAGCATACAACTCCTTCACCCGAACAACCTTTGCCTGCATAAAATCAGGAAACGAATCAAATACCGCATCCGAAGTAATCACCTTTAAAATTTGCTCCTCCGGCTTGCGCTCAGACTCCAGGACAACTGCAAGCTTCTCCTGCAAGGAAATCAATTCAGCAATCAACAACTCGCGTCTTAGCGTAGATTCTCCACGAAAAAAAAACGCAGCTTTAACAGGATTTGAACCATACTTCAAATACAGATCCGCCCCCACATCATAGCTGCGTTGAGAATTTAACCAGTCCTGGATATGCAATGCGCTCACAGCAACAAATCACCGCAATTCACACTTGCAGAAAAAGGACATCAGCCACCCGACACCTTCAACACATCTTCCACAGTAATCTGATCAACACCAAAAAACTTACAAATTGCATTGATCTCATGTAACGTAAACTTCACATCCGGATTTGCAAAATGAAGTCTTTCACCAGCAGGAATATCAAATGGAAAACGTTTCTTAAACTGCCGGATCACAAAATGAGCATCCCAAAAAACATAAAAATGATCCGGATAAATAGCAGCCTCATACTTCACAATATAAGTATCCTTACACCTCAACCAATACAGTAATTCCAAAGTATGGGGATCAGGCCGTAAAACAAAACCAGCATCCCTCATCAAAGCATCCAGGTCTTTCGGATCAATATCACCATCAATCTCAAACTTCCGGATCTCATACGCAATATCCTCAACCGAACGGGCCAGACCATCAGGATCCCCGGGATTCGTAGGCACAAAATACTCCTTGAATATCTTGACCGCATCAGCCATCGTCCTCATAACACCTGATAATTTAACTGTTCAAAAACATGAATCAGCGTCGTCATCGAAGCATGAGCATCCTGCAACTCACGCAAATGCGAAGCCACATTCCCAGGGCTCATCGACTGAACCATTACATCCTTAGCCTGTTGAAGTTCCCGGACCAGATCAGAAATATTGTCCCGGGATTGTTGCTCAAAGAGCAGTTTTAGCGGAGCTACGTTCACTAGTAGCCTTTTGCCGTCATCGAGGTCAAATACGACCTCCAGCTTGTTGTTTGTTTTCATCTTGTCTTCGCAGTTTTAAGATGGTTATAAAAGCCCCGTGCTGCGAAGACAAGAAACTTACCGAAGTAAGAGTTGTACTGCTGAGTCTTTCTCTCAGCTCACGGGGTTTTTGATTTGAGTGGATTTTACTCATTCTTCGGTTAAATAAAGTTTAAAGTCTTCGCGGGAACAAAGATATAATCTTTGCGACAACTAATTAACCTGGGGTTAATTTCTTAATATTTTAACTTTGCATAGACAAAAGCAACCCCCTAAATCTCATATTATGAAAAGAAAATGCTTAGATATACCAGCAAATTATGTGGCATTTGAAGATATTGAATCAAGTGGAACAATTTACTGTATGACTCCAGAGAATTGCCAGAGAGCTTGGGAAATACAAGTTAGATATGCAGATGATGTGAGTGCTATACCTGCCGAAGAATTAATTGAAGTCTATCCAATTGAATTTGCTGAGTCAATTGATGCTTTTAACGATAAATATAGACTCAGAGAAAACGGTCTTCAGAGATTTCCAATAAAAAGAATTCGATGGATATTTGTTCAAATTATAAATCTATAAATCTTTAGTCTAGAATTTAATATATCCCAATAGAATAAAAAATCCTGCTCCAATAATTGCCATTCCCGATATAAAAAAAAAGATAGCTGCTCCAATATTATAACCTAAATCAGTTGCAATTACGAACTTACTCGGGTTGCGTTGATCATAAAGTATTAAAACATTTTTTTCTTCGATGTCATTTAAGGATCCAATAATATTTATACTGATTGATGAATATATAGTAGGTTTATCTAGAATTTGCTGTCCAGTTGCTGTATTGAATTGAATAAAGGGAGTTTTGTTACCTTTCTTATCGGACTCATAATACATAACCATTCCAGATGATTCGAATCCTTGTTTTTTCATTTTCTGCAGAAAAAATATTGTCCAAATACTAGAAATAAAAAATACTGCCCCAATAAGAAATACAATTGCAACAGGACATGTAAAAAGCAGTAAGACTAAAATGATAAAAATTAACCAATAATATTTATTAAATATCTTAAGGAAAGATTTCTGCATGTTAATGTAATTGTATTAATTACAATGATTGAAGTTAGGAAAAACGTAGGAATAACTAACATTTAAATACATTTGTTTATAAAACATACAAAAGCATTAATTACTAGATCGAATTTCCCTTTCCAATAGTTCAATCAAATCTTTATTTTCAATATCTGTAGTTATTGCCCAAGTACCTTCTTCTTTACCGGAAATAATTGAATGGTCTGTATTAATAAAAATACCGAAGCCCTTTTTTAATGAGCTTAGGCTATTGGAAAGTCTTTTTAAATCAGCATTGTAAAGCACAAAATAGAAACATTTAGTATAAAACGGAATCTTTTCATCATTTTTATAAACTTGAATAATACAATTATACTCCCCTTCTCTAATTTCAGTTATCTTATTCTCAATATACTTTTGCATTGGTAAAAATGAATTTACATCAAGACAAACACTGGGTTCATGATTTGTATAACAGGAATCCAAATATTCATAAATTTTATTTTTAAAATTAGATTCAATTTCATATTCACTATTTGTTGATAATCTCGAAAAAATAAGATTTCCTGTAAAACTTTGTCCGGGAAGTAAAGTGAAATTAAGCAATGGCATAATTCCAATAAAATCCGTACTATAGGAATTTGCGTGATACAGAAAACGAAGATTACGTACTTCTTTATTTTGCACTAGGCAAACTATCTTAGAAATGTAACATTCCTTATCACCAATATTTTTAAAATCCATATATTGATTAAATACAATTTTTCCCCAATCCTGATTAACGCCCAATTCACTCTGACGCTCGATTCTAATATTTTCCTTTGCAAAGGGATTATGAATTGAATATGCAAAAATTATAACATTTACTACTGTTGCGAGAGCAATAATCCAATTTGTAGTTTTCATACTTTTCATTTAAATATTGAGAATAATTCTTATGCATTCATATTATTGCTTTCATAAATTACATTAAAAATTCCAATGTATTGAAATTCCGGGTAATTCAGTTGTTGATTGAATCTTTATCTTCTTATATTTCCTTGTTTGTGAAAGTCCATGAATAAAAATAAATGATCCACAAATGACTGAAGTCCCTCCGATAGTGCTAATAGATTTTTCATGCTTACCTGTTATATATGTATTTTGAACGCTTAATACTAACAATACGATTGATCCTATTTGTTTATAAATAATTTAGTGAATATTGTTAACCATATAATCACTATAAGCCTCATACAACATATCGTCAGTAAAACGAGATCCTGGATATGAGCTTCTAAAATTACGCATGTAATTATAACCAGCCATCAATGCACCTTTTCTTTCGGAGGGTGTACCATGATGTTGTTTACTATTAAAATCTAAATCACCAAGCTGCATGAATGCATAAATGGTCGACACAACATCCGTCGTTAAAAAATTTTGCCGATCCCACATATATAATCCTGCAGTAAAATCAGCGAATAACTCATTCTTTTTGACTGTAAAGTCCCCTTGCCTAAAATCCCAATCATTTTTCATTGCTTTTATATGACCAAATTCATGCGCGATAACAAATGGTACAGTTGCCCCCCAATTACTTAATGAAAGTTGTTCTTGCAACATATTCATTCCAAATCTAACTGTACCATCTGGTCGATTGGGATTTGTAATATCAGGTCGTGCATCTGCATTTGGGCTATCCCCATCATCAAAAATCCACACCTGACAACTTACACCATAAGCACCCCTTAATAAATCTACTTCACGTTGTAAAGCCAAATCCATATCTCGATTACCACATGTTAAATATAATTCACTTCTATTTAATTCATTAATATTAGCTGTACAGCCCCAACTTTGAGGATAAACATTTTCTATTGAAAATATCAATAGCAATACAACAATTAATTGTTTCATTGATTTGGCTTTGGAAGGTTAAACTTTTCAATTATTAAATCGGGCGTTATAAATATTAAAATGGTAATTAATAGGTTATTAATTTCATTAAGTCATCATTACGGTATGATATAATGATCTTGCAAAACCATCTAAACCAGGAAATAGTAGTTCAGACGTAATATTCATTTGTTTTAGGTAATGCAAAATTGTTAGTTGTCCGTTAATTGGAATATCAAATTTAATTAATTGTACATAATCATTTTGATCAGCATCTTTAGCTATATCTAACATTTCATCAAAATTAATTTCATTCATTTTTGAATCTTTCCTAGCAAATGAATGTTGAAGATTTGCCATAAATGTCTCGCCTGAATTTATTGGCATTAAAAACAATCCTTGCTGCCTTGATAATCTCTCACTGCTTATATAAGGTTCAAGTGGAAGTACCAATTTTGGAACATTATCATCTTTGTCCTTATTGGCAATATATCTATTTGAAAAATTAACAAAATGCA
>JADMIO010549044.1_pt1 | contig 27029 bp, 22 predicted proteins | sample 8958161 | NCBI WGS metagenome assembly JADMIO01 (sample SAMN16585339, study PRJNA669376) | soil metagenome | isolation source: Crop rotation soil | place: USA: Cullars Rotation, Alabama | collected 2011
GCGACTTCAAGTCACGTGAATTCCAAGCTTCGGATCCCACTGTGCTGGAAAGAGGGGGAAGCGATCAATCTTTCCGACCGGCTGGTGCTGCGGACGGAACTGAACGTGGCAACCGGCCTATGCGACGTGCAGGAAGAAGGCCATGCCTAGATGGGACGATCGACTCCTCAAGTATGTCAACGAGGAGCTGCAATACCTCTGGGACATGGGGGCCGAGTTCGAAGAACAGAACCCGGGGGTCGCTCCCTACCTGCGCCTAACCGCCACCGACGCGCAGGACCCGTTCGTCGAGCGCCTGCTTGATGGCTTCGCCTTCCTCTCGGCACGCGTCCGTCTCAAGCTGGATGATGAGTTCCCGCGCTTCACGCAGACGCTGCTGGAGAGCGTCCATCCGCATTACCTCGCGCCAACTCCCTCCGCCACCGTGGTTGAGTTCATCCCCAAGATGGACGAGGGAAATCTCGCGGACGGCTATCCCATCGAGCGCGATGCGGTGCTCAAGAGCGTTCGCAGCGGCGGGGATACGCGCTGCACGTTCCTGACCAAGGACTCCCTCACCCTCTGGCCGCTGGCGGTGAAGGAGGCGAAGTACTACGCGAGCAACGATCTCGGCGAAGCGCGCGTGAACTTCGGCGCGGACGTGAAGGCGGCGGTGCGCATTCGCCTGGAGACCAAGCTCCCCGGCCTGCCGATGCGCAAGCTCGCGGGACTGGACCGCCTGCGCTTCTATCTCAAGTCGATGCCGCGCTCGCCGATCCCGATCTACGAGCAGCTCTTCGCCCATTCCAAGACGGTGCAGGTGCGCGTCTCGGAGTCTGAGACGGTCCCCGCCTCGACGATTCACCGCGTCGGCTTCGACGACCGCCAGGCGATGTTCCCCGTCGACCCGCGCTGCTTCCAGGGGTACCGGCTGCTGCGCGAATACTTCATGCTGCCCGAGCGCTTCCTCTTCTTCGAGATCTCCAACCTCAAGGCGGCGTTCGAGCGTTGCGGGCAGACCTGGATCGAGCTGGTTATCCCGCTGCGGCAGGAGGAGCGGGCGCTGCCGAGCCTGCTGACGGCGGCGAATTTTTCGCTGTTTTGCGTGCCGGCGATCAATCTCTTCCCCGAGGCGATCCGCGCCGACATCACTGAAGGCGGGTTCGAGTTCCCCCTGATCCCGCGGCTGAATCCGGAGGCGTACGAAGTCTTCAGCGTCAACCAGGTGATCGCCTCCGGCAGCGGCACAGGGCAGCAGGCGCGGGCGCGGGCGCTGGCGGGGCAGACATCCGGCAAGGCACGCGAGCAGAACTTCTGGCCGTTCTATCGGATGGACGATCACAGTCGCGGCGGAGGGGCGTACTACACCGTTCGCCGGCTCGATCGTCGCCTCGAACGCGCCGTCCCGGACGACAAGACGCGCGAGCAGTTCCTGGCAGTGCGCGCCGGCGCCCGTCCCAGCACCGCGCGCGATGCGGACAACAACGCACGCGACAACTACAAGGGAAGCGACGTTTACGTCTCGCTGGTCGATGCCAACGAAGCGCCGTTCTCGTCTGATCTGACGTCGATGACCGCCGAGTGCTATTGCACCAATCGCGGCATGCCCCTGACCATCCGCCCCGGCGAAGGGGCGAGCGATTTTTCGCTTGCCGCGGGAGCGCCGGTGATGGCGATCCGCTGCACCGACGGGTTGCTCTCGCCCCCGCGCCCGTCGTATGCGCATGGCGATTTCAACTGGAGATTGGTCAATCATTTGACGGTGAACTACCTCTCCCTCTCGGCGAGAGAGGAAGCCAAGGCGGCGGCGGCGCTGCGGATGCTGCTGGGGCTGTACACGCATGCGACCGACCCGGAAAGCGATCCGCGCGTGCAGGCGGTGCAGTACCTGCGCCAGCGCCCGATCACGCACCGTATGCCGGTGCCGGGGCAGGTTTGCTTCGCGCGCGGTAGCGAGCTGACGCTGGGCCTGGACGAGCGCGCCTTCCAGGGAACCGGCGCGTTCCTGCTGGGCGCGGTGCTCGAGCAGTTCTTCGCCAAGTACGTCTCGATCAATTCCTTCACTCAAACAGTGCTGGAAAGCGCACAGCGAGGGGAGGTGATGAAATGGCCGGCCAGGATTGGACGCAGAGAGACATTGTGACCGCGACGATGGAAGCCGAGTCCGCCGCGTCATCTTCCGCCGATGCCTCGAGCGGCGCGGAAGAGCGCCCCGACCCCGTCGCGGCGCTGCTGGACCATCTGCGCGATTCGATCACGCGTTGGGATTTCTTCTCGGCGGTTCGGCACCTGGAGTGCACCGCGCGGCATCTCCCGCGGATGGGGCACGCGGTGCGTCCGATCGATGAGATCGTGCGTTTCGGTCAGCTCGCATCGCTGAACTTCGCGCCCTCGGACCTGGTCTCGCTCATGCCTCCACGTAAGGCGACTGCGGACGACGGGCGGGCGCTGCCGCGGCGGTTCCTGGTCAACTTCTTCGGCCTGCTCGGACCCAACGGGCCGATGCCGCTGGCGATCACCGAGCACGTCCGCCGCCGGCAGTTGATGAACGATGATCCGACGCTGGCGGAGTTCCTCGACATCTTCCATCATCGCATGCTCACGCTGTTCTATCGCGCGTGGGCGTCGACGCAGCAGGCGGTGCAGTTCGAGCGGCATGGGCTCGATCGATTCTCGTGGTACGTCGGCAGTTTGTTCGGGGATGCGGGCGCGCGGCAGGAGCCGGACGGCGTCGTCAAGCTGCACTACGCCGGGCGGCTGATTAGCCAGCCGCGAAATGCGGAGGGGTTGGAAGGAATTCTTCGCGGGTACTTCGGCGTGCCGGCGGAACTGGATGAGTTCATCGGGCAGTGGCAGGTCCTGCCGCAGGATTTTCGCTGCCAGCTCAAGCCCGGCGCGCTCAACACCTACATGGGCACGCCGCCGGACGATCGCATGGATCTCTCCAGCGCCATCGTCGGGTCGCGCATCTGGGACTGCCAGCAGAAGGCGCAGGTGCGAATGGGCCCGCTCACCTACGAGCAGTTCGAGCGCCTGCTCCCGCCGGGCGAGAGCCTCGGGCGGCTGATCGAGTGGGTGCATTATTACGCGGGTAATGAGCTGCTGTGGGACCTGCGATTGGTGCTGGCGAAGGAAGAAGTGCCCGGCGCGTGCCTCGGCAAGGTTGGGCGGTTGGGATGGACGACGTGGCTCAAGAGCGAGGATTTCAAGCGAGACGCGGATGATCTGGTGCTTTCGCCGGCGGAGGCGAAATGGCGGGCGGTCTACCAAAAGCCGACCAAATCGGCGCCGGGGCGGGACATGATCCATGCCCTGGAGGTTGCATAGGGAGTTATCCATGGCCGAAATCACACGGGAAGCGACGTTCGGGAAGCTCAACGCGGTGGCGTATCAGACGATCGAGAGCGCGACGATCTTCTGCAAGATGCGCGGCAATCCGTATGTCGAGCTGGTGCACTGGGTGCACCAGATGCTCCAGGCGCGCACCAGCGATGTCGAGAAGATTCAGAAGCACTTCGGACTGAATATCTCGCGGGTTGCCGCGGATGTGACGGCGGCGATTGATCGCCTGCCGCGCGGATCGACCTCGATCATGGACCTGTCCGATCATCTCGACGTCGCGGTGCAGAGCGCCTGGGCGTACGCATCGCTGGTCTACGGCGCGACCAAGATCCGGACCGGGCACGTCATCATCGCGCTGCTCAAGCACAACAACCTGCGGAACGTGCTCAACGGCATCTCCGGCGAATTCACGCGCATCAAGGTCGATGAGCTGACCGACAACTTCGACAAGATCACCTCGGGTTCCGAGGAAGAGAAGCTCGCCGCACAGGAGATGCCAGCTTCGCAGGGCACGCCCGGACAGACCAGCGGCGCCACCGCGCCGGCGCAGATGGGCAAGGGCGAGGCGCTTTCCAAGTTCACCGTCGATCTGACCGAGAAAGCGCGCAAGGGCGAGCTGGACCCGATCCTGGGGCGCGATGATGAAGTCCGCCAGATGATCGACATCCTCATGCGCCGCCGGCAGAACAACCCGATCCTGGTCGGTGAGGCTGGCGTAGGGAAGACCGCTGTCGTGGAAGGTTTCGCCCAGCGCATCGCCCAGGGCGACGTTCCGCCGCCACTGAAGAACGTCTCGGTCCGCGTGCTGGACATGGGCCTGCTCCAAGCAGGGGCGAGCATGAAGGGCGAGTTCGAGCAGCGGCTACGCAACGTGATCGATGAGGTGCAGCTCTCGAAGGAGAAGCCGATCATCCTCTTCATCGACGAAGCGCATACTCTCGTCGGCGCCGGCGGCGCCGCGGGGACGGGGGACGCGGCCAACCTGCTCAAGCCGGCATTGGCGCGCGGAACGCTCCGTACCGTCGCGGCGACGACGTGGGCGGAATACAAGAAGTACTTCGAGAAAGATCCGGCCCTGACACGGCGCTTCCAGACCGTCAAAGTCGAAGAGCCCAGCGAAGAGAAGACGGTTTTGATGCTTCGCGGGCTGGCGTCGGTCCAGGAAAAGCACCACCGCGTGCAGATCCTCGACGAAGCCCTCGACGCCGCCGCCCGGCTGTCGCATCGCTACATCCCCGATCGCCAGCTTCCCGACAAGGCGGTCAGCCTGCTCGATACTGCGTGCGCCCGCGTCGCGGTCGGTCAGCATGCGGTGCCGGCGGAGGTGGAGGATTCGCGTCGGCGGATTCAGGCGATGGAAACTGAGCTCGAGATTATAGGGCGCGAAACCGAGATGGGCGTCGAGCATGCAACCCGTAAGCAAGAGACCGACGAGAAGATCGCCGCCGAGCGCGAGAATCTCAAGAAGCTCGAGGGACACTGGCAGCAGGAGCGCGACATGGTCAAGAAAATCCTGGACCTCCGCGGAAAGCTGCGAAAGAGCGGGGAGAAGCTCGACAATCTGGGTGACGCAGCAGCAGGCGAAGGCGCAAGCGGCGGGGCGGCGGAGCCGGCGATGGCATCCGTCGGAAAGGGAGGCAATGGCGGGACTGCGACAGCGACCGCGGCGCCTGTCGGGGAAGATGTCGGACTCACCGAAGAGCAGCGCGGCAAGCTGATCGCGGAGCTGCGCACCCTTCAAGGGAAACTCGCCGAGTTGCAGGGCGACAGCCCGCTCATCCTTCCCAGCGTCGATGCCCAGGCGGTCGCGGCGGTCGTCGCGGATTGGACGGGCATTCCCGTCGGGCGCATGGTCAAGAACGAGATCGAGGCGGTGCTCAAGCTCGCCGACACGCTCGAAAAACGCGTTATCGGCCAGCGGCATGCGCTCGACACCATCGCCCGGCGAATCCAGACATCCCGCGCGGGCATGGACAACCCCAATCGTCCGATTGGCGTCTTCATGCTGGTCGGGCCGTCGGGCGTCGGCAAGACCGAGACCGCGCTGACGCTGGCCGAGGCGCTGTACGGCGGCGAGCAGAATGTCATCACCATCAACATGAGCGAGTTCCAGGAATCGCACACCGTCTCGACGCTCAAAGGCGCGCCTCCCGGATACGTCGGGTATGGCGAAGGCGGCATCCTCACCGAAGCCGTCCGCCGCCGGCCGTACTCGGTCGTGCTGCTCGATGAAGTGGAGAAGGCGCACTCGGATGTGCACGAAATCTTCTTCCAGGTCTTCGACAAGGGAATGATGGAAGACGGCGAAGGGCGGCTGATCGACTTCAAGAACACGATCATCCTGCTGACCAGCAACGTCGGCTCCGATCTGATCATGAACATGTGCAAGGACCCGGAGCTGATGCCCGACGTGGAAGGGCTGACCAAGGCGGTGCGCGAGCCGCTGCGGCAGACTTTCCCGGCGGCGCTGCTTGGACGTCTCGTCGTCGTGCCCTACTTCCCGATCAGCGATGCGATGATGCAGACCATCATCAAGCTTCAGATCGGGCGGATCGGCAGGCGCATCAGTGAGACGCGCAAAGTCCCGTTCAGCTACGACGAATCGGTCGTGAAGCTGATCGGCAGCCGCTGTACCGAGGCTGAGAGCGGGGCACGCGCCGTCGATGCGATCTTGACGCATACGGTGCTGCCCAAGATCAGTCTTGAGTTCCTGTCACGCCTCGCCGCCGGCAAGCAGGTCGCACGCGTGCACGTCGGCGTGGAGGACAACGAGTTGACCTACAAATTCGATTAGCCGGCGAGTTGTGAGCGCCTAGGCAGGGAGTGAGAAACATGACCGCCACACAAGAACATCGTGTCGCCAGCCTGACCACCGCCCTCGGCGGGGAAGTTCTGCTGCTGCGCAGCGCCACATGCAGCGAGGAGCTCGGCCGGCCGTTTCGCTTCGACCTCGATCTGCTCAGCCTCGAGCCGTCGCTGGAGTTTGCCGACATCGTCGGCAAGTCGGTGACCATCCGCCTCGATCGCGGGGAGAACGAGCCGCGTTATTTCAACGGCGTGGTCAGCCGATTCGCGCAGTCCGGCATGGTCGGCGCGTATTACGGCTACACCGCGCAGGTGGTGCCGTGGGTGTGGATCCTCACGCGCACTTCCGACTGCCGCATCTTCCAGGACATGACCGTCCCCGAGATCATCAAGCAGGTCTTCGCCGACCGCGGCTTCGCCGATTTCGTCGATGCGCTCAAGAAGACCGACTATCCCAAGTGGGAATACTGCGTCCAGTACCGCGAGACCGATTTCAACTTCATCAGCCGGCTGATGGAAGAGGAAGGGATCTACTACTTCTTCGAGCACACAGAGGACAAGCATTTCCTGGTGCTGGCGGATTCCCCGGAATCGCACCTGGCGTTCCCGGGCGATGAATCGATGAAGTATCTCAGCGATCAGCCGTCGCAGTTCGACATCGGCTACATCCGCGAATGGTTCATGGAGCAGGAGCTTCAGCCCGGCAAGTACGCCTTGACCGACTATGACTTCAAGACTCCGACAAAGGACCTGAGCTCCAACCACGAGGTCGAGCGGCCCAACGCCAACTCGACCTTCGAGATGTTCGATTTCCCCGGCGCTTATGAAGAAATCGCCGAGGGGAAATTCTATTCGCAGGTGCGCATCGAGGAGCTTCAGGCGCAGTTTGCGATTATTTACGGGCGGACTGACATTCGCGGGGCCTGCACCGGGTGCACGTTCAAGCTGGAGAATCACCCGCGCGAGGATCAGCTCAAGGATTACCTGATCACGTCGGCGACGTACCACATCGAGAACGATGCGATGGTCGCCTCAACCGGCGCCGGGCCGGCGACGGTGTATGACTGCGAGTTCACCGCCATCCTCGCCAAGACGCCGTTCCGCTCGCCCCGGCTGACGCCTAAGCCGATCGTGCAGGGCCCGCAGACCGCGATCGTCGTCGGGCCCAAGGATCAGGAGATCTACACCGACAAGTACGGGCGGATCAAAGTCCACTTCCACTGGGACCGGCACAACAAGCTCAATGAAAGCGCCTCCTGCTGGATTCGCGTGGCGCAGATCTGGGCGGGGAGCAAGTGGGGATCGATCCACATCCCGCGCATCGGGCAGGAGGTCATGGTCGAGTTCCTCGAAGGCGATCCCGACCGCCCGATCATCACCGGCCGGGTCTACAACGGCGACCTCATGCCGCCGTACGACCTGCCGGGCAACATGACCCAGAGCGGCATCAAGAGCCACTCATCGAAAGACGCGGGTACCGAGGAGTTCAACGAGTTCCGCTTCGAAGACCTCAAAGGCTCCGAGCAGATCTTCCTTCAGGCGCAGCGCCAGCTCGACATCCGCGTCAAGGCCGATCGGTTTGAGACCATCGGCAACGACCGCCACCTGGTGGTCGAGAAGGACAAGTACGAGCACATCAAGAACAACCGCAACGAGCTGATCGATGTGGACCACATCGAGGAGATCAAGAACGATCGCAATCTCAAGGTCGGCGGCAAGGAGGCGGTGGAAATCACCAAATCCAAGTCGCTGAAGGTGACCGGCGCGGTGATCGAGGAGTTCAAGGACTGCCACTCCGAGGTAGTCACCAAGGACTACTACCTCAAAGCCGACAATATCTGCATCGAGGCGCTGACCAACATCACCATCAAGGTCGGCCAGTCCTACATCGCCATCGAGTCCGGCGGGATCAAGATCGGCACGACCGGGACGATCGAAACTGAATCGACTGGCGACACCACGCTCAAGGCGACGCAGAACCTCAACGCCGAGGCGACCTTGAAGATGGCCCTCAAGGGCACCATGGGATTCGCCGCCGAATCAACACTGCAAACCTCGCTCAAGGGCTTGCAACTCGGGCTCGAAGGAACCGCGATGTCGGAACTGAAGGGCGCGCTCACGACGGTGAAGGCGGACGGCATCATGACCGTGCAGGGCGCATTGGTGAAGATCAACTAGAAAGAGTTGATTCGGAGGGACCACCATGCCCAGCCCCAAGAGTGGAAGCGCCGGTTCCATCGTCGCCCCCGCCGCGCCGGAGAAGGCGCTCGACGCGGCCGTCGCCGACCCGCTCGCCGAGCACAAGATCACCTACCAGCAGGCGCAGTCCAACGGCGGCAGCAGGGGAGGCAAGCGCTCGGGCGGCGGCGGGGGGGGATCGAATGGAAAGAAACCGTACAAGCCGCGCAACGATGACGATGGTGACGGATCGAACTCTTCATCGCAGGAAGAAAAACCCACCGCCTGGGTTGCAGTGAAGGTCGTCGACGAGCAGGGCGGCCCCATGGCGGGATTGGCCTACGAACTCGAGCTGCCCGATGGATGCCTCGCCCGCGGCACGCTCGATGAGACGGGATCGGTGCGCCTCGAAGGGATCGATCCCGGCAGTTGCAAAGTCTGCTTCCCGTCGCTCGATCCCAACGCGTGGTCAAAGAAATGACGCCCAAGCTGCACAAGGTCGCGCAGGGAGAAAGCCTCTCCGGCATCGCCAAGAAGTACGGCTTCGCCGATTGGAAGACGATCTACAACCATGGCGACAACGCCGATTTCAAGAAGAAACGCCCCAATCCCAATCTGATCTTCCCCGGCGACAGGATCAACATCCCCGAGAAGGAGCATAAGCAGGTCGACATCTCCACCGACGCCGAGCACACCTTCGAGGTCAGGCGCAGGCAGTCGGTCCTGCGCCTTGTGCTGAAGGAGTTCACCGAGCCGATCGCCAACGCGAACTATGAGTTGCACTTCAAGGGGCTGAAGAAGCCGATCACCGGGATGACTGATGGGCAGGGCAAGCTCGAGGCGAAGGTCCCCCCGGATTTGCAGTCGGCTAGGCTGGTGATCAACGACTACGAATTGAAGCTGGCGGTGGGGCATCTCAATCCGATGAAGGATGCTCCCGATAAGGGCGTCTCCGGTCTTCAAGCGCGGCTGACGAACCTCGGCTACGGCTCGGGCCCCGCTGACGGAATCATCGGCCGGCGCACCCACGCCGCCATTCGCGGGTTCCAGGCGGACCAGAAGATCACCGAATCCGGGCGGGCGGACAACGACACCATCAGCAAGCTGGAGGAGATCTATGGCTGCTGAAGCCAAAAATGGCGCGCCCCCGACCCAGCCCACGCCGATCGAGCGCAAGTACGACGTGGCGCTGAACCTGGAAGGTGGGTCGGATCACAACACGCTGGTGATTGGCGGACTCGATCTCATCGTGCCCCTCGAGGAGGACCTGGACAAGGACCCCGAGAACCCCGATGAGATTCGACTTAAGAGTGATGACGGCTCCTACGAGGCGCACGTCCGCTCGACCGATGAGGGCGTCGAGCGAAGCGGCAATGATCCGCTGCTGCTCTATCCATTTCGGGATGTTCCGCCCGGCATCTACACCCTGGCGGTCAAGGTGCATGAGGAGTGGACGAACGTTCTTGCGCGCTTCCGAGTCACCCGCGACGGAGCTTTCTGGGGCGAGACATCATTGGAAGCCGCCGCCAACGGGAGCGACCTGGGCAAGCCGGAGCCTGAGTATCCCGACCCCGACCCGGCCGAGGATGAGCCACTTGTTATCGAGCACGAATGCCAGGCGTGAGAGGGATTTCAAGTGTCGAAAAGTAAGTCCAAAAGGAAAGTCACCATCACGCGGCTGCTTCTGGCGCGGGTGAGATGCGATGTCGATCATCCCGCCGGAAAGGGCAAGGTCGATTCGTGGCTTCGGCGGCTGTATGTGCTTTGGGCGGCGACGGCGCCCGATGGCACGCGGGCGGAGCCGTTCCATCTCGCGCAAACAGACGACCAGGGGTATCTGTCACCCTTGATTTCGGATCTGGATCCCCATCCCGAGACCGGGCAGCCTCTGATGCCGGACGTGGCCTACTTCTTCGTATTCGTGCGCCACCCCGAGGATTCGCTTCCGCGTAAGATCCTGAAGGACATCAACGGTGGCGACACGAAGTGGGGAACGGGCAAGTCATACACATTGAAAACAGAGGAGACCGGCAAGAACAAGGGTAAGCCGGTTAACGAATTGGTGTTGCGCATCCCGGAGGACCCTGCGGAATTTACGCCACAGGGAAGTGAGCTGTACAAGAAGTGGGTCCTCTTTCGAGGAATGCCGGGCAGCGGCCCGGGAGCGGATGACACCGACGATGTTCAATGTCCGCCCCTGCGAGAGCAGACCCGCCGCCTTCAGTTTCATCTCGGGCGGCTGCGCTATTGGGTGTCGAATATGAAGCACCCATACTCGCCGCAGAATTTTCGCCGAGACCGCCGCAACAAGAAGCCCTATAAGCCCAACGAGGGCATATTCGATTTGATTACCTGGAATGCCGTGCTGGCATTCCAACGCCATGCGAAGGCGGGCACCGCGGTCAAGCTCGCGGATGATGCCACGCGAGCGCCCCTCCTCACCGGCAATGATTACGAGCCGGGCCTCAACACCGGTGAGTCAAAATTTCAGATTCACGAAGCGGAGAAATACGTCGCAGGGACTGACGCGCCCGAAGCGGATGCCATAGCGCAGATCGACTACGAAACAGTCGTTGACGCCAATACCGGGGACGCCGTCAAGAAGTGGCTGGACAACGGACTGCGCAAGCCAGGCGGGGTGCTGATCGCCCACGGGGGCGATGAAACCTGGATGAACAGCCGCGCACTCGACTCATACAACAAGTGGCACAAGGCGATGAAGGAACTGGGCTTCGAAAAAGGGATCAGCGTGAGCAATGTGCTGCGCGATCCGCGGATCGGGATCAAGACCGGTCATGGGATGATCTCCACATCCATCCATAAAACCGGGTTCGCGCTGGACCTGACGATGTCCTGGGGAAAGGGCAAGATCGATCGCAATGCAGGCGAGTACTACCCGCTGTATTACGAGAAGGATCCGGCGGTGACCAAAGGCATCCTTTGGAATGTGTACGCCTTAGTTCCACAGGACAAGATCCCGACGCAGGACATGGTCGCTGATCCGGATCCTGTTTCGTCATTCCCGCAGGGGTACCACTCCACGTCTAAGCCCTACGTCAAGTACGTCCGGCGCATCAACAATTTCGTGTACGATCCCCTGAGCACAGCGGGCGGCAAAAGCGAACCGCTGGAGATTTCCGGCTCGTACTTTCTCAATGTCACGCTGGTCGCGAGGGAGTTTGGCTTCACGCGCATTCCTCCGCACGCGACAGGATGGCAGCTCATCCCATCGCATCAATTCACCGTTGCCGACAACACGCTGGACGCGATTGTGGCGCGGCTTACAAAGCATCTTGCGAGTGTGCGCAGCGATGACAAATTGAGCGGGCCCACATTCACATTCATTGACGGGAACAATACCAAAGAGATTCGATTCAAGGACTGCGCCACGATGATCTCGCAATTGATGGCGTGGAGGAAGATCACCGGTCGACACAAGGCGTCACCTGAGCTTGAGTTGGATCCCAACACCAAGGAGGATGCACGGCTCATCGCCACCCTCCGCAGAAGCATCTATCAGTTTGCGCCGCCCAAGCCTCAAAAAGGCGAGCCCGCCGGTGTCAAGCTGAAACTGGGGATTCTCGCCGACGGCAATTTAAGTTCTGGTGAGTTCAACAAGGCTTTCGTGTTCCCGGAGGAACCTTTCCTTCTCTGGCCTATTACCGAGCCGGTGACCCTGAGTAAGGGGACCATTGTGAGCTGTCCACAGATTGTCGGCGACCCGCCACACCTGGAATGGTGGCATCACCAATGGGTTCAGGGATATCAAGGCAAGCTGTGGATCGATCTGATGAAGGACATCGGGTGGACAGCTGAAGGGCTCCTGGGACCGAGAGACAAGAATGATAAGGGCATCTACGGATTCTGGGGCGTCGGCTACACCACGGAAATCCTGACCAAGATGGCGAACTAACCGCCAGAGGAGCGATGACCTATGCCAAGCCCCAAAAACGGACAAGCCGGGACGATCGTAGCGCCGGCGGCGGTGAAGGAAGCGAAGGACGCGGCGGTCGCTGATCCAATTGCGGATAAGAAGGATGGGATCGCCTCCGATGCCAGCAGTGCGCAGTACGAGCAAAACTCCCTCAAGCCGTTCAAGCCGAACAATTCCTCCGAGGAAGGTGGGGATGACAAGGACAAGCCTGTCGATTGGATCGAGATCGTCCTGACCGACAAGGACGGCAATCCCATCGCCGGGGAGGCGTATCGCATCATCCTCCCCGACGGCGAAACCGCGGCTTCAGGAACGCTCGACGACAAGGGAATGGCCCGCGTCGAAGGCATCGATCCGGGGAGCTGCAAGGTCACTTTCCCCAACCTCGAGAAGCAGGCGTGGAAGCCGAAATAGCCATGAGCGAGTACCACGAGGTTCAGCAGGGCGAATACCTTTCGCAGATCGCGCGAAAGTACGGCTTCGCCAGCTACAAGACCATCTGGGAGGCGGGTGAGAACAGCGAGCTGAAAAATCTGCGGAAGAACCCCAATGTGCTTCTTCCCGGCGACGTGCTTTTCATCCCGGACAAGGAAGTGAAGGAGGAATCGCGTGCGACCGGCTCGACGCACAAGTTCGAGGTCGACATCCAGCCGCTCAAGCTGCGCGTCATGCTCACGAACCTGAAGAACAAGCCGCTGGTCGGACATCAGTGCACCTTCATCGTCGATAGCAAATCGGTGGAGATCACGACCGGCGGCGATGGGATGCTCGAACAGCCGGTCCCGCTCGACGCGGCGAATGGAAAGGTCATCGATCGCGGTCCCGCGGATGCGCAGGTGCCACTGCAGCGCGAGACCCCGATCAGGATCGGCCATCTCGATCCGATCGACACCATTCCCGGGCAACAGGCGCGGCTGAACAACCTCGGTTATTTCGCCGGCGACCCCACGACCGCGCCCGCCAGCCCCGCGGAGGAGCAATTGCGCCACCAGCAATTCCTCAGCGCGGTCGAGGAGTTCCAGTGCGACTTCGATCTGGCGGTGGATGGCGTCTGCGGGCCGAATACGCAGGCGAAACTCAAGCAGGTGCACGGGTGCTGATGTGATCGAACAGCCGGACATCTTCGGCATGACCGAGCACGGCATCTTCGGACGCGCTCCCGAGCGCCGGCTTCCTCTGCTGGCGGCGCCGACGACGGCGAATGAATTCAACACGCTGCGCGAGCCCATCGAGGTCGTCGCCTGCGCGCAGATGCCCAATCATCACTTCGACTTCGATTCCTCCTTCGTGAAGCCGGACGTCGCCGGCGGGTTGAAGAGGCTTGGCATTCTTCGTCAGTTGAACCCCGATTGCCCCGCCACGATCTTCGGACACGCCGACCCGGTTGGAAACGATGATTACAATAAGACCCTCAGCGGCCGGCGGGCGCTGGCGATCTACGGGCTGGTCATCCACGACACCAGCATCTGGGAGAACCTCTTCAGCCACGCGTCCGGGAACGATAACTGGGGCGCGAAATCGATCCAGGCGATGCTCAAGGCCGTCGGCAACGACCCCGGGCGGACCGACGGCGTCTGGGACACCCCCGGCCGCAACGCGGTCAAAGCGTTCCAGCACAGCAAGGGGCTGCCCGAAGATGGCGATCCCGGCCCCAACACGCGACGCGAACTATTCGCCGCCTACATGGATTTCCTCTACGGCACCGATTTCCAAGCGATGGACAAGGCCAAGGACTTCCTCGCGCGCAACGCCGACGGCGGCGGGAAGGGCGATTACCAGGGGTGCAGCGAGTTCAATCCCCTGCGCATGTTTTCCCGCGCGCAGAACCAGCAGTTCGAATCGGCCTCGGACAAGACCGAGCGCAACGCGCGCAACGAAGTCAATCGCCGGGTGATGGTTTATCTGTTCAAGCGTGGGACGCAGATCGATCCGGGGGATTGGCCGTGCCCGCGCGCGAGCGAGGGTGTTGCGGGTTGCAAGAAAAGGTTCTTCTCCGATGCCGCTACCCGCCGACAGTTTCAGGAGCAGCCGAGGCAGTATCACGAGATCCACGACACCTTCGCCTGCCGCTTCTATCAGCGTGTCGTCCAGGAATCCCCCTGCGAGCGCCCGCTGGTGGTGGACTGGTACACTATTTACGACGAGCTGGACGATCCGGTCACGATGTATCGCGTTGACTGTCTGATGACGAGCGGGCAGACGATGAGCATGGTGACCGATGCGAGCGGGCAGATGCGGATGCTGCGCGACCAGTGCCGGGAGATCACCATCAACGACATTCACTCGATAACGTAGCGTGGACAATGGCGTGCGTATTTCATTCTGGATCATCGCGGCGGGGCTCATCTGGGGCGGCGGTGTGCACAGCGGATGCGCTGCGCGCGCCGCGACGGAGGCGCCGCCCATGAGCGAGACCAACGGCCAGGCTTGTGTCGTCGCGAGTGTCCGGCGGGATGGATTGCCGCCGGCAGCGACGGTGTTGGGCGATGCGCAGGGAACGGCGTGGGGTTCGGTTCCGAAGACCGATCTGGCCAGATCTTTGAAGCCGCCGATCGGCGACTTGACGCTGCTCTATCTCTCAGAGAAGGACTACGGCCGCGCTATCGCGAAGCTTTCTCCCGAAGACACGCAAGAAGCGGTGCGCCAGCGGCGGAATATCCGGGCGGCGGTCTTGCCGGCAATGGTGGACGACGTCGGGAGCAGGTTCGGCCGGCTCGGCGCGGTGGCGGATGGATTGGCTCATAGCGCGGGAGACTCGCGCAAGGCCGCTTCCTGGGGCCAGATATCGGCGGCGGCGATGAAGGCGTACGAGTCGTGCTATGAGACCGGCCGAATCATCCAGTGCGACAAAGAGCACGCGTCGATGATCATTCAATGGCGCGCCACGATCGCGACGATCGAGAACGCCCTCGCGTCCCGGCCGAATATTCCCGCGGGCGCCAAGGCCGCCGTTGATGCGGCCGTCGCCGCTTATGACGCGACATTCAATGACCTCGCCGCGCTTGCCAAAGAGCTTGGCGAGCCGGCCTACACGCAAGCGCCCGCGCGCGATTCGCAGGAACGGATGATTTTCGTTCCGCGGGGTCATCCGATGGTTCAGACGCGCATTGCCAGCCGCGATGTTCAGGTGACTGATTGGAGCGGCGGCTGGCTGGCGCCGCTCGGTCCGGCTGAAGTCGACCACGCCGTCAAAACCCAGGGCATCATGATGTACTGGTCCGCCGGCGAGTATTCCCTTGCGAGCCGTCAGTTGACACGTGCACAGCTCGATCGCGATTTGCGCGAGCGTCTTCAAAACCGCGGGCCGACCATCGCCCAGTCGCTCGCCGTGATCGTCGAGATGCGCTTGTCGCTGATCGCGCACCTGAACGGAATCATCGATCGCTCGCCGGGAAAGCTCAGCGAGCAGGGAATGGCGTCGGCGGAGAGCGCGCGTCTGCGCGAGCTTCGCCAGCTTCCGCGCTTCGTCGCCGCCCAGGAGGCGGATTCGCAGCTCGACATCGATTGGGTGCGCAAGAGCACCGCCGGCGCGGGGGCCGATCTTCTGGTTCTCAAGCCGTTCTGCGACGCAGCGCAGGACGCCTCATTGATTCAGTGGATCGACGGCGCGGAAGTATCGCTGCGACGCATGCACCAGATTCTGTCGCAGGGTGGTTTGTAACCATGGCCAAGTACCACGCACATGATTTCGCCGGCACGGTCAAGACCGACATGGGAAATGTCGTCTTCGACAGCCTCAAGGCGGACATGGACAAGCTCCGCGCCGCCGGGGCGGCGATCAAGATCGTCGATTCCGGCGTCACCAGCATCGGCACCACCGAGGGCGGGCGCGAGATGTTCGCCTTGAAGATCGGGCGCAATCCGGCAAATCGCGTGCTGCTTGTCGGGTGCCATCACGCGCGGGAATGGATCTCGGTCGAGGTACCGTTTCTCGTTGGTAAGTACCTGATCGACAACTACAAGGAAAAATCCGCCGCGAAGACCCTCAAAGAGAAACGCATCAATTACCTCGTGGACAACGCCGAGGTCTGGATCGTCCCCATGCTCAACGCCGATGGGCACAAGCGAACCCTCGACCCCGACCCAGCGACGAAAGTCGTCATGACCGGCGGCGGGGCGTGGCGGACCAATACGCACAAGATCACTTTCGCCACGGACACCCCGATCGAACGATTCGTCGAAACCACCCCTTACCGGACACAGAAGATCGGAACCGATACCGAGAGCGTCTTCCGTCTCACAACCGCCGCCGGGGCGAAGAAGATTGTCGACACGATCCCCAAGGGCGTGTACGAAGGGGTCGACATCAATCGCAATTACCCCACGCCGAAGGGTCCGGCGGGGACGAAGATACCGGAGTGGGGCGTGGAGACCCACAGTGACGATCCGAAGCACGGGGGCGGGTTCGTCGAAACTCGCGATAAGACTGGGAAGATCACGAGCACCGATTGGCGATTGAGCACCAGCCGCTCGCCTCTGCCGCGCGCTGACGTTTTCTGCGGGCTTTCCGCCGGCTCCGAGCGGGAAACCAAGGCCATCACCAGCCTGGTCGGCAAGGGGAGCTTCAAGTGCATCATCAGCTATCACAGCTTCTCACAACTGCTGCTCTTTCCCGACGACGCCGACAAAGATCCGGGCACGCAGTTCCTGGGCAAGGGAATGAAGGCGCTGTTCGACGACAAGAAGGTGAAGTATGCGTATGAGCCCAGCAGCGGGCTCTATCCCACGTCCGGCGGATTGGATGACTGGATCTGGCGGGCGCACAAGGTCCCGAATTACACCATCGAGTTGCCGCCCACTCAGGCGTTGGCGAGCTCCAACGGGTGGGGGTTCAACGGCCTGCCCGCATCGCAGATCGATCCGACTTTCTCGCACAATCTCCCGGTGGCGCTGTGCGCGATCAACTGCTCGATCAGCGGGCTGTCCCCCGCCGCGCTGAAGGCGGCGCCGACGGGGACCAGCAGCAAAGTCGTCCGTCAGTGCTGGAAAGTCTTTCTCGGATGGAAGCAATAGGAGGCGGCTATGGCAGAGCAAAGCAATGGCGACGGCGCCGATGTGGCCAAGGGACTCATGTTCGTCCACAACGCCATCGGGCAGAACATCGTGCAGACGCAGCAGCTCTCGGCGCAGCTCTACGCGATGACTGAGGCGCTGGTCAGCAAAGGCGTGATCAGCCTGCACGTGCTCGAGGAGCGCCGCCAGGCGATCAGCGAGCAGATGATGTCCGAGCTGCCCGAAAAGTGGACCGGCGCGCGCATGCTGGCGGATGAAACCGACAAATACGAGACCCGGCTGGACGTCAAGGTGGATTGCTCCAGCCGGCTGCATCTGTGCAAGGCGGCGTGCTGCCGGCTCGGGTTCTATCTTTCGCGGCAGGACCTCGAAGAAGGCCACCTCCGCTGGGATTTCGCCCGGCCGTATCACATTGCGCAGTCGAAGGATGGATACTGCGTGCACTGCGATTCGCAGACGCTGCAATGCAACGTCCGCGATCACCGACCGATCCCCTGTCGCTCCTACGACTGCCACAACGACAAGCGCATCTGGTCGGACTTTGAGAAGATGGAGCCGAACCCGGCGTTGGCGGAATTGAAACCGATCTCCTGAGGTAGAGGGCAACCATGGGTGAATATCACGAGGTTCAGCAGGGTGAGTACCTCTCGCAAATCGCGCGACAGTACGGCTTCTCCAGCTACAAGACCATCTGGGATGCCGGGGAGAACGCTGAGCTGAAGAATCTGCGCAAGAACCCCAACATCCTCCTTCCCGGGGACAGCCTTTTCATCCCGGATAAGGAGGTGAAGGAAGAATCTCGCGCCACCGGCTCATCGCACAAGTTCGAGGTCGAGATTCAGCCGCTCAAGCTGCGCATCGTTCTGACGGATCTGAAGAACAAGCCGCTGCAAGGGCATGACTGCACGTTCATCGTGGACGGAAAGCCGCTCGAGGTCACCACTGGCGGGGATGGGTTGCTCGAGCAGCAGATCACGCCCAAAGCCGCCGCCGGAAAGGTGCTCGACCGGGGAAAGCCAGATGACGAGATCCCCACCGAGCGCCAGATCCCCTTCAAAGTCGGACACCTTGATCCGATCGATACCATTCCCGGACAGATCGCGCGCCTGAACAACCTCGGCTACCTCGCCGGTGATCCCGCGACGCCCCCGGCGAAGCCGGACGTGGTCGACAAGGACTTCCAGCAGTTCCTCTCCGCCGTCGAGGAATTTCAATGTGACTTTGGGCTGAAGGTGGATGGCGTCGTCGGCGCCAACACCAAGGCGAAGCTGCTGGAGGCACACGGCTGCTGACGGAAGGCTTACCATGAGCGAAACCCCCTCTACCTCTCGAACCAAGACCGTCGGCGGCATCGCCGCGCTGCACCTGCCGCTCCCGCAGGCGGATGTCTCGGTGGCGCCGACGCTGGTCAGCAGCGAACACAACACCCTCAAGAACACGATCGTCCCGTTCGCGTGCTGGCGGGCGAGCGATATCCGCTTCGACTTCGAATCTTCCTTCGTCCGGCCGGAGATTACTGTGGAGATCGCGTCGCTCAATGAACTGGTCGAGAAGCACACGATCGTCGATGAGCAGACCGGCGCAGCGCACAAGCCGGCGCTCTCCATTTTCGGACACGCCGACCCGACCGGCGACGACGAGTTCAACAAGCTCCTCGCCGGACGGCGCTCGCAGGCCATCTATGCGATGCTGACGCGCCGCGTTGACTTGTGGGAGGACCTGTTCTCCAACCCCCTCGGCAACGACAAGTGGGACCCCGGCGCCATCAAGTCGATGCAAACCACGCTCGGCCAGCCGCAGTCGTCCACCGTCTCCCGCACTACGCGTCAGACGCTGTTCAAGCAGTACATGGATCACATCTGCACCGTTCGCACCGACGACGGCCAGCCAGCGCTCGATGAGACGGGTCAGCCCAAACGTCTGGAGCTGCTGAAAACGGACTTCCTCGGCAACGGCAGCGACGACAAAGGCAAGGCGGATTACCAGGGGTGCGGAGAGTTCAATCCCAGCCTGGTCTTCTCCCGTGAGGAGAACGACCGCTTCAGCAATTCCAAGGACAAGAGCGAGCGCAATTCGGAAAACACGCCCAATCGCCGGGTGGTGATCTTTGTGTTTCGCCCAGGCGTGCGCGTCGATCCCGGCTCCTGGCCATGCCCGCGCGCCAAGGAAGGGACGGCGGCGTGCCGCAAGCGCTTCTGGTCCAACGGCGACGACCGCCGGAATAAGCACCTGCCCGACGAGCGCCGGCATTTCGAGATCTCCGAGGACACCTTCGCCTGCCGCTTCTATCACCGCTTCGCCGATCGATCGCCGTGCGAGCGGGTTATCTTCGGCGATGGCTGGATCATCCGCATCGATAAGAAGCAGGAGCTGGCGCCTGATGACACCGTGACGCTCGTTTCCGAGCAGGCCCGCTACAAGGCAACCGTGTCGACCCGAAATGCAACGGATACCGGGGACTTCCTGGACTTTCTCTTTCCCGAGGGACCCAAGGCCAAGTACGACGTTTTCCTCACGGTCGCCGGAAAGAGTTACTTCGCGTGGAAGGAGCTCGCGCTGCCCGGGGATGGACAGGGCGTCAAAGCTTCTTCCATTCAATACGCTGCGGAGCAGGATATTCCCAACCCGTATCCGACGCGTCTGGCCGGCCGCGAATCAGGACAGCAGATCATCTTCCAACGTTGCACATAGGACCCTGGTATGGCTACGCAACTCCAGCTTCATACGACCAAGGTGCGTCTTGCCTTCCCTGACAAGGCCGGGCACGACCCGGCGCCGCAGGGCACGCACGTCTGGCTGGACGTCCCGACGGGCACCATCCGCAACTTCAGCTTCCAGGAATTTGTGGTGAACGCCCAGGGCACGCTGGACCCCGCCGGCGCCAACAGAAGGGCTACGATCGATCGCACCGTGACGTATTGGTCTATGTGGACGGCGCCGGGCGCCACCGGGCTTACGATGCCCACTTCTTTCAACGCCGATGAACTCAACGTGGTCTCCGGATTCGGCCGGCCGCTCCTGGCGGTGGTGAACAGCCAAACCGAATTGGTGCTTCCCAATACCCGCAAGGTCATCATTCGCGAGTTCAACATGACCGCCCACGCCAGGGAGCCGGCGACGATGAATGACATGCGCCAAGGCGCGATCGACTTCTACAAGGACCTGCACATCGAGGTGGACTTCCAGAAGCAGCCTAAGCCCAGGGGGCAGCCCAATGTCTTTGTCAAGGGCGGGGCCAGGGGCGGCACGGGCACGACCGTGCACAATGTGACGCAGATCAGGGCCAGCAACCCCCCCGTGGTCTCGTTGCCGCTTGATCAAGCCCCCTTTCCCCCGCCATCGGCCGACAAGCCCAAGACCATTCTGCTCATCTGGGTGCATGATTTCCTGAATACCGGTGTCGATGGCCACGCCCACCACCCCGGCCGGTTCCTGAGCAACGCGGGAGTGACCGTGACCAGCCCGTCGATCCCGGCGGCGGTCGATTTCTCGGTCATCTTCATGAACTCCAAGGGCAGCTTCAAATTCGGTTTGGCGCACGAAATCGGGCATGTCCTTTGGGCGGACGTAGGAGACGGAAAGCAGTTTTATGAGGATACCCAGAATCAATTGACGGAAAGAATCCGCACGCGCTACCGCGCGGCAATCAATGACGTGTTCATCAAGCACATGGGACTCGATATCCCGCCGGCGAACGTCGTGAATCATCTAAATACGCGGGATCACAGTCCCCTGGCGAATAACCTGATGAACTCCATGCCCGCAAACACCGGGACGGGCGATCAACTGACCTTCACGCAGGTCGGAGCGTTTCGTCTGGCGCCGGAGTTACGCTGGGACCCGGCCGTGGTCATTCCGTGACATGGTGAGAGGAGGCGACCCATGCCCAGTCCAAAAAGCGGAACCGCCGGCACAGTGGTGCCGCCTGCCGAGCCGGAGAAGGCGATCGACGCCGACGTCGCCGACCCGGTTGAGAACTACAAGTCGGGAGGCCCCGGCGATTCCAAGAACGCCGCCGCCGACAAGAAGCGCAAGTCCGGCCAGGGGAGCCAGAACAGCTCCACCGGCGGTGGAGGCGGCGCTGGCGGCGGTGATGGTGGCGCCGGCGGCGGTGGGGGAGGGGATGAGAACGCCGGGACCGACGAAGAGAAAAAGACCAGCTGGGTCGAGATCGTCATGCTGGATCAGAAGGACAATCCCGTCGCCGGCATGAAGTACGAGATCACGCTTCCCGACAACACCGTCAGATCCGGAACGCTCGACGAGAAGGGCGCCGCCAAGGTCAGCGGCTTCGAGCCCGGTGGGTGCAAGGTCTCCTTCCCATCGCTCGATCAGGAAGCGTGGGAGTAAATCGGCAGGAGGTTTTCATGGCCGAGGGAAAAGAATACGTGGCCAAGTCCGGCGACTGCATTTCCAGCATCGCTTTCAAGAACGGTTTCTTCTGGGAAACGATCTGGAACCACGGCAACAACAGTGCGCTCAAGGACCTTCGCAAGGATCCCAACATCCTCATGCCCGGCGACAAGGTCTTCATTCCCGAGAAGGTCAAGAAGGTGCTGGACATCGCCAACGAAGCGACGCACACCTACAAGCTCAAGGGCGTCCCCGCGAAGCTCAAGCTGCGGTTCCTTCAACCCCCCGATCCCCCGCCGCAGGAAGAGGGCGGCGACGCTGGGGGGGAAAGTGATGAATCCAACTACCATGAACCGGAATTGGAGGAGAACAAAGTGGAGATGGTGCCGGTAGCCAACGTGCCATACGTGCTCGACATCGACGGCGTGTTAAGCGATGGGCAAACCGATGGCGATGGTTGCGTAGAGCTTCCGATCCCGCCGAATGCGAAGAAGGGGAAGATCACCTTGCGTCCGCCGGAAAAACCGGAGCGCGTGATCCCACTTGATCTGGGCGGGATGGATCCGGTCAGCACGATTACCGGGGCGCGAAAACGGCTGAGCAACCTGGGATTCAGTTGTGTGCCGACGGGCGACAAGGTCACCCGGGATTTCACCGATTCCCTGAAGCTTTTTCAGCACGACAAAGAACTCAAAGTCACCGGCGAGCTTGATCAGCCGACCCAGGACAAACTGCTGGAAGTTCACGGTTGCTGAAACGGGAGCACATTTTCGAGAGTAACTGAGCCATGCCAGTCACCAAGATCAAAATTCATTTTCTCGGCGTCTATGTGCGCGAAGACTGTGACATGTGGGGGGATGGCGAGTGGAAATTCCGCGCATCAATCGACGGCGTCGCTGTTGGCGATCCCAACCTGGAATTCACCGCGCGGGATAAGCAGTGGATCGTCCTCCCCGAGGCCAGCTGGTCGCGCGTGGTCGATGTCAGCGCCAAGGGGCCGGGCGACAAGGTCATCGTCAGGTTCAGCGGGGTGGATGTCGATGTCTTCAGCGATGACGACCTTGGCGCGGTCAGCGCGGAGATCGGATGGCCGTTTGACGAAAAGACCATTCCACTTGAATCTCCCAAGATGTCCGGGGGGTTGTTCTTTGCGGATTACCAGGCGTATCACCTTCGAATCCAGGTCACGGTGTTGGAGCGCTTCGCCAGCGCCACCATCACCGGCCCGGGCGCAATTGCGGTCAGCCGGCAGCATGATGGCAGCAGCACTTTCACGACGGTTGCGGGCAATGCGATGACGCCGACGGTGCGCGTCTGCCCGATCATCCCCGTGCCGGCGAATGGATTGACGCAGCTGCCGGCGGAGCCGGCGGTGCCCGCGGAAGTCGCCGCGGGGGGGGCGACCCCGTTCGCCGCGGCGATTCCGATCACAACCGGAATGGCGTTCAATGATCTGGTGAACCCATCCGTCATCCCGATCATGTCCCCGACCGATCCCAACGTCGCGACCCGCGCGGCCAAGCTCGCCGTCACCTGGTGCCGCCCGGCGGATCTGGACGTGAGCATGCTCACCTGGCACGTCAAGAGCGGCCCGGCGCAGATCGTCGGGAGCAACCGCGGCATCTGGGTCCTCGCCGTCGGCACCGGGGCCGTCGACAATGTCATGTCAGAGTTCGAGGTGCGCTGGGATGGACCGACCGGACCTTTGCTCACCACCTATCGCGCCTGGGTCGGCAAGATCGGGAAGATTCCGTATCGCATCAACATTTTGGACGGCAGCACCAACGCCTCCAAGGCTTCCCTCGTGATCACGCCGGCGCAGGTCAATGGACACATGGATGTGGCGAAGGTGCTCTATTGGCAGGCGGCGCTTCTGTTCGAGGCGGATACCACCGTGACTACTTTCGAAGGCGCGACCGCCTCCGGCACCGCGGGAGTTTACAACGTCACCGTCGCCAGCAACAACCACACGCGCAACGTCAACATGAATCTCGTCCCCGCCGCCACACGCTACAACTTCCGCCCGGGGGTCATCAACATCGCTTACATCCGCTCGATGATTCAGGGGCGGGCGGTGGCATCGGACATTCAAGGAGTGTCGGGCGCGAACAAGGACCTGGACGGCACGCCCAGCAATTCGTGGGTGAAGCCGAGCGGCGTTCCACAGGACGCGGCGGCGAAGAAGGTGATAATGAAGACCTTTCCGCCGATGAACCGCAAGACCAGTCCCGGCCCGGGCGACAAGGGCTTCATCGCCACCCGTCACGCCGCCGACGCGACATTTACTTCCGCGACCATGCGGCAGCTTTACGCATGCATGCTCCCGTCCGACTGGTGGTTGCCGGATAGCCAGCAGCAAAGCGGCTCCAACCTGGCGCACGAATTGGGGCATGTGCTGGGCCTGCGGCACCGCGGCAACGGGGATGCAAACTTTCCTCCGCGCGGAGATGACGGCGTCGATTCACCCGATGCCACCAAGAAACATCCCATGCGCGGACATCCGTGGACCGAGAACGTCATGACTTACGGATACGGAACCGCCGGCGTTAACCCGCTCAATCTGGATATCGACTACATCCAGGCGTTCGTAATCCGTCAGCACCCGGCGATCATTTATTGAAAAGGGCGTCAATGGCAAAAGACTCGACCATTCTCGAGACGTCCAAAGACCCAAAGGAGATCATCTCGACCGCGGTGGAGTTCGCGGGCAGCGACCAGGCGGGGGATCAGTCGGTCGTCTTTCGCTTTCTCAACTCGCGCGACGCGCTGCTGCGCGTCAATACAGAGCAGGAATATTTCGCATCCCGCGCCAAGCTGCTCAAGGTGGCACGTGTGCTGCGGACGTTGATGGACAGTCCCTACCCGGCGTCGAAGCCGACGCTCGTCGCGCTGACCAAGGCGCAGGATTTTCGATCCTTCGAACTGCTGGAGGAATTGTTGGTCAAGGCCTTGGCGGCGGTACGTCCCTCGCCGCCGGAGGCGATCGCGTATTGGGAACACCACAGCCAGCCGGAGTCGGACAACCTGCACCTGGTCATCGAAGCGATCTTCGCCAACGGATCCGATCCCGCGCTGGCGCTGTTCGAGCGGAAGATCGCGGACCAGCGGCAGGACGTCGAGGCGCGGACGATCTGGCTACGCGATCCGATGCTGCGGCATCGCAACGATACGCCGGTGCTCAAATGCTGCGAGCGCATGGTGGTGCAGGGGACCGTGCCGGAGCAGATGCGCGTGCTCACGGTGGAAGCGCTGTGCGATTACAAGCGCGAGTGGTATCTCGGCTGCAAGAAGCCGCGTCCGCCGCTGCGATTGCTGGCGCCGAAGGAATCGAAGGACATCCTTCGCAGGATTTGTGAATTCGCCAGGGACAAGATGAAGCTTCCGCCGGAGGTGGAGGCGGCGGTCGAGCGCACGCTCATCGAACTGGGCGGCAAGAAGACCAAGCCATGAAGTGCGCGTGCCTGCTGCTGTGCGCTGCGCTGGCCGGACTCGCGTGTGCGGGGCCGGCGGGAACGAATCAGAAACCCTCAACCGGACCGGTCATGGCAAGTACATTAGACGCCTCGAAGCCGGACGATCTCGCCGGTCAGGCGGCGAAGCTCGCGGGCAGCGCGAGTGCGGCGGATCAGCAGCAGCTCGCGCAATCGCTCACGTCGCCGCAGTTCCTGCTGCGGCTCAACACGCAGGATGAGTACGATCGACTCCCCAGCCGGAAATTGCGGCTGGCGGCGCTGATGGACGTTCTGTCAACGAATACCTCGCCCGCCGCCGGCGAAACCTTCGTCGCCCTTGCCGGCAGCCCTGATTTCGTTGAGAGCGAGTCGCGCGCGGAACTGCTCCTTCGCGCCGCCGCCAACGTGCGCCCCGCGCCACCGGCGGTGGTGAAATTCTTTGACGAACAGAGCAAACCGGACGCATCGAACCTGCATCTTGCGATCAACGCCATCGTCGATAACGGCAGCCCGCCGGCGATCGCGCTGCTCGAGCGAAAAATTTCATCACCGGACCAGGAGCCGGAGAACATCTCCGGCTGGATGCGCGACCCGATCCTGCGCCATCGGCAGGATGTTCCCCTGCTGGAAGCGTGCGAGCGCCTGCTGACCGGCGGGGCGATGTCGGATGAGTTGAAGCGCGCATTGATCGAGGCGCTATTCGATTACCGCCCGCAGGATTGGTATCCGCCCGACAGCGACCGTCCGCGCCCGCCGGACCGCAAGTCCGCCAGCCCGCAGGCGCGGGCGATCCTCCAGCGCATCGGTCAGTGGGCCATGCAGCAGCAATCGCTTCCCAAGGCGCTGCGCGATCGGGTCGCCAGGGAACTGGCCGAGCTGAAGTGACGGATTTGTTATGTTGCAGTCACCCACGCTGGGCTCGGACGTTCCCGATCAGGCTGCGCTGGCGGCGATGGAGCGCGCGGTCGCGGAGCGGCCGGCGGATGCGCGGGCGTGGTATGAGCTCGGTCGCGCGTTTGGGCGGCTGCATCGTCCGCAGGAAGCGCTCGCCGCGCTGGATAACTGCCTGACGCTGGCGCCCGATCACATCGATACCCTCGCCGAGCGCGGGGTGGCGCTTCTCGGCCTGCGCTCCCTCGCCGCCGCCGCGGATGCATTCGAAGAAGTGCTCGCCTGCGCGCCGCTGCACACCGCCGCGCTGTTCATGCTCGGCAACGTGCGCTATCGCCAGGGCCGACTCGACGAGGCAGTGGCGCTGTGGCGTCACGTTGTCGAACACTGCGACGATCCACTCGATGCTCTGGAGAACCTCGCGCTGGCCTTCAATCGCATGAACCTGCGCGACGAGCAGCGCCGGACGTGGAAGCAGGTGCTGGAGCACGATCCGCGGCATCCGACGGCGCTGCATCATCTGGCGGCGCTCGACGGTGAATCGCCGGGGCGCGCTTCGACGGAATATGTGACCCGCCTCTTCGACGCCTTCGCGCCCGAGTTCGATGAAGTCCTGACCGGCTTGAGCTATCAGGCTCCGCAGGTGCTGGCGCGACTGATCCCCGGCATCTTCGGCGCGCCGGCGGCGGCGCTGGAGGTTGTCGATGGGGGCTGCGGCACCGGCTTTTGCGGACCGTTGCTCCGGCCGTGGGCGCGCAGGCTCATCGGCGTCGATATTTCCCCCGCCATGCTCGATCGCGCCCGCCGCCGCGGCCACTACGACGAACTGGTGCAGGCGGAACTGGTCGAATATTTCACGTGTCATCCCGGGCAGTTCGACCTGATTTGTTGCGCAGATTGCCTGATTTATTTTGGCGCGCTTGAGCAAGTTTTAACGAGTGCGCTGCGCGCGCTGCGCCCGAACAGGTCAATCGTCTTCTCGCTGGAGAAGATGGTAGAATCCGTCGGCGGGCAGCGCGGCTACAAGCTCGCTTTCCAGCACATTGGGATCCTAAGCTTAGAATTCCACGTGGACAAGTTGT